>Ga0209310_1000974_pt1 | contig 24791 bp, 27 predicted proteins | sample AD_UKC030_MetaG_FD_184415 | JGI IMG/M metagenome (GOLD analysis project Ga0209310, IMG submission 184415) | Active sludge microbial communities of municipal wastewater-treating anaerobic digesters from USA - AD_UKC030_MetaG (SPAdes) (version 2) | ecosystem: Engineered > Bioreactor > Anaerobic >...
AATACCGGGTTCTCGCCGGCCCGGCCGTGGTCGACCTGTTCCTCGACGAAGAATCGCAGGCGCTGGCCATGCTCTCCGATTTCATCGAAAAGCCCGTTTCCCTGCAGTCGGAGCCGAGCTATTCGCCAGAGCAATACGACATCGTTTTGATGTAGATAAAAATAATTAAATAAAACAATAGGTTAGTAATTATTTTTTTGCTGTTTTGATGCGTAGCTACACGTCTAGCTACTCATTTGATTATCGATGTTAATAGACATTCCTGTTCTTAAGAGTCTTTAGCTATTGATCAGGCGGGGAGGATTGAGTGAATCTCGGGGACATTGAAAGCGTTAGAGGTGGATTGACTCTTCCCTTATTGGCAGGGGGCGAGCCGTTCGGGCTTTCTGAAACTGAGTACTTCACTCCTGACGATTGGGCTTGGCTGTTCCTGAGCATGAATCGCGACTACGCCAAGGCGTTCGAGGCGCAAGCCGCACTAGGAGCGGCTGGTAACGATGCCTTGCAAGCGTTTTGCGAAGATGCCCTGAACGCCGATGTAATTCCCGACCGTGACGGCTCTTGCCGCAGTCGCTTTGGATTGGCAGCATGGATTAATCCGTCATTGGAGAGGCTGCCCCGGTTACGGCAAGAGGGTTCCTGGTTCTTTCCGCTGATGTCTCCTGTTCCCGAGAACCATCTGCGCACGGAGGTAAGTGATGTGCCGTTTGCCCCTCCCGCAAGGCCTCCAAATCCTGCAAACCCCTATTTGCAGGCGGTTGAAGTTCCATTGGGATATCTCCCTACACGAACAGTCCCGCAAAGCTCGATCCATTCGTCAGTAGTAGATTCATGGGGAGTTACTTGGATTGCCGTTGATTGCAGCGTTCCTCCAGAAGGGCAGCTACGGGCCATCTCATGGCTGGCGAAACATCACCGGAAGCAGCTTCAGAATTTTGGATTTCAGACTTACGACAACGCAGAAAGCCCCTGCCTTATTGGCGTAAGCGAGTCCGATGTTTTTGCGCACATGCAATTCAAGAGAGCGGCAGGCGCTGGCAATCAAACTAATCCAGTAGATTGCTGGTTTGCGATTTGCCTGGACGTGCTTGGGCCTATCGTTTCGCAGATCGCTGAGTACGCAAAACTAGTCCGCCAAAAGCATCAAGAGTTGCTTGATGCTGGCCTCATCTACTCGCCGCTCGCTACACGGTTCAAGAATACCTTGCCGGCGATAGAGGGAAAAAATGGTGGATTCCGATTAAAAGCCTTGCATGTGCTCAGCGAACTGAGCAGTTGGGAATATAGCCATCACCAAATCGACGAGATCATCGGGGGGCATCGCCTTTCCTCCGGACATAGACCAGCTTGGCGAGAAAATTTCTCGGAAAATATCGAACGCTACGTGCAAGAAGGCCAAGCCTTGATTGACGGAGATTACCGTTGGCTCGTCCATGCTCAGAAACCAGTATTCGCCAACGGGTAGAGTCCGCCTATCCGTAGCGTCGTTAGCACAAAGGCCGCCTCGTCGCAAATGCGTAGAGGCGGTTTTCATTTTGTGCGCCGTTTCTAAACCCTGCCTTGCTGGATGAGGCGATAAATCCAAATACGTACATTGCAACCTTGATTCGGGCCTGAATCACCCTTGAAACTCAGAAACGATAGGTGATCGCAATGAAACGTAGCACTCAATCTGTAACAAACGAGATCCGCCGGCAGGCGGAAAACAATTTCCTCCCGGAAGAAATTCAGGAATTGATTGTCCGTACGCGCCGAATTACGGATGACCGTATTCTCCGACTGCCGCAAGTGCGAGAAAAGGTGGGGCGTGCCAATGCCACTATCTGGAAGGATGTCAGCGAAGGCACTTTCCCGCCCCCCATTTCAATCGGTCCGCGGGCTGTTGGCTGGTATAACTCTGAGTTGTCGGCTTGGCTGGAAGCCTGGTCGATTGCAAGCCGCACCAAGTAGCCAGTCGACATGAAGGCCTTCGTGGCACAGTTGATTGCGCCTGCCGGCCGTTCGGTTTGCAACGCCATGCCGTCGCAAGCCCTTCAGCAAGCTAACTGTTAGGGGAGCGAAACATGCGCTATCTCGTTCGCTCTCATATCTACTCAGAAGCCTATTTGCGGCATGTAGCGAAGTCGGTCTTTGCCGATCTTCGGCAGGACCCGGTTTCGGCACATCTGCTGGAATGCGGGCAATCGGTGATTCACCAGGATTTCGAATTCGACATCAACATCACTACGTGGGATGACAAATCTGATCCGGATGTTCAAGTTGATGAGGTTGATTTGTACACCCTGAATTTGATCTTGCCGAGTTACGAGCACTGGGCGAGCCATCACGGTGTTGTAGAGCCTCCCAAATGGCTTTCTGTCGCCTTCGAAAATAAGGCCACGGAGAAGCGGGAAAGCTTCAATAACCTTTGGCCTATTTATGCAGGTGAAGTGGAGCTCGAACAGCTTGCTCAATGCCTCTGGGAAAACGTAGAAGCAATTGCAAATCGCATTTCCAATGCGAAAGCTCTTGGTCGTTGCGGCTCCTATGCTCAGCAATTGCTGGCTGCATCCCTCATTTCATCGGAAGGCAGTCCGTCTGAATGGGTGATCGACTTGCGCGGCTACATGCTCTCCTCGATTGCGGCGGAAGGTCACTGAGGCTGTGCATCAAGTGGTGCATTTGTCGGGCACATTCACGTTCGACAAATGCATGCATCTTCTATGTGATTGTCAGTTCGGCAATTTGCAGTAATCGAAGGTAAAGCCTCACTGCCTTTTTCAGGAACTGATCTTGCGCTATACCGCGCAACGCCTGGCAAATAGGCTGTTCAGGAACGCTCAACTGGGCATAGGCTACGTTGCCAGAGGCGACAAGCGCACCAAAGTAACTACAACCACCAGCCAGTGACAGCCACACCAATGCACACCATGAAGACATGCCGTATTTAGCTGCCTTATCTCATGTAGATCCTCGTTGATTACGTTGATGGGTCTATACGGTTATCAGCTCTATAGGTCTTGATATGGTTTGCTGGGTACTGGGGTGACTGGCCTTCATTCATCTGGAGCCGTCATGGCCGATTCAAATATTACTGAACTCCTCTTCGAAGAGCTTTCCGATGCGGAGTACGCACTCTGCCAGTTTCCGAAACAGGCGCTTAATGCGCCACCATCCCCTTCTGGGGATTTTCGCAGCACGTATGCCGTCAGTCCTATCACCGGAGCTTGCTTCAAGATTACCCCGGTGGGGATGCCGATCCCCGGCAAGCCTGGCGAACGTTTCCAGCATGGCCGGATTGCCGGCTACCGTCTAGAGGTGAATGTCCCGGCGTGCATGAACGGGCATAACCGCTTTCTGGTTAATGGCGTGGCGGAAGGATCGCGAATCGCCGTTCGCATGCTGAGAATCTGGCTGGCCCAGAACGGTTGTACGGCAGAGGGGCTCAGCCACATCAAGGGTGCCAATGCGGTGCTCTGTTCGGTAACGCTGACTTTCCTCTACGAGTATTTCACGGAGGAACAAGCCCGCGAGGCGTTGGCAGATTTCCGTGCTCATTCGGAGGCTGTCCTGAATCCGGCCAAGCTCAAAGAGGGTAGCAAGCCGCGGGCGTATTCCTACCCGCCGAAGCCGTTGCCGGGTAAAACGAAGTACACCTACACCTCGTATATCCGCATGCGGGAATTTCAAATCGCCGCATATGTGAAGGAGCGCGACCAGGACAATGCCTTTTTGCTGCCGATTCAGGATGAAGAAATCGAGGAGGAAATTCAGACTTGGTCTGTGCGTGCTCTGCGCGTTGAAATCACCGTTCATGGCAAGTGGCTGAAGGACCAGCATTTGGATACCATTGCTGACTGGGCCGGCAACCCTACTGCCTATGAGACGGTTTTTGCCCTCTTGCGCTCCACGCTGCGATTCGACGAGGAGTTGCGTACCCGGCGCTTGAAGAAAAGCACCATCGATAGCTTGAAGCTCAGCCCCCGCGAAAAAGGGTATCTCCTGCACCACATTAACGGGATATACCTTCAGGACGAACACCCTGATAGCGTTCAAATGGATCGGCGCAAATGGACCCAGACCTATTCAGCGGCCCGCAAAAACATCATGAAGGCCACGAACGGGATTGATCTGAATATCCCCTACACTGACCAGTTGCACCGTTTGAAGCCTGCGCTGGCGGACAAACTCAAGTTCCGGGGCGAATACCAGCCGCCTGTCGAGTGGGTAGAACATGTGTTTTCTCGCCAGAGCGTACCGAAGTTGAACGCCCTGCTGGATCTCTATGAAGAACTGGTGCTGACTGATCTGGAAAACTTGCCCGATGGACCAGTGCGGGATGTGTGGCAGGACGATGGCCAGATCAAGACCTCGCTGGCTCATCCGAAGGTAAAGCCGGCTGCCCGTGTATCGGTTCGTCGTGCCTGGGGCATCGGGACGGTGCCGGTAATCCGCTTCGATGATGACGACTCCGATTCGTATGCGGAGGAGGAGGCCTACTGAGTCGTTGCTTTGTGGTTCGATGGCTGGCGCTGAAACACGCGCCAGTCAGCTAGCGACTTGCTGCCCCTCAATTTGGTCAACATCGTTTATCAATGCTGAAAGGAGCAGGGAATGTCTGCAGTGAAGATCGGAAAGCACGGGAACAGCCTGAGTTTGCGGCTCCCCGCCTTCGTTGCCCAGAGCATGAAGCTCAAGGCCGGTGACTACGTCCGTATGCGTTACCTTGATGATGGCTCGTTGCGGGTGGTTCCAGTGAATGAGAACCAAATGATTCCGGCTGATGGCGTGAGGGCAATTCCCGCTCCTGCCGGCGACTCGGATTGGGATGAAGGTCAGTGGTAAGCTGGTTTCGTCTTTGCTCTATGGGACAGTGAATTAATGCGGATTTTGGTTTGGGAGGCTCTCATGCCACATCGTAATGCTGCACTACATGAAAACGGGCAGAGGTCTGAGCACCGTGAATCGGAAGACAAACTGCACCTTGCCGCCTTGCGTGATGCCGCCAGGGTAGGCATCGCTGACATCGAGGCCGGCAACTTCCGTAGTTTTAGCTCGGCAGACATGCTCAGTCAGCATCTGGCTACACTGACATCTGAAGTGATCGGCGCGTAGTCTGTGGCGATGCTTGAGAAATCGGCTTATCTGAGCCCAGCAACCTCATCATGATCGGATTATTTAAAAACATATTACTTGAAAATAAGTAATGCCAATATCAAACTTTGAGCACCATGAACCAGACAGCGGCCATCCTTGAGCTTGCTCATCGCCAGCATCTACTGCGCGCTGCCGATGTATGCGAACTCGGATGTTCACCGCAACTCCTGATCCGCATGCATCAGAGCGGACGACTCAAGCGAGTAGCGCGGGGACTCTACAGCCTGCCAGATACTGACATGACAGAGCATCAAACATTGCTGGAGGTTTGCCAGAGGGTTCCCAAGGCTGTCATCTGTCTGCTCTCTGCGCTGCAATTCCATGAGCTGGGCACCCAACTACCACATGAGGTCTGGATTGCACTGCCCGAAGGTACGCAGAAACCTGCTGTGGATTACCCACCGCTGCGAATTGCTCGTATGCGCGGAGCGGCATACAGCGAAGGCATTGAAATCAGCACTGCGCACGGTACGCCGATCCGGGTATACAGCGTTGCCAAGACGGTGGCCGACTGCTTCAAATTCCGCAACAAGATCGGGCTGGACGTGGCGCTCGAAGCACTCAAAGACGCATGGGGAACCCGAAAACTGAACATGACCGACCTGGCCCACTTTGCCAAGGTAAACCGCGTTGAGCAGGTCATGAGGCCCTACCTGGAGTCCATCGTGTCATGACGAGTGATCTCGCTGCTTAGGCAATATCAACAGGGTTAGAAATCTAAACTGGGGCTGTTGTGTCGCGATAATTCAAATTGTGTCACTTTGTTTGTCGCTAAAGTGGTTGCGCGTCACTTTAAGTGACGCGATACTGGTGTTTACTGGTTCAAAGGAACAAAAAGTATGCCAAGAGTCACTTCGCAAGAAGAGTTGAATCGCTTGGTCGATCTGATCTCAGAACACCATGACGGGATAGGGATTGATGCCCTGTTGCAGTCTCTAGGGGGCAGCTTGCAGCGCCGTAGCTTGCAGCGGCGTTTGGCGATGCTGGTCGAGCAAGGGCGAGTTCAGATGTTTGGCGAGTCGCGTTCGGTACGTTATCGCCGCACCCCACGCGTTATCACGGCATCAATCGAAGAGAAGGTAAGTGCGACGGATCAGATTTCCGCCGAGGTTTACGTGCCGACCTCACTTGAAGGCGAAGAGATCAAGGCCTACGTTCGCCAACCTCGCCAGTTACGCCCCCCCGTCGGCTACAAGCTGGAATTCCTTGAGCAATATCACCCCAACCAAACCGCGTACCTGCCCCAAGGTTTGCGCGATCAACTGCACGCTCTGGGGCGCTCTCCAGCAGAGCAGACCCCCGCAGGTACCTTTGCCCGAGACATTCTTAACCGCTTGCTGATTGATCTTTCCTGGGCATCGTCGCAACTGGAGGGGAACACCTACAGTCGTCTGGACACCGAACGCCTGATTGAATACGGCCAAGCCGCCGACGGCAAGGATGCGCTGGAAACCCAGATGATCCTGAACCACAAGGACGCCATCGAATATTTGGTGCGCGATCCTGAGCATGCAAATCTGACGACTGATACCGTCATTGCACTGCACGCCTTTCTATCAGATGGCTTGATGGCTGATCCATCGGCCTGCGGTCGTATTCGTACTCGGGCGGTAGAAATCGGGGGCAGCGTCTATTTGCCGGTAGCTTTGCCGCAAAGACTGGAAGAACTGTTCGGTATCGTTATCCAGATGGCTGCGGAGATTGACGACCCGTTCGAGCAGGCCTTCTTCCTGATGGTGCATTTACCCTACTTGCAACCGTTCGAGGATGTGAACAAGCGGGTGTCGCGGCTGGCGGCGAATATTCCCTTCATTCGTCACAATCTTTGCCCGCTGTCGTTCATCGATGTGCCGCAGCAGGCCTATGTGGATGCCATGATCGGCGTGTATGAATTGAATCGCATCGAATTACTGCGTGATGTCTTCGTCTGGGCCTACGAACGCTCCTGCCAGCAATACGTGGCAGTGAAACAGAATCTGGTGCCGCCAGATATATTTCGGCTGCGCTATCGGCAGGCGTTGAGCGAAGTTGTCGCGGCCATCGTGCGCAGCGATGAACCGGCAACAGGTGCAGCGGTACGCGCCAGAACGCCTGCTACGGTCACAGAAGAAGATAAAGAGCATTTCATCCAATTGGCGCTTGGCGAATTCAAAGCCTTGCATCCAGGCAATGCCGTTCGTTTTGGCATCAGGCCTTTGGAGTTCTCTGCTTGGCAGGACAGGCACATCAATCAAGGCTAACCAATGCCTTGTCCATGTTCGTCTGCCACCGCGTTTCCGGCCAAACCTCTAACCAAGAATCAACTGTCACCAGCCAAAGTGCTGTGCCTGGAGTAAAGCCGCACACGTTTGCAGGAAGTGCGGGTCTCTGCGACCAGTATTGCGCCAGAACCTGGATGTCACCACCGTGCTTGCTAACTTCAGCCAGTGCTCCAACCTCGCAGATGCCAACCCACGGCTCTTCGCCTCCTGATGCCTCGAACAAGATAAACGGTGCTGAAATTTGAAGGCAGTGCGGCAGGCTTATGCGCCGCCTGTGATCAATGGCAACTTTGGCGGCAATAGGTGTCGAATATTTCGAAGAAACCATCGCCGTACCTCACAACAACGACGGAATCTGGCGGCGCTTGCCTATCCGTACATACTTTTCCAATGTCGCGCCACGGTGTCCAGACACCATTGCAATAACGTGGCTCTGTACGCCGGCAAGGATTCCTGCTGTCACGAATCCAGCCCTCAAGCTATGTCCGGAGAACAATGCCGGGTCGCGTCCAGATGCATCAATCAATTGCTTGATAATCTTTGCGACGGCATGCGTTGATAGTGCCTTATCGCCGATGTTCTCGTTTTGTCCTACGCTACGAAAAATTGGCCCGTCGGTCAGGCCGGAAATTTTCTGCCAGTACCTCAATGCTTGCACCGGGCAGCGGTCGCCATAGGCTTTCGGAATGAATTTCACGAAACCAGCACCGGCTTGATCGACCTTGGATGAGCGAAGCAATATTTCCATGCCGGAATCCAACCACGTTACACAGTCCCATGTCAGACCGACCAGTTCGCTGCGCCTGAATGCGCCGCCAAATCCAGTTGCAATTAGTGCAATAGTGCGTGCAGCCCAGACAGGTTTCCTTTTCGCAGCGATGGACCACAATTCAAGCAGAATGTCTTTCTCGATGGCATTGACCCTGCGCTGAGCAGTACCAACGGAACGCCGCACACCTTTCATGATTTGCTTTACTCTGGAATCGCTGACAGGTGATTCATGACCCTGGTCGAGGTGGCAGACGTGAATGCTGACCAGTCGCCGCTCGATTGTTGCCACGGCAAGCCTGCTACCAATGGCGGTTACGTAGTCAACAATCTGATCAACAGTTGCCGGAATGCTGCCTCCAGCCTCAATGAAGAGACGAACATCGTTGGCATACTCGCGTCGAGTGGATGATGCTCTTGTTGCTTCAAGATATTCGGTTTCGGAAAGCGATGGGCGCACGTCGGCCTTGCGCCGATGATCGACATTACTCATGGTTATATTCCTTGGTTGGTATGCCAATAGCGAGTGCTAAACCGGTTTCACTAACTGTAGTTTTGTGAAACCACTTGGCAAAAATGAAAGCGGCACGATCTCTGTGCCGCCGAGGAGGGTGAGTCCCGCAAACTATACTTCTGCGTGACTTAGCGATTTTTGAAAATGCGGCGTGATGCCTCGGGGAAAGGCCGGTTGTGCTGGTTCAGCCTCTTGCGTACCGGCAGCCTCACGCTAGGAAAGTGCTGTCGGTATGTCCGTTTATGGCGAGATAGTCAGAGGCTATGTTTCCAACAGCCCGGAGGCGGCTGTTGGAGAGTGACCACTTGTTAACGCGGCGGTTTGGCTGGCCGGTGTCATGGTCTTGCTGGCGGGATGTGCTCGGCTTTTCGCGGGGCGTAATCGCTGATGTAATGCTGGCAACCTGCCATGAGCAAATGCGCGGTCGCGGCCAGGTCGCCCAGATCGGCAAGCAGCCATCCAATTGCCTCTATGGTGTTGGCCGGGAATTCCCCTGTGCCGATTTCGGGAGACGCATACACCATCAATTCCCCGATGGCTGCCGTACCCAGATGCACGGTGCGCAGGGTGGTTTCAGCATGGCGTGCAATATCTACCAGCAGATCGGCGTCAGCAGCCTCGTAGTCGATTTCGCACTTGTCTCGAATCGGCAGATGCGGCATCAACAACATGAGGTCGCGCATTGGGCGCTCGGCTTTGGTAACTTTGCGTTCGTTCTGTTCGTCGAGCATGGATCAATACTCAGAGGGAAATAGCAAAGTAGTTACTGAGCGATCCGCCTCAGTAATGATCCAGATGCGCTCACCGGCAATCGTGTATGCACTGAGAATGCGAAACCCTTGCTTGATGCTTAGCTGGTTCTCGGCTTTGTCATCTTCATCGATGTCGCCGAAATCGCCGGTGACGTGACGCTTGAGGTAATGGCGTGCATCAATCTGATGCTGCTCAAAATGTCTGAGCAAGGCGGGGGTGGCGACGATCTGCCCTAAAGAAAATAGAGGCAGCTTGGAACTACTGGATTCGTTACTCATGGCGTAATCTCCATTGAAAAGAATGAGGCCATGCATGCCAATCGGACGTACCAATGCAAAAAGCCAAGGGCTGGGCCTTGGCTTTAACATCACATGAGGGAAACAATGTTGGAGGTGCGCTGTTTAGCGGCATGGCGCGGCACCGACTGGTAGCCGCATTTTCACGTTACAGTGGGGTTGTGAACGCTGTCCATCCGCTGCTGACTTTGATTGCCCTCATCAGCCAACCTTCTGCGACTGCGCCGTCATCAACTTCCTTCCCAATGGTATCCATGACGCAGGGCCGAGGTGCTGAATTGCGCGAGCTTCCTCAGGGAAGTGTCTTCGGTCTTCGGTTGGGAGCGAAAACCCCTTGCTCAATGCGGGCTCTGACCAAGGTGTCGTCAAATTCTGGGCGCCCTTGTGGGCCACGGTCGAATACAGCGAGGCGAACACCGTTCCCGTAACGTTTTCTTAGAATGGGGAGCAATGCCTCTAAATAAAGCTTGGCCAGGGATTCTGAAGATAGGCAGGCGGAATTGGCGAAATCGCAGAGCTTTGTATTCGCGGAAACGAAGCACCCCTCTTCGACTATCAGGCGACCAACATCCAAATTAGTCGAAATTTTTCCATGCACCCGGACTGTCCAGCTATCGTACAAGTTACATTCTCCCTCTCGGCAACACGCCGGTTTTGGCCCAGCTCATAACAATCATCATAATGTTGTTCCCTCGATTTGAAAGCCGTCCCGCTAGTTCGACTGTAACGGTGGACTATTGGACTAGGCCAGCAGACAACCAGATACCCCGCAATAAGCCGACCGAATAGCCATAACGCTCGGAGCACATCCGGAGTGCGACAGCGACTGTTTGACGCTCGGCACGGCGATCCTCACCGAAGCGCAACACATCTTCCCACTGGGTACAGCCACAGGATCGCCACTGGGCGTTGTTGGCCGTTGAAACCGGGCCGTGCTTCCATTGATGCGTGTTCGTCTTGCGCGGATAGCTATTGGCCTCTGCGCGTTCAGATGGCAGAGGAATAATGCGTTGCAGGCTTTCGGGAATTTTCCGGTATTTTTCCTCTTCGGTTTCTCGCTCCCGGCGTTGCTCGATTTCGCGATTGCGCTCTGAGGCCACTTGAGAAAGTGTGACTGCCGCTCTCTGGCGTAGCAACACCTCGGCGGGATGATGAAGCCAGCGTTTTCCCGCAACTTCATCCACCACGAGCCGGGCATACTCGCTGCGAGATACCTTGCCACCCAACTGGCGAATGTCGATCTCTAGCGTTGGCAGATTGTTCTGCCTAATCCGCTGCATCCGTTCTTCGGTGATGCTGTTCGTAACAGTTACTTCAATCAGGATCGGCCCTGCCTCCCATGGAGCGGATTCACGCATCTGGGCGATCACGTCCGGGCGGGTGCGGCCTATGCCTTTCTCTAGCACCACGTCGTCCAGTTGAACCATTGCGCCGGGATAACTCTTGCTGGCCGTTAAAGATTCGCCGTTCTGAAGTGTAGTTCGCGCCGTTCCCGTCAGGTCAGGCAATTGAATCCGCTTTTCTTCGTCCAGAATCTGCTTGGCGATTAGGTGCAGCAATGTCTCCCGGTCGGCTGCGCCCCAGTCCAATGCTTGCTTGGCCTCATCCACTGCTTTGTCTTCGGCTTCCTTGGCCAGCGCCTCATCATTCCAGTGCGAGCACCACAAGGCATGTTCCGAGATGATTGAGATCCGCTTGCGCAGTTCGTCTGGTGGCATCCCGGCAAGGGCTGGATCGTCGATGGCCATCACAATAGTAGGGATCAGCGAATTCGCGCCAGATTCTTGGTGCTGGGAGGCAACCGACCCCTCCAGCACGACTCGGAAGGTTCTGCCATCATCGAGCGTGATAATGGCGGCGGTTTTGTCCCGAAACTCGAAGCGGGCAACACGCACCGTTTCAGCGGAGGTAACGGCCCATGCGTCGTGATACTGCCCAGACAAACCCTGAACGGCTCCTTTGATGCGCCGCATGGGCAGTCGGAGATTGCCTTCCCGTTGCAGCATTTCCAGCGCAGCAACGCGAGCCGACAGGATCAGGCATTCATCTTTTGCTGCACCGGCTGGGTGCCGAAATGATGGGCGGCGCTTGTAGTCGGGATTTCCGGCATTCACTGCCTGCAAGGGTAGCCCACAGCTATAACACTCACAGTTACACGCAGCGCCAGTCTGGTGGGCCTTCAGTTCGCCGATGTAGCGCGGCTCGCGAGTAGTGCGATCCCGCGCCCATGCCATCACCAAATCCTCAAGTAGAGGACGGTGCTGATTCTCTTGTCCTGATTCGACAATCCAGTTCGTGGGGCTGCTCGTATTCATATCTACTAACCGGGAGTGGTGGTAAGCGTTCTATCAAATACGATAGGCGAGAACAAAAATATGCAATTCTGCTTCAGTATCCATGACATTACTCAGCCTTCCCTTTCATCGATCTGGTGGCAAGCGATATGCGTTTCATTAGGTATTGAATTAAGAACGCTTGTTCGAGCTTCCGATCTGCGGTGTAAGGAGCGCGTTCATGCCAAAGAAAATATTGGTCAACCAGTTGTGTCGGCTTTCTGGCTATCTCTGCCATAGGAAGCATCGTCGCGTAATCGGAGATGTCGGGTATCCACTGTCCATCAACCCTGTACTCCTCTGTCGGCACTTGATCGAATAGCTCCTTTGTGAAGGCTCGGAGATGTGTCCATGTATTGCCGCCACCCTTACTTCGGGGATTAACATAATCAGCATAGTAGATGTGCGTCGGTTTGTTCGGCCGGTACATCAGACCGTTGATGAGGTCGGCTCCGTCCGCTCTGGCACGCTTGAGTGCCGATACCACATTACTGTTCATCAAAGCGTCGTCTTGGTCCAATACGGTGATCAGGGTGTCTGGGTGAATGCAAAGCTCGGAGGCCAAGAGGAAGTTGGGGATATAGCCTCGCTGCGCTCTCCGGCGAACCAATGTCGTCTTAGGGCTTAATGAACCGAGGTGTCGATTGAGTGACCAGGAATGGTTTGGTGAACTGGCATCGTCAATCAGAATGACGCCGAAACCTTGATCTTGCTGTTGCCTGAGTGACTCTAGGCAGCGAATCAGCTTGGCCAGAGGGGTGTCCCGGCCCTTCAAGAGAAACACAAACTTTTCGGGTCGCTTGGGATATTGCCAATGCGAATCCAGCGAGAGGTCCCATTGTTCTGCTTGGTTAGCAGGGTAGAGTCCCTGGGCAATAAGGTCACGCTCGATTTCTAAGTTCGATGCCTGCTTTGTTTCATTGCAAGGATGGACGTAAAAGCTTCTGTCGTCGCCACCTCGAACCGTTTTCATGCCGCACGCTCGCTGTGCTTCCTCCATGCTTCGATGCCACATCTTCTCAAGTTGTCCTTGGCAGACCGAATTGGGCAGGGGCAAGTTTGCTGATATTTTTTGGAGATCGAGAAGCCCAAGGCGAATCTCAGGGACGAAGCCTGTGGGGCGAGATGCGTAAGGCTGGAAACCTTTGAGCTTTTTGGGAATGTTGAAGCCGACACACCAAACATTTGGGAGGCTCGCGGCTTCAAGCATTTCCAGTAGAAAGTCGTGGTCGTGGTCTTTTCGGCCGATCAGCGCATCCAAGTCGGCTTGCAGGACGAAACGAGTCGAAATCTGTCCAAATGCCCATAATTGGGCGAACAATGGCGCACCTGAATGGGTGTGCGTCGCAGTAATTCCGTTGAGCGCGAACCATTTGGCGTAGGTCGCTTCAATCAACCCTGTGTCTTCTGGCGCCACCCATACAGCATCGATTACGCCGCTGGTTTTCAGCTCGTCTGCACTATCCAGCAAGGCTTGTAGATCACCCGTGGTGTATTGACGAAGGTATGCCCCGACGAAAGGGTCAATTGCGACCACCACCTTGGCGAAGCGCCTTGGGGCTGATAACTGAAAAACGATATGTGCCACCTGTTCTCGGAAGGTGGCGTGGTCCTGCGGGCATGCCTTTATGAGTAGAGTGACATCATTTGCGACAAGCGCGTTGGAGGCGGACACATTAGGTAACGTTGCCAGTGGGTGCAGTTCGCGTACTAGACCATCGTAAAAAGCAGCGAAGCCATTCAGTTCGGCCAGCGCCTCATGTTGCCGCTGAGTGCTGTTTCTGCGCACCAATTCACCGTCTGGCCAGCCAAGGATGCCCAGTGCATAAAGGCGAGCGGCCGAATCCAAAAATCTCGATGGCGCGTATGGTTGGATGTCCCGGCCAATATCGATATAGGTCAGGTGACCCTTTGAAAAGCGCAGGTTCTCTCTCTTGATATTGCTGGCCACTAAGCCTGCTTGTGCTAGGTCGAGCAAGAAGCCCCGGACCTCATCTATTGAAATGTTTGTACCAATCGTCTCAAATGGCTGATCTCGATACCGGCAGAAAGTCGTTCCGGACTCCGAAATAGAATGATGGAAAACGGGAATGCGGCCCTTGGCGCTGATTGATGCATTTGCCAGTCGGGCGATGTCGGTCTGTTTTGCAGTGTGGGGGTAGAACAACTTAACGACATATTCGCCTTGTCGCCACACACATCCCTCCATGCCGAAGCCAAGAAACTCTCCCAACTCCGAACGTGAGGCAAGCCATGTCCGACTAGCGGAGGCCAGCTCTTCCCTTACGCGCTGATGCGCTCCAATCTTTTCGTTGTTCGTTGTCGTCTGGCCGCGTAACGAATAGTGGCAATAAACTGGATACGGGAGGATTGCGGCCTCATCGGCTCGGAAGAAAAGCAACCGGGCTACAAGCCAATGATCTTCAGCACTGCGGATTGACGGGTATCGAATGCCGCCGCCTGTTCGGAGGAGCAGGTTGCAGGAAGGGAGTTCGTTTGCCGATTGTCCAAAGCAGAATGCACCAATGAACTGAACCAGTTGTTCACAATCGAGCAAAATATTGGGGTTGGCGATGTTATCCGGTTTAACCGGGACTCGGTCTCGTTCCAGGTGGTTGCTACCTAAGACAAAACTAGCACCCTCGAACTCTCCTTTGCATACCAGAGCATCTACGGAAGTTGATGAGCAGAGCAGGTCATCCGGGTCCAAGCGAGCAACCCAGCGGACATTGGGTAGATCGGATTCAATAAAATCAAGAATGGCATTTCTGGCCAGTGCAGCACTTCCGCAATGCCCCTTCAGTAAAATCAGTCTAGGGTGTTCAAGCAGTTCGGCAATCTCTGTTTGCCAATCATCGGTGGATTGGTCATCGAGTAGAACAACAGCACAGTGCCCTTCGCTTAAAGTTTGGCTCAGTGCAGACTCCAGAGCGAAATAAAGTGTTGAAGCCTGGTTGTGCAACGGCATCGCAATGGCGACAACGGCTGATTGCGCGTAGCTGCTGATTTCCCCCACCACTTGCAGGTTGCGTGAGCACAAAATCTCCTCTTCCTTGATTGGGGCTCGAATCCCGTTAAACGGGTCATCCTCCCGGGCACCGCTGCTCATTGCAACTCATCCACGGTTAGCGAAAACAACTCGAAACACCGAGACATGAATCGCTGACGAACCTCAAGGCTCATTCGGTGCCCATGTAACGCCAAAAAATGTCGAAGAGCATCTGTCTTTTGGGGGCCTGGTCGAGAAAGAGTGTTCGGGTAGGTATTCAGGTTCCACGTTGCCGTGTTTTGGCCGGTGAACGAAATCTGGATTTCAGGAAGGTCAAGCATTCGCAGCGCCAAATCCCTGTCATGGCAACTGTGAAGGCTTTCTCGGAATCCACCAGCCGCGACGAGTTTGGTCGCAGTTGCAAACGTGTTACTTCCCTGCCAGCCAGGGTTGCCAATCAGAAAATCGTCGGCGGCTAAGGCTTGAACGGGGGGGCGCGGAATTTTTTGCCCCTCAACGCAAATCCGCAAACCTGAAATCACTACATCTGGCCAGGCCTCGCTTTCGGCTGTGCTCATGCATAAGGCTAAATGGTCGGCATCCCAAGAGTCATCATCATCGAGAATAGCTACGTAGGCATCAGGCCAAGATTGATGGATAAAGGCAAGCCCGGTGTTCCAAGTACCGGCCGCACCTGATGCACGGGCATTCGCAAGGAAATGGATTTCGGTAGTTGGTATCAACGCCCGTAAGGCTTGACGCGCATTGGCGGGGAAACTCTGGCGATCAGCAACGATCACGAGAGCATCTGGCAGCCGAGACTGTTTGGCTATGCTTGGGATTGATGTCGTCAGCAGTGCTTCAATTCTTGGGCAGGTGGCGATAAGGCCGATGATTTCAGTCACTCGACCTCCGAAAGGTGAACTGCCGTCCCAGCCCGAGAACGCCAATCTTCGTAGATTTTTTGCCACGATGGCGACGTTTCCTGCTTCAACAGGGAAGGGCGTAGTTTTTCGGGAACATAGTGACCATCACGAAATCGCCCGCACAGCCGACAGGCAGCATCCATCAGATCGCGCATTTCATCACTCGCCGGGGGTAATCGACTTCTTCCTCTCTGGAGGCCAAGTACGCGGTCAATTCCTCCTGCGATTGCGCAGGGGTAATAGCCTTGCGGCGTCAGACCCAATCCGCATGTGCTCGCGATGGCGCATCCATTTCTATAGTCAGCCCAAGAGTACGCGGCGCTGTCTTGTGGCGCGAGATTGAATGGGCCAAATCCAGGTTGCACGTCGCTGCTCTTAGACGAGTTCTCGACATAGATCGATTTGGGAATCGATTGGAGGATGCGCTTCACCTTTGGCCCATAGCCATTGGTAACGAGTTGAATCGATGTGTCAGGGTATACAGCTCGATAGCGCCCTAATTCGTTGAGTATCGCCATGAAGTCTGGATGGAGCGTGGGTTCTCCTCCAAGAAGTCGAATGCGGCTCCAATTGCGCCGTGCCAACAATGAATCGTCCACGAATTGTCTGACAGCATCAAGACCGATATGAGCGGCCTCTGGGGCTTGTGCGCTTGATCTGTTGCAGTTATTGCAGCGGAGATTGCACAGGTAGGTCAGGTCGATCTCAATGATCTCGGCCGCCACGCGGTATTGGTAGCCAAGTAGCTTGGTCGTCGGGCGCTGGACCCGAATCCAACGAAGCAACTTCATCACCGCGAATACGCAGCGATAGAACGTCCGGAATCGACGAGGGAAATCGCGCGAATATGAAAAGCCACTTTTCAAGATGGACAATCTTCTGCTCAATGCTGGGGCGGAGGGGGCTGCCCAAAGAAAAAAAGGTGGGGCAGAAGAATGCCATATAGTTTGAAGGAAGGGGCAATCGACAGCTTAATTTTCCCGGATTTCCTAGGGATGTTGAATCCAGTCGCCAATGGTGGCTACCGCTTCCTGCTCCATCCCTATGAACCCGTGCCAGTGCAATGCAGCGCAAACATCCCCGCTCGGGTTCGCCCCGCCATCGACCATGATTTCCTTCTTCACGGGCGCATTCGTTAGCCCGCGCAGGATGGCCGGGACTTCGTAGGGGCGACACAGTACGCATTCATCCTTGCTGTGATGCAGCACCAGAACCGGAATCCGTATTGCTGCCAAGTCTTGTTTGGGAATGGCACCAACCTTCTTGTAATTCACCACACTGGAAGTCAGTACGAGGCCTGCCAGCCCCGTATCCTGCAAGTGGATGGCAGTTGCCGTGGCTGAGATCGTTCCCCGGCTGGTGCCAACCACCCAAACCGGTGCCGGGCTTTGCTTCTTCACGAAGTCGAGCACCAGCCGAACATCCGTCATGTAGGTATCACCGATCCGGTCGGCGTAATCGAGTTCGTCGGAATCGTTGGGGCGCCCGAAGATGGCAACATTGAAACCATTTGCCAGAAAGTACGGCGCAGAGCGCACCAGAAAGTTGTTCCCGGTCGCCCTGCCGTTTTCCACCTTACCGAAGCCCCCGCCGCCGCCAGGAAACAGAAACACCGTGGCTTTGGCGTTCTCGACCTGTTCCCAGAACAGTGTCGTGGTCACGCCATCCCGTGTCGGGACTTTGAACAACGTACCTTCGGCATGGCCGGTCAGGCTGAGTGCCAGCAGGACAAGCCCGGCAATCAGCCTTTGCATTTGGTGCTTCATTTAAGCTCCCGCAAACGTTCTTGATACACCCGGCTCAGGCATGCCGCATCGATACAGGCATCGCGGACATTCTTGCGCCAATTGGCCTGTCCCTGCTTGTAGCCATCAGGATTGACCGACACTGCCAATCCTATCTTGTATGCAGCAGCGGTGCTCGCATCGGCATCCGCCAGTTTCGGGTCGGCACAGATCATCTTCTCCACGGCAGTCGATGCCTTGGTGCAATCGAAGCTCGCGCCTTGGAGCGGCGCTGGTTCGGGTGCAGGATTGCTTGGCGTTGCGCCGACGCTTGCCAGTTGGGCTGGCGGCGGATCGTTCTCGGCATTTTGAGCTACGGGAGCGGGGGCTGCCAGCGGCTCGAAACGCGGATAGGCCACTGTAGCACCCGTAATGATCTGTTCCGTGTTGAACATTGGCATGGCGTTAAAGTGCCAGCCGCTTTCCGTCTTCAACATGACCCCGATTCCTTTGAGCTTGACGCCCATGGGAGCAGCAATCCGCTCGCTGGCCTTAGCCGCATCCAGCGCCTCGCCGCGCAACTGCATCAGACGAGTCAATTCTTCCGGGCCTTGGCAAGGCACGATGGCTTTCATGCGCTCCACGATTTGCCGTCGTAGTGTGCCGGTGCGGATCACGTCGGGGTCTCTGTCTCTTTCTTCATGGGGGATATTCCCATTGTTCGCCGCCGATAACCGTCGGTTTGCATCGTCAATGGCGTGCTCGTTGGCAATCTGCGAAGGCAGCACCTGAGCATCGAGTGACGACCATTCCGAATAGAGCCGAACCGCATCCTCCGGGCTACCCTTGAATGACACGGTATAGGCGAAAGCCACCTCGTACTGCTTGCCCTGGCCTTCGGCACCGTCAGTCTTCTTGACCTCTGACATGCTCAGCAGCGGGCATTGAAACATCTGCGCCAGTTCCTTTTGAATATCTGCGCTGTCGGGTTTGGACGAACAAGCTGCAAGCCCGGTCAGGCAGAGCATCAGCAAAAGACTTTGGGTTCCACGAACTTTCATACTTTCTCCAGAGTGAATTAATACGATAAGTGTGATTCTAATGTCATCGGGTTGAAATCACACTTATCGTGTGTGGTTTCATAAGAGCCTGACAAACACACTTTGAGTGTGGAAAATCAGAACTCAGACCTTGCAGCGCAACGTCTCTTTGCGGCCAACATGAAGCGTTTGCGCAAGGAGCGCGGCTTGACGCAGGAAAAACTGGCCGAATTGGCCGACCTGCACATCAACTACGTCTCTTCCTGCGAGCGCGGGGAGCGCAATATCTCCATCCGCAATATCGCCAAGATGGCCTTGGCGTTGGGTGTGTCGATGGGAGTGCTGGTTACGGAGGAATGCCCTCCTGTGATGGAAACGGCACGGGACGAGTAGCCTCGTTCCTAAACTTGCTGCGCTACTTCGATAGAGCCATCCAGTTCAGCGCGATAGCGTAGGCAGTACCGTAACCCCGCCTGAAAAGATAACTCGATCTCCCAACCACCCGCTACCCAATGGGACGCGGCGACCTGTAGCGACTTCAAGGCATCGCCGATAGCTGGCAGCGATAACGCCTGCCATCCAAGCCAATGCGGCAGGCTCGCCGCGATGGGCAGAAATGCATTGAGTTCGTCGGCATCGCATAGGGTGACTCTGTACCCCAATGATACGCTGCGACCATCCGGCAAGCCGTAGTAGCTGCCCACTGGTTTGGAGCGGTAACGTAGCGGCGATGTCAGTATCAAGGCCTGCTGATCGAAGACAAAGGCTACGCCCCCAAACAGCAGGCCCGGCGCCAAGGCTTCTGTTGGCGCTAGAGGGGCTTGCCACGGTTCAAACACCCGCACCGCAGCAAGCCGCTGACCGATCAACGCCGGATATGGCGTATTCGGTAGCCCCACGTGTCACTTGTCCGTCTTGGCGACGGTCTTGGCCATGGGGTGCACGCCGATGTACCAGGAGATGGGAAACCCCTTGATGTCGGTGCGGATTTGCTGAACCGTATCGACCCAATACGCCGGGTCGATGATGTACTCGACGGGTTGCTTGGCACCCGGTGGGGTTACATGGTTAAACAAGATATGCCTGCCGATTTCGGTGTCGGGGTTGTAGTCGACCATCGCAATTGCCGTATCTGGCAAGGAGGCAAGTCCGGTGCTCGCCTTGAACACGGTGCCAACCCAGCCATAGTGGGTGAGCAGTTTTGCGATCAGGTCTTCGCCGATCCAGTACGGGCCGTGCTTCGGATGCTTGAATTTTTCGATGGCCACCTGACGGACTTCGTCGATGGTCTTGCTGGCCAGCATAGCAATGCAAGCAAAGGCGCAATTGCAGTCGTCGGTCTGCTGAACTCGGGTGAATGCAGGTTTGAACGAGGGGGTAGTGGTGTTGGCAATGGCAGACATGGCGCTTCTCCAGATGAGTGGTTAAAAACGCGCACGACACCACCACCCCTGCCGAAATCGGGCGGATACATGGTGAAAACTACCGGATATTGGTTGCCTCTGCTGCTTGGCAAAGGCTGGGGGCAGGTGTGCCGTGTGCGCTGCCTGCCGTCTGCTGAATCAGTATCTGCTCGACGGCGGCGTTTTTAACATACTACAGGCTGGCAAGGGGGCGATAGGAACTGCTGACTTTGGCGGCCTGCTGGATAAAAAACCGATGCTAGGCGCCTTCAAGTGAGACTAGGTAGTTGTTCCAGCGTGTCAGCGCGTCCTTACGTTCTTCAAAATACGTGTGGACGTCGTATATTCCCTCGACCCCTTGTAGTTTGTGATTCAGGCACATTTCGGTGATGTCGCGGGGGATGCCCAAGGCGCGCATGTGGCTTTTTGCGGTTGACCGAAGGTCGTGGGGTGTGAATCTCCGTATGCTCGGTGTTGGGTCAGCGGTTTCGAGCCAGTAATCAATTGCGGACCTGATTGTGTCTTTGCTGATAGGGCCATCGTCGTCAACAAATCTCGTTCTTCGACTTTCACTTCGGGCTGGCAGGATGAATGCAGAGTCGCCACTCATTGATTTGAGTTCCAGTAACCATTGGCGTACTTGCGTCGTCAGCGGAATCTGAATGCCAGGTCCGGTTTTGCTGGATGGAACACTCCAAACGTTTTTCTCGAAGTCGAAATGCTCCCATCGTGCATTGAATAGTTCGTCGGAGCGTACGGCGTTCACTAACAGTAGCTTGATTGCGAGTAGATTTTCTTTCCTCATGTCTGCATGCAGCAGTTGCTTGAGCTCTTCCTCTGAGAGCATCAGTCGCCGCCTAATCGGCGGCCGTTTTCCTACTAGGGAGGGGAGTTCGATCCCAATGCACGGGTTAATGGCTAAAAGCTTTCGGCCTGCAGCGTGCCTGAACAGCATTTTTGCCGTGCACAGCAACATTCTCGATTCTGACCATGGAACATCAGTGTTTTCAAGTAACGCGACCATGTCCTGTGGCGTAATTGTCGATGCGGCCAGCGAACCAAGTTGAGTCTCGATCCGAATCAACGCTCTGCTGTAGCTACGCTGAGTGCTATTGCCGAGACCGGTCAGCACCTTCTCTCGGTAATCTTGGATCAGTTGCCGAACTGTCCAATCTTGAAAGGCCATTGCCGTAGCCTTGCGTTTGTCTGAGGCAGGGTCTCCACCGCGATCAATCTCGGCTCGCTTCTCTCGGGCAATCCTTCTTGCCTCTGCGAGGCTGATGTCGGGGTAATTGCCAATGGTCAATTCTTTGGAGCGTCCGCCGTACCGATAACGCAAAACCCATGATGCAGTGGCGGAGCGGGAGAGCGTGAATGTAAGTCCATCGCCATCGGATACTGCCATCGGTAAACGAAGCTGGATAATTTCACCGGTTTCTGTATCTTTGGCGGTAGGAACTTCACCGTTTTCGACAGCTCGAATCCAATGTTGCAGTTGGATGGGTTTGAGTTTTTCCCTGGTTTTAGTCTTTTGTCGCATGTTCACCCTTGATGAGTGTGTGGCTAGCTACACAGCTAGCTACACATAATAGCGGTGACAATACGATGCGGCAATAGACGGCAATATAGTCGTATCTTGTTAAATCAATAGGTTATGAATTTTAATGTATGAATATAGACGCAAATAATTCAACATCCGAGCAATACGACATCGTACTGATGTAATCACAACAAAGGAGACAATCATGAGCCCCAACCCGGAATTCGACAGCCTCGTTCCAGCGCAGTCCTTTGACCGCCGGCGCTTTCTCGTGACCAGCCTCGGTGCGGGCTTTGCCCTGGCAGTGCAGCCCGTGATGGCCCAGACGGCGATCAAGACCGACGATACGGGTCTGCTGGCCGGCGAGGTCAAGGTACCGGTCAAGGACGGCGAAATGGTTGCTTACCGCGCCGTGCCCAAAGGGGCCAGCAAGCCCCCGGTGGTGCTGGTGGTTTCCGAAATATTCGGCGTCCATGAATACATCAGGGACGTCTGTCGCCGCCTCGCCAAACTCGGCTACTGCGCTATCGCCCCCGAGCTTTTTGCCCGACTCGGCGACCCGCGTCAGTTTTCGAGCATTGCCGAACTCCAGGCAAAGATCATCAGCAAGACGCCGGATGCACAGGTGATGAGCGATCTCGACGCCGCCGCCGCCTGGGCGGCGACGCAAGGTGCCGACACCAACCGTCTGGCGATTACCGGCTTCTGCTGGGGCGGGCGCATTACCTGGCTCTACTGTGCGCACAATCCGCAGGTTAAGGCGGGTGTCGCCTGGTACGGGCGCCTGGTCGGCGAGGTCAACGAGTTCACGCCACGCCATCCCATCGATGTCGCCGACAAGTTGCTGGCGCCGGTACTCGGGCTTTATGGCGGCCTCGATACCGGCATTCCGCTCGAGACCATAGAGGCGATGGAAAAGGCCTTGAAATCGGGAAGCGCCGCCGCACTCAAGTCGGAAATCCACATCTATGACAATGCGCCGCATGCCTTCCATGCCGATTATCGGCCAAGTTTCCGCAGGGAAGAGGCGGAGGATGGCTGGAAGCGCATGCAGGCGTGGTTCGCCAAGATCAGTGCCTGAGTCCTCTTCGGCGAAGCGGCGCTTCGTGCTACGCTTCGCCGCTTGCAAAAAAATCACCCGATCATGACTGCTGACGACCAGAAACCCGATTCGCCCATCGATGCCCGTGCCCTGCTGAAGGACCTGCAAGCCAGCTTCGATGTATTTCGCAACTTCAGCCCGCTGGCGATCGGCATCGACAAGCAGCTTCTCGCGCAACAGCCCGAACTGAGCCGCAAGGCGCTGCGACTCGCGTTGCGCAGCCACACCATGTCAACGCGCTACCTGAAGGAGATGGAGAAGGCTGAAGTCCGGCTCAACCTGGATGGATCGGCTGCCGGAGAGGTCACCGCGGAGGCGCGTACTCATTCCGGTGAACTCCTGCGTGAGCGTTTCAAGAAGAAAGCCGAACAGCGCAAGGCTGAAGAAGCTGCTGCCAAGGCTGAAGAGCGCCGGGTGGAAAAACTCAATCAGCTTACTGAGAAATTCGGCCGCAAGGCGAAGTAAGCGGTTGTTCTGGCGGATCTGAAACGGAAAAGGCCTGCGCTTTGGCGCAGGCCTTTGAATTTCTGGTGGGGCGCGACAGATTCGAACTGTCGACCTACGGATTAAGAGTCCGCTGCTCTACCAACTGAGCTAGCGCCCCAGACTTTCCCAAAAGACTGGTGGGTCGGCCGAGATTCGAACTCGGGACCAACGGATTAAAAGTCCGCTGCTCTACCGACTGAGCTACCGACCCGACCTGGGAGCGCGGATTATAGGGATGCTCGAATAAGCTGTCAACGCGCAGGGGCGTGGGATGTAACTGTATTGCTGCAATAAATCCCTGTTATTTGTCCTATTCACTATTGTCATTCTAGAATGGGTGACGCCCGATGGTTTCTGGTCAGGCTTCGGCGCGTTCCCCACTCTGACGGAGAAAAGAAATGAACAAGGAAGATTTGTCGCGTTATCAGGATCTCATCGTGACGGCCGCCACCGAACTTGGTCTCAAGGTGTTGGCTGCAGTCGCCTTCTGGGTGATCGGTCGTTGGTTGATTGGTGTCGCGGTCGGCATGGTACGTGCCTCGCTGGAAAAACAGAAGGTCGACCCGACCGTTCTGCGCTACGTCGGCTCGATCGTGACGGTGACCTTGAATGTGTTGCTGGTGATCGGCATCCTGGGTTACTTCGGTATCCAGACCACGACTTTCGCAGCGTTAATTGCAGCGGCCGGCGTTGCCATCGGCCTGGCCTGGTCGGGCCTGCTGGCACACTTTGCGGCGGGTGCCTTCCTTGTCGTGTTGCGCCCTTTGAAGGTTGGCGATTTCGTGACGGTTGGCGGTATTACGGGGACGATCACCGAACTCGGTTTGTTTACAACCACCATCAATACGCCGGATAACGTGCAGACGATTATCGGCAACAACAAGGTTTTCAGCGAAACAATCCAGAATTTTTCGCACAATCCGTTCCGCCGCGTCGATCTGAAATGCCAGTTGTCCGGGGCTGCCGATCATCGGGCTGCTATGGCGTTGCTGCGCGAGAAGATCGCCGAGATTCCCAATGTCCTGGCCGAGCCGAAAGTGGATGTCGAGATTCTCGATTTCACGCTGGTCGGGCCGGTGCTGGCGGTACGTCCGTACTGCCACACCGACAATTACTGGCAGGTGTATTTCGATACCAACAAGGTGATTCGCGAGTCGCTCGCCGAGGCTGGTTTCCCGGCACCGATGCCGGCGCAGAACGTGATCGTGACGCAAGCGGCCTGAACGCTGGCATCCTTCAAGAAAAAGCCCGCATTTTGCGGGCTTTTTTGATGTCGACCGCGGCAGCCGGTATTCAGCCGAGGCGGCGGCAGATTTCGGTGGTCAGCGTCGACTGGTTCATACTGTAGAAATGCAGCCCAGGGGCGCCGCCCTTGAGCAGGCGTTCGCACAGTTCGGTGACGGCATCGAGGCCGAAGGCGCGGATCGAGTCGGCATCGTCGCCGTAGCTCTCGAATTTCTTGCGCATCCAGCGCGGGATTTCGGCGCCGCAGGCGTCCGAGAAGCGGGCCAGCTTGGTGA
>Ga0209310_1000975_pt1 | contig 24735 bp, 22 predicted proteins | sample AD_UKC030_MetaG_FD_184415 | JGI IMG/M metagenome (GOLD analysis project Ga0209310, IMG submission 184415) | Active sludge microbial communities of municipal wastewater-treating anaerobic digesters from USA - AD_UKC030_MetaG (SPAdes) (version 2) | ecosystem: Engineered > Bioreactor > Anaerobic >...
GAATAGGAGCGGAAGGACAGTACGTTGCCCGGCTGGACACCGCGAAAGCGTGCCAGTCCTGCACCGACGACGATGCGTCCGGCCGGCGGCGGGTTGTCGCGGACCACTTCGAAGGTGTAGTTGGCCTTGACCACCGCGTCGTAGTAATAGCCCCAGAGCCGGCCTTCAACCTGCTGCACGCCCCGGATGCGGCCGATGCGCTCGATGTAGCCGGGTGGAATCAGGTCGTGGCGGCCGGCCACCATGCGCTGCAGCAGCACTTCCGGCGAATGCACGAGCACTCGCGACGCTTCCTGGCGCAGCGCCGAGGTCAGCAGGGTGACCGAAGCCAGCGCGAAGACGAGCAGCGAGAACACCAGCACCAGGCCGATGTTCTTGGTTTTGCGTCGCGCCAGCGAAGCCAGCGTGAAGTCAATCAGGTAACGTTGTTTCGCGATCCAGAGGCGCATGGTTTCTCAGGTGAGCCGGGGGCGGCATCAGGCTGCCAGAAGGGAAGTGCTCCAGACTCAGCGGATGATCCTGGAAAGCGGCGTGCAGGTCAGCCTGCGACGGGTGACGGGTGTAGCGGGCTTCGGTAAACAAGGCGAGATCGGTCAACTGCAGTTTTTCGGCCAGCGCGCTGCGTACGGTTTGCTCATCGGCGCGCTTGTCGGCAAGGCGTCCGGCGTCGATGAAGCTGGCGACGAACAGTAAGAACAGCGTACCGACGACCCACGCGGCCAGGTTCGAGGGGCGCGGGTGATGTCTCACAAGGCTTCGCGGATAGCTGCGCGCAGTTCATCTGCCGGTGCGCCGTAGGGCAAGATGGCGAGCAGCTTGCCGTTTTTTCCCACAATGTAGGTACTGGCGCTGTGGTCGACCGCATAACTGCCGTCGGAACGGTCCGGTTGCTTGATGTAACCGGCACCGAAGGCCTTGGCCAGTGTCGCAATCTGCTCCGGCGTGCCGGTCACGCCGACCAGGCTGGGGTGGAAATAGGCCGTGTAGTTCTTCAGGCTTTCCGGGGTGTCGCGTGCCGGATCGACGGATATCAGGATCGGCTGGATATTTGCACGTTCTTCCGGGGTCATGCCGTTCAGTACTTCGTTCATCGCCGCCAGCGAGGTCGGGCAGACGTCGGGGCAATTGACATAGCCGAAGAAGACGAGCATCAGCTTGCCGCGGTAATTTTTGCTGTCGACCGTACCGTTCGGGCCTTGCAGCACGAAATCGGCCCCGGCGGGCCTGCCGCTTTGCGGTGCCGGCGAGCAGGCGGTGAGCAGGATGGAGGAGATCAGAAGAAAAACCAGCTTTGCGGACAGGCGATACATGGGCTAGAAGTACGCGAACATTGCATTGAGGACGATCGCGATTTTCGCACGGTAACGACTGTTACCGGCTTGAAGCAAATCAAGGAAAAGCTAATAAATTATTCAGGCGCGGTTGGCGGCACGCATCAACAAGCCGCGCAGGGCGATCGTCACGCTGGCGCCGAGTCCGACGCGCTGCGCCAGTGCCGGCACGAGTATCAGCGATGCCAAGGCGAGGCCGGTGCCGACGAGCAAAGCCGGGAACTCATCGCCTTCTTCTTGGTGAACCTGCGAATTGCTGTTCATGTCGTCTCCCCTTTTTTGTCTGAACCCGACTTGTCGATCCGGATTATCCCGAACTCGGATTCTAGGAAAAAAATGCCGGTTGCGATTGCGGCAAATTGTCGCAGCCGCTTGTCCGGCAGCCACCTTCATTCGGACTAGGCAATTTGTTATGTGGCAATTTGCCGCATTCCCACGCCCGGTCGTTTCGGCAAAAATCAGCGCCCTCTAATAAATCAAACAGCAACGGGAGAGTTTCATGGGGTATCGCATTCGTCCGCTGACAGCCGCAATGGCTGTCGCCTTTTCTTCAACCGCCATCTGGCAAACGGCCGTCGCCGAGACCACGCCAGTCCTGACCGAGGTCGTCGTCAGTGCCAACCAGCTACGATCGCCAGCCAGCTTGGGCACTCTTGACAGCAACCAGCTTGCACCGCTGCGTGCCGCCACCAGCGATACCGCGAGCCTGCTGCGCGACGTGCCGGGCGTCAGTCTTTATGGTGCCGGCGGCGTTTCCAGCCTGCCATCGATTCATGGTTTGGCCGATGACCGTTTGCGCGTGACAGTCGACGGTATGGACCTGATCGCTTCCTGTCCCAACCACATGAATCCGCCGTTGTCCTACATCGATCCGACCAATGTCGGCAGCCTCAGGGTTTATTCCGGCATTGCGCCGGTCAGCCTGGGTGGTGACAGCATTGGCGGGACGATCATTGCCCAGTCTTATGCACCAAAATTCGCCGCACCCGGCCAGGAAACGCTCGCCACCGGCGAGATCGGTGCTTTCTACCGCAGTAATGGCGATGCATTCGGCGGCAATGTCTCGGCAACGATCGCGAACGAAAGCCTCAGCTTCAACTACACCGGCGCCTATGCGCAGTCCGACAATTACAAGGCAGCCGGCGACTTCAAGACGACGACGGCCACCGGTCGGCTCGGCCACACGCTGCCGCTCGACGAGGTCGGGTCTACTGCCTACAAGACCATCAACCAGAAGCTGGGCTTTGCGCTCAAGGGAGGCGACCATCTCGTCGAGGGCAGCCTTGGCTTCCAGAACGTCCCTGAACAGCTCTATCCGAACCAGCGGATGGATATGCTGGATAACGATCAGAAGACATTCAACCTGCGTTACCTCGGCCAGTACGGCTGGGGCTTGTTCGAGGCGCGTGCCTATTACGAGAAGGTCGATCATTTCATGGATTTCGGCCCCGACAAGCGCTACTGGTACGGGTCGGCATCAGGCGGCCCGATGGCGCCCAACGGCAGCCCCTGCTCGCCGATTGGCCCGAACTGCGCCGCCGGCATGCCGATGTATTCCAAGAGCACGAACACCGGTTTTACGGCCAAGGCGGATATCGATCTCGGCGAGAAGGATCTGCTGCGCGTCGGCGGCATTTACCAGAGCTATAAACTTGACGACTGGTGGCCGCCATCCGGTGGCGGCATGTGGCCGGGAACCTTCGAAAATATCAACGACGGCAAGCGCGATCGTGCCGGGTTGTTCGGTGAGTGGGAATCGCGGCTCAGCCAGGACTGGAAAACTGTGCTCGGGGCGCGCTATGAACGGGTGAAAACGGATGCCGGCGACGTACGAGGCTACAGCACGGCGCCCAATGCCATGGGCAATCAGTTTGTCGATGCCGCCGCCTTCAACGCGGCGGATCGTGAACGCACCGACAACAACTGGGATTTGACCGCGCTCGCCCGTTACACACCGAACGTCAACGGCGACATCGAGTTCGGCTTGGCGCGCAAGGTGCGTTCACCGAATCTCTACCAGCGTTACACCTGGTCCACCTGGTCGATGGCGGCGGCCATGAACAACATGGTCGGCGACGGCAACGGTTACATCGGCAACATCGATCTGAAGCCGGAAACGGCGTATACCGTCGCTGCCACCTTCGACTGGCATGCCGCCGACCGCAGTTGGGAGATCAAGGCGACGCCCTATTTCACACGGGTCAACGACTATATCGATGCCATTCGCTGCACGACTGGCGCCTCTTGTACCCCGGCCAACCAGACTGTAACCAACAAGTTCGTCGTGCTGCAGTACGCGAACCAGGAGGCGGAACTCTACGGCCTCGACCTTTCGGGGCGCATGCCGCTGGCCAAGACCGGTATCGGTGACTTCGGGTTCACCGGACTGCTGAATTACACCCACGGCGAGAACCGCGATACCAATGACGGCCTTTACAACATCATGCCGCTCAACGGCAAGCTGGCGTTGACGCAGCAGCTTGGCGGCTGGGATAACGCCGTCGAACTGGTCCTGGTGCAGGGAAAAGATGACGTTTCCGCGGTGCGCAACGAAATCGAAACTGCCGGCTACGGCCTGACCAACCTGCGCGCCAGTTATTCCTGGAAGCAGGCACGCATCGATTTCGGCATCGAGAATCTCTTCGACAAGTTCTATTACATGCCGCTCGGCGGCGCCTACACCGGTCAGGGGACGACCATGTCGCTCAATGGCATTCCCTGGGGCATCGCCGTTCCCGGCATGGGTCGTTCGCTCTACGCCGGCGTCAATTTCAAGTTCTGATCGAGCATCAAGGCTGTCGCAATAACAAGCCCCGGGAGTGTCCGGGGCTTGTCGTCCTTGCGGATTCAAGATGTTCGAGCGCGAACATCTTGTTTCGCGGTCGCACATCGCCGGTGGGCAAGCCACCAGCGGCTTTCGGATTGTTCAGCTTGCGGGCTGAGTGACCATCCTTGTTGCTGCAAGAAGTTAAAATTTGCCAATGAACGGCGTCTTGCTGGAACTTCCCCCAAAAATCCCCGAATGGCCACGAATCGCTAGATTCATCGCCATTGCGCTCGCCTTACATGTGGCGGTTCTGGCATATCCGCTCGCTCTGTCGATCGGAAAAATCGAAATTCCGCAGCCAGCCACGGTCACGGTGCGTCTTGTCGACACGGCTGAACCACCTGAGCCGGTGCCGTTACCGCTGCCGGTGCAAGCCGCACCCGAAGCTGAACCTGTCCTGCCACCGCCACTGCCTAAACCGGTCTTCAAGCCGCGCGCCAAGGTGCCGCGTCCCGTTCTGGCGATGCCCGCCGCGCCGGCAGCGCCGGCTCCGGATTTCTCCATCCCGGCGGTTGCCGAGCCGGCACTTCGGCCGAGTGCCGACGTTGCACCGGCAGTGGTTACGGCAGCACGCTTCGACGCCGCCTACCTGCAAAATCCGCGCCCCGTCTATCCGCCGTTGTCGCGCCGTCTGGGCGAACAGGGCAAGGTCTTGCTACGGGTTCGCGTCGGTCGCCAAGGCCAGGCCGTTGCGGTCGACCTCGAGAAAAGCAGCAATTTTGAACGGCTCGACGAAGCGGCGCGCCAGGTCGTCGCCCGCTGGCGTTTCGTGCCAGCGCGCCGCGGCGAAGAAACGGTCGAGGCGACCGTCATCGTTCCCATCGTTTTCCGGCTTGAAGGTTGAGTTCGAGGAGTTCAAAAAATTCGCTCCGGAATTGACGACGGGGACCGAAGTCCCCGCCGGCTGTCTTTGGTAACAAGGCTTCAGCAGCCCCGGCTATGCCTGCTTACGCAGCAATAGCGAAACGCTCATCGTTGGCGTTTAGAGATTTGCTTCATTAACGTCGATCGCCTGACGAGTTGCCTGCGCACCTTTGCCCGCCCTGTCGAAACCAGTGCACCCCCATCTAAAGGCACCGCGATGCCCTTAGGTGGAGGTGGCGGGAATCGAACCCGCGTCCAGAACGCCTCCAGATTGCCGGAATTACAACCATGTGAATGATTATGGGGGCGGAGGGGCTGATTTACAAGGGCGGGGCATTTATGAGTCGTATTTTACTGCACTTCGTTGCCGCAATATTCGCGGTAACGAAACATCATGCTTTCAGGACGACTCTGGGTCGTGCGGACCGTCATGCTCGTCTTGTCGAAAAGCACATTGAAGCGCGCGGGTTCATTCCACGGGTCACAATAGCGCCATTCCCAGACCAATTCGTCGCGCCTCTCGAAATAGACGGTCCATTGTGGCACCGGCGGCCCCAGGGTACGCAGCACCTGCTCCTCGGACATGCCTTCGCGAATCAGGGCGAAGTGCCGGGTATTGAGGACGCCTTCGCGGCGAACCATGGTGCCGTTGCCGGCAATCGTCACCATATAGGTATTCAGCCCCGCCGGGCCGCGCGGGTAGACCAGCAACTGGCTGCCATCCGGCTCCCGCCAGCGCATGGCCGGCTCGCCCATCAGCGTGATGACGTCGTCGATGTTGCTGACTCCGGGCTTCAGGGTGCGTCCGTCGATCGAAGCGCAACCAGCGATCAGCAGGGTGCATGCGAGGAGAAGGATTGCTTTCATCGGAAACCCCTTAAATGCCCATACGCAAGGGTCTGCTGTACTCAGTCGTTGCGCTCGGCGCTCAGCAGGCGCTCGCAATAGCGGGCGATCAGGTCGACTTCGAGGTTGACCAGGCTGCCCTGCTTCAAGTGCTTGAGCGTCGTGTTTTCCAGGGTGTGCGGAATCAGGTTGATGGTGAAGATGCTGCCGGCCGCCTCGTTGGTGGTCAGGCTGACCCCATTGACCGTGATCGATCCCTTGCGTGCGATGTAGCGGCCGAGGTCGTCGGATACGGCAATCTCCAGCAGGCGGTTGTCACCGACGGGTTCGAAGCGCAGCACTTCGCCGACCCCGTCTACGTGCCCGGAAACCAGGTGGCCACCCAGGCGATCCATCAGGCGCAGCGCCTTTTCAAGGTTGATTTCGCCCGGTGCGTCGAGGCCCACCGTGCACGACAACGTTTCCGGCGAGACATCGACCATGAAATGATTGCCTTCCCTGGCGACCACGGTCAGGCAGACGCCGTTGCAGGCGATCGAGTCGCCCAGCGCAACATCGTCGAGGCCGAGGGTGGCGGCATCGATGTTGAGGCGAAATCCGGCTTCGCGCGCGGTGAGGTGGGTGATATGGCCGACTGCGGCGATGATTCCTGAGAACATGGTGAGGGCTATCGTTGATTCGAAAATCGGACTTTATCATGCCCACTTGATCGTGCGGCTTGCATGGAAGCCCGGTTGGTAATAGGGTTTTGACTTTCCAGCAAACACTACACCAAAGGGAGACACCAATGAAGCGAACCATCCTTGCCGCGCTGCTTGCGGGAATTGCCACACTTGCCTTGGCTGACATCAACGTCGGCGTGACGCTATCGGCGACCGGCCCGGCGGCATCGCTCGGCATTCCGGAGAAGAACACCATCGACCTGATGCCGAAGATGATCGCCGGGCAAAAGATCAATTACATCGTCCTCGACGATGCCACCGACACGACGACTGCGGTCAAGAACACCCGCAAGCTGATCAGCGAGGACAAGGTCGATGTCATCGTCGGCTCGACCATCACCCCCAATTCACTGGCGATGATCGATGTCGTCGCCGAAGGCGAAACGCCGATGATCGCGATGGCCGCCTCGGCGCGCATCGTCGACCCGATGGACGACAAGCGGAAATGGGTGTTCAAGACACCGCAGAACGACGCCCAGATGTCGACCGCGATCGTCGAGCACATGACCAGCAACAATGTGAAGACCGTCGCTTACATCGGCTTCTCCGATGCCTACGGCGAGGGCTGGTGGAACGAGTTCTCGAAGATCGCCGAAGCACGCAAGCTCAAGATCGTCGGCAACGAGCGCTTCAATCGCACCGATACCTCGGTGACCGGCCAGGTGCTCAAAGTCCTCGCCGCCAAGCCGGATGCCGTGCTGATCGGCGGTGCTGGAACGCCGGCCGCGCTGCCGCAGAAATCGCTTAAGGAAAAGGGCTACAAGGGCGTCATCTACCAGACGCACGGCGTCGCCAATGCCGATTTCCTGCGTGTCTGCGGCAAGGATTGCGAAGGCACATTCCTGCCTGCCGGGCCGGTTCTCGTCGCCGTTCAGTTGCCGGCCGATCATCCGGTCAAGAAATCGGCGATGGAATATGTGACGAAATACGAAGCCGCCCAGGGCAAGGGCACGGTGTCAACCTTCGGCGCGCATGCCTGGGACGCCGGCCTGCTACTGTCGAACGCAGTGCCCGTGGCACTGAAAAAGGCGCAGCCGGGGACCAAGGAATTCCGCGCCGCGCTGCGCGATGCGCTGGAGGGTACCCAGAACCTGGCGGGGGCGCATGGCGTGTTCAACATGAGCGCAACCGACCATCTCGGTTTCGACCAGCGTTCGCGCGTCATGGTCAAGGTTGAAAATGGAACCTGGAAACTGGTGAAGTAATCCTGTTCTACTCGCAGCGCAGCCCGGCGAGGGTTGCGCTGCGTGGTAAAATGCCGGTTTTTCATTTTCCGGAGAAAATGACGTGCGCAAAAAACTGACCCTGGTTGCTCTCGCTGTGCTGTCCGCAGCCGCTCTCGCTGATATCAATGTTGGCGTTTCAGTGTCGGCAACCGGCCCGGCGGCGTCGCTCGGCATCCCGGAAAAGAATACGATTGCCCTGCTGCCGACCACCATCGCTGGCCAGAAAATCAACTATATCGTCCTCGACGATGCCACCGATCCGACAGCGGCGGCCAAGAACATCAAGAAGCTGATCACTGAAAACAAGGTCGACGTGGTTATCGGTTCGACCACGACGCCGAATTCGCTGGCAATGATGGACGTTGCGGTCGACAACGAAACCCCGCTCATTTCGATGGCCGGGTCGGCCATCGTCGTCGAACCGATGGACGACAAGCGGAAGTGGGTGTTCAAAACCGCCCAGAACGACGCGCAGATGGCGAGCGCCATCGTCCAGAACATGGCCGACAAGAACCTGAAAACGGTCGCCTTCATCGGCTTTGCCGATGCCTATGGCGAAGGCTGGTACAAGGAGTTCGCCAAGATCGCCGAGGCGCGCAATCTGAAGATCGTCGCCAGCGAGCGCTATCAGCGCAACGATACCTCGGTGACCGGCCAGATCCTCAAGATCATGGCTGCCAAGCCCGATGCCGTGCTGATCGGCGGGGCCGGTACGCCGGCTGCATTGCCGCAGAAGTCGTTCAAGGAAAAGGGTTACAAGGGACTGATCTATCAGACGCATGGCGTCGCCAACAACGACTTCCTGCGCGTTGGCGGCAAGGATGTCGAAGGCGCGCTGCTGCCGGTCGGCCCGATGGTGGTCGCTGCGCAGTTGCCGAACGACAATCCGGTCAAGAAATCGGCGCTGGAGTATGTCACCAAATATGAAGCGGTCCACGGCAAGGGTAGTGTCAGTTCCTTCGGCGGCCACGCCTGGGATGCCGGTTTGCTGTTGCAGAACGCCATTCCGCAGGCGCTGAAGAAGGGCCAGCCGGGAACGAAGGAATTCCGCCATGCCCTGCGCGACACGCTGGAAAGCACGACGAATATGCCGGGCGCGCATGGAGTCTTCAATATCACAGCGAACGATCATCAGGGATTCGATCAGCGCGCGCGGGTCATGGTGACCATTGAAAACAATACCTGGAAATTACTCAAGTAATCCGCCGCCTGTCGCGAGGGTGAGGGATATCGTTTCCATGTTCGCTGCGTCATTCCGGAGGCTTCGATTGCCGCCGGGAACAGCAGTGCTTTCCGGGCGCTCCCGGTGCTGCCGGTTACCCTGATCGATGGATCTGCAAATCTTTCTCCTGCTCGGCCAGGATGGCATCACCGGCGGCGCTGTCTATGCCCTGCTGGCTCTCGCCCTGGTGCTGGTGTTTACGGTTACCCGGGTCATTTTTATCCCGCAGGGCGAATTCGTCGCTTATGGCGCGCTGACCCTGGCCGCGCTGCAGGCCGGCAAGGTGCCGGGTACGGTCTGGCTGCTGTTGGCGCTGGGTACAACGGTAGCGCTGATTGACGGGGTCAAACTGGTCCGCGCAGGACGTTTCCGTAAGCTGCCGCCTTTGCTGATCTACAACATCGGCCTGCCGCTGGCCGGCGCCGGCGCCCTGTTTGTCGTGCCACCGACCCAATTGCCGCTGTGGGTGCAGGTCATCGTGTCAATGCTGTTGGTCGTGCCGATGGGGCCGATGATCTACCGCATCGCCTTCCAGCCACTGGCCAGCGCCTCGGTTCTCGTCCTGCTGATCGTTTCGGTCGCGGTACATCTGGCGATGATCGGTCTCGGCCTCCTGTTTTTCGGGGCCGAAGGTTCACGGACGCCGGCCTTTACCGACATCAGCTTTGAACTGGCCGGCGCGCCGCTGCAGGGTCAGACCATCCTCATCGTCGTCGCCTCGGCGCTGCTGATCATCGGCCTCTATTTCTTCTTCGAGCGCACCATCTACGGCAAGGCGCTGCGGGCGACCGCGATGAACCGCACCGGTGCACGTCTGATGGGCATCCCGCCGGTTCTCGCTGGTAAGCTGTGCTTCATGCTGGCAGCGGCGATCGGCGCCTTCTCGGGCATCCTGATCGCCCCGGTGACCACGCTTTACTACGATTCCGGCTTCCTGATCGGCCTCAAGGGTTTCGTCGGCGCCATCATCGGCGGCCTCGCCTCCTACCCGGTCGCCGCGCTCGGCGCCGTGCTGGTCGGCCTGCTCGAATCCTATTCCTCGTTCTATGCCAGCGCCTTCAAGGAAGTGATCGTGTTTACGCTGATCATCCCGGTGCTGGTCTGGCGTTCGCTGACCACGCACCATGCCGAAGATGATGATGAGCATACCGACATTGTCAGCGCCGATCCCCGGCACTCAAAGGTCACCAGCCGCTGGCGCCGGTATCTGCCGTTCGCCGTCTTCGTCAGCCTGTTGCTGCTTGCGCCCCTGGCGCTGCCCGAATTCTCGGTCACGCTGCTCAATTACATCGGACTCTATGCCATCGTCGCGGTTGGGTTGGTGTTGCTGACCGGTGTCGGCGGCCTCACCTCCTTTGGCCAGGCGGCTTTCGTCGGGCTCGGCGCCTACACGACTGCTTGGCTGACGACGACGCACGGCTTTTCGCCGTGGGTCACGTTGTTCATCGGGCTCGCCATCACTGGCGGCGTGGCCTTCTTCCTCGGCTTTATCACGCTGCGCATGGGCGGTCACTACCTGCCGCTCGGCACTATTGCCTGGGGTATCAGCCTCTATTTTCTGTTTGGCAACCTGGAGTTTCTCGGCGGCCACACCGGCATTACCGGCATCCCGCCGGTATCGCTGTTCGGCTGGGAACTCAAGTCAGGCCGGGAATTCTATTACCTGATCTGGATTGTCGTGCTGCTGGCCATCGTCGCCGTCCGGAATCTGCTCGATTCGCGCGACGGCCGGGCGATCAGGGCGCTCCCCGGGGGGACGGTGATGGCCGAGGCGATGGGTATCGATACCTATCGCACCAAGATCAAGATCTTTCTGCTCGCAGCGTTGCTGGCGAGCATTTCCGGCTGGCTCTACGCCCACATGCAGCGCTTCATCAATCCGACGCCGTTCTCGCTCACGCAGGGTATCGAATACCTGTTCATGGCGGTTGTCGGTGGCATCGGCCATGTCTGGGGTGCCGTTCTCGGGGCCGGCCTGATCACTGTTCTCAAGCAATGGCTGCAGGACTGGCTGCCGCAGATTTTTGGCCAGAGCGGCAATTTCGAGATCATCGTATTTGGCATCGCGATGGTTCTGATCCTGCAAAAGGCGCGTGCCGGCCTGTGGCCACTACTCATGCGACTGCTGCCGGTGCGCACCCTGCGCCGGGAAATCCCGCAGGCGGAACCGCTTGCCAAACGCGGGTCGACCGAACCAGGCGTGCTACTGCTCGATGCGAGCGAGGTGACCAAGCGTTTTGGTGGTCTGGTCGCCAACAACAACATGGCGCTGACCGTGAAGGCCGGCGAAGTCATGGCGCTGATCGGTCCGAATGGCGCTGGCAAGAGTACGATGTTCAACTGTATTTCGGCGGCCAACCCGGCAACCGCGGGCAAGATCGCCTTCCTTGGCGAGTCGACCGAGGAGCTCGCCGCGCGCGAAATTGCCCGTCGCGGCATGAGCCGAACATTTCAGCACGTCCGCCTGCTCGGCCAGATGTCGGTTCTGGAAAATGTCGCCATCGGCGCCCACCTGCGCGGAACCAGGGGTTTCATTTCAGCGGCGCTACGTCTTGATCGGGGCGAAGAAAATCGCCTGCTTGCCGAAGCGGTACGCCAGATAGAGCGGGTCGGCCTTGGCGAGCGCCTGTTCGATCCCGCCGGCAGCCTGTCGCTCGGCCAGCAGCGGATCGTCGAGATTGCGCGGGCGCTGGCCTCCGACCCTTGCCTGCTGCTTCTCGACGAACCGGCAGCCGGTTTGCGCTACAAGGAAAAACAGGCGCTGGCCGAGTTGCTGCGCAAGCTGCGTGCCGAGGGTATGGGCATCCTGCTCGTCGAGCACGACATGGATTTCGTCATGGGGCTTGCTGACCGCGTCGTGGTCATGGAATTTGGCGAGAAGATCGCCGAGGGCAAGCCGGAAGAAGTCCAGCGTGACCCGAAAGTGCTTGAGGCTTACCTGGGCGGAGTGGACTGATGACGACCAAGCATCCGCACCTGCACGAACATGAAGCCATTCTCGACGTCCGGAATCTGTCGGTTTCCTACGGCAAGGTCGAGGCTTTGCACGATATCAGCCTGACCATCGGTCGTGGCGAAATTGTCACCGTGATCGGCCCCAATGGCGCCGGCAAGACGACGATGCTGCAGGCGCTAATGGGGCTGCTGCCGGTCGCCGGCGATATTGTTTATATGGGTCACGCACAGGGTCGCGAACGGCAGGTCGAACAGTTGGTCCGCCACGGGATGACGCTGGTTCCCGAAAAGCGCGAGCTATTCGCCGAAATGAGCGTCGAAGACAATCTCGTACTAGGTGCCTTCGACCGCTATCGAACTGGTCACCGTGACCACATGGAAACGATGGACGAGGTTTTCGAACTATTCCCGCGCCTCGAGGAACGTCGTGCCCAGCTTGCCGGAACGCTATCCGGCGGCGAGCGCCAGATGCTGGCGATGGGCCGCGCGCTGATGGCCAAGCCGAAGCTGCTGATGCTCGATGAACCGAGCCTCGGGCTGGCGCCGCTGATCATCAAGGAAATTTTCCGCATCATTGCCGAACTCAAGGAAACCGGGGTCGCCATTCTGCTCGTCGAGCAGAATGCCCGCGCCGCACTGCAGATAGCCGACTACGGCTACGTGCTGGAAACCGGCGAGGTGTCGCTGGCCGGGCCGAGCGCCGAACTGGCCGCCGATCCGCGTGTCATCGAGAGCTACCTCGGCCTCGGCCACAAGCACTGAGCTGCTGCCGGTGTCGACCGGAAATTGGTCAATGCGCAGTTAACGCGGACCGCGCCCGTCCGGGCGATCATTGCGTCCCTGGTTACCGCCGCGATGGCCATCGCCCGCTGGCGCCTGGCGTGGTTCGCTGCGTGGCATCTCGCGTGGCTGGCTGCCCGGCGCCGGCATCGGGCGCGGCGCTTCACGCATCGCGGGTGCCGGCCGTTCGCGTGGCATTGCGCGATGCACCTCGGACCGCGGTTGCGGCGCCGGTTGCTGAATTTCGCGCATCGGTGGCGGCTGGTAGCGGCGCTCCTCGCGCGGTGCGCTGGGCGGGGCCAGTGGTTGCCGCGGTTCGCGTTCCACGCGCGGGGCTGCCGGCATGGCCGGGGCAACTGGCGCGGCTATCCGTGCCGGCCGCTGTTCCAGGGAAGGAGACTGCCTTGCGCGGCCGTCAGCATTCGGGCCGGGCATCGGCTGCGGCCGGCTTGTAGCGGTATTTGTGCGGCTATCAGGGGGCTGGTTGGCCGGCGGCGAAATTCCGCGTGGAAATTCCGACGCCCGGCGTGGCATATCGTTCGGTGTCTGCTGGTGAACGGCGGGCGGCGGCATCGCCTGGCGCCCCGGACGGGAGCCGGATTGGCCGTGCGGCGCGGGACGTGCGGCGGTAGCGGCCGGTGGCAGCCAGTCGCGACCGGGTGCCCGGCTGGCCAGCGGCGCCTTGCCGAGTTCGCGCATGTCGTGCTGCCTGACGGTGGCGCCGGCAACCGGCCTGCCCTCGCGCAGCGTGTTCGCCGGTACCACCGTGACGGCGTGCGGCTGGCCGCTGTGCCGGTAACGGGGCCGATAATCGGGTCGCGCGGCGCGCTCGATTTCCCGGGCATCGTGAACATGCGTGACGTTCATCTGGCGCAGGTAGGTCGGGCTGGTGCGATAAGCCGGCACATAGACTTCGCGCGGCGCCAGCGGAAACCAGCCGACCGCCGGGGCCGAGCCGTAACTGAAACTGGCGCTCCAGCCCGGATTGCCGTACCAGCCGACGAGTGCCGGTGCGTACACCGGGCGGGCGGTGTAGGCGCCCGGCGCCCAGCCCCAGCGCCCGCCGACCTGTACCCAGCGCCCGTAGTGGAAGGGCGCGAAACCCCAGGGCGCGGCGTCGATCCAGGTCCACCCCCAAGGCTCGATCCAGGCCCAGCGGCCGTCGCTATAGGGCGCCCAGCCGGCGCCGACGGTGCGCGGGTACCATACCGTGCCGTAGTCGTCGACCTTATCCCAGTCGCCGTAGGCATCGAGATCCTGATAGCCGGTCATGTAGGGTGAGACATTGCGCCGGGCGAGCGCCGATTTCCCCTCGTTGTCACGCGCCGAAACCCAGGTGTCGAATTCATCGCCATAGGGGGCAGATTCCACGCTGGCGGGGCCGCGTCCGCGAATGGTGGCCATTTCTCCGGCGCGTACGGTGAGCGATCGATCGTCGGTAAATACCTCGGCGCTGCCTGACTGGGCAGCGACGGTCGTCCGGTCGGGCCAGGCCTCGATCCGGTAGCGACCGGTGCCGGCGAAGCGGACCCGCCCCTCGGGTGTTTCGATCTCGAGATCGTCAGCCTGGTCGCGGTCGTGCAGGGTGACGGCCAGCGTGCCGGTCGCCAATTGGAGGTTCACGCGGCGGTCGTCGACGGTGACGAATTCCGCCCGGCTGTTACCGGCCAGCCGGTAAGCGGTCGAGCCGATCCAGACTTCGGCCCGGCTGCGCGCCCCCGTGTCGACGATGGCGCTACTGCTGACCGGCCAGTTGACGACGGCCGGATTGCCGGGATCCTGACGGTCGGCGCGGAAAATCACGTCACCTTCGGCCAGCGACAGGCGACCGACCCGGGCCGGCGGGTCGCTTTCAGCAAAGGCCGGCGTCAGAAAACCGATCAGAACGATCAGCCCGAAAAGATGGCGAAACAGGGAAGGCATCATCAACTCCGTCAATCGCGGCCATCCGTATTGTTTGCCGCGTACCCGATTAACGCTATTAGAGCCTGAGCGGATGAATTTCACTCGCAATAAATCGTTTCAGGATGTTACCGGCCGGTCGCACGGATCAGATGGCGACGCGCCGCGAGCGGGGAAAACCTGTGATTTTTCAGCGACCTGACGTAAAATCGGCGGTCCATTACTGCGCCGCAACATTCCAATTTCCATGCTTTATCCCACCCGTTTCGATGTCATCGTCGTCGGCGGCGGCCACGCCGGCACCGAGGCCGCGCTTGCCGCGGCGCGGGCGGGGGCGAACACGCTGCTGCTGACGCACAACCTCGACACGCTGGGGGCGATGAGCTGCAACCCGTCGATCGGCGGCATCGGCAAGGGCCACCTGGTGCGCGAGGTCGATGCGCTGGGCGGGGCGATGGCGGCGGCGACCGATGAAGCCGGCATCCAGTTCCGCATCCTCAATGCCTCGAAAGGCCCGGCGGTGCGCGCCACCCGCGCCCAGGCCGATCGCGTGCTGTACAAGCAGGCGATCCGCGGTCGACTCGAAAATCAGCTTAATTTGACCATCTTTGCCGAGGCCTGCGACGACCTGATCGTCGAGGGCGACAAGGTTTGCGGCGCGGTGACGCAACTGGGCATCCGCTTTTTGGCCCAATCCGTGGTGTTGACCGCAGGCACCTTCCTCAACGGCAAGATCCACGTCGGGCTTGAGAACTACACCGGCGGCCGCATGGGCGATCCGCCCTCGGTCTCGCTGGCCGCCCGCCTCAAGGAACTGAACCTGCCGCAAGGTCGCCTGAAGACCGGCACGCCGCCGCGCCTTGACGGCAAGACCATCGATTTTTCGGTGATGGAGGAGCAGCATTCGGACGATCCGCTGCCGGTCTTCTCCTTCCTCGGCAATGCCGCCCAGCACCCGCGCCAGTTGCCGTGCTGGATCACCGAGACCAACGAGCGCACGCACGACATCATCCGCAGCGGGCTCGACCGTTCGCCGATGTACACCGGCGTCATCGAAGGCGTCGGTCCGCGCTACTGCCCGTCGATCGAGGACAAGATCCACCGCTTCGCCGACAAAAACAAGCACAACCTGTTTCTTGAACCGGAAGGCCTGACGACGCACGAAATCTATCCGAACGGTGTGTCTACCAGCCTGCCTTTCGACATCCAGTTGGCGCTGGTTCGTTCGATCCGCGGTCTCGAAAATTGCCACATCCTGCGTCCCGGCTACGCCATCGAATACGATTTTTATGATCCGCGCGCCCTCAAGGACACGCTGGAAACCAAGTCCGTCGCCGGCCTGTTCTTCGCCGGCCAGATCAACGGCACCACCGGTTACGAGGAAGCGGCGGCGCAGGGGTTGCTTGCCGGCATCAACGCCGTCAACTACGTCAAAGGCCGCGAAGGTTGGTGCCCGAAGCGCAACGAGGCCTACCTCGGCGTGCTGGTCGACGACCTGATCACGCGCGGCGTTTCAGACCCCTACCGGATGTTCACCAGCCGCGCCGAGTATCGCCTGAGCCTGCGCGAAGACAACGCCGACCTGCGCCTGACCGAACAGGGCCGCGAACTTGGTCTGGTCGACGATGTGCGCTGGGCCGCTTTCAGCCGCAAGCGCGACGCCATCGCCGCCGAGCAGGAGCGCCTGAAATCGACCTGGGTCAATCCGAAAATCCTGCCGGCCGAAGAAGCCGTGCGTGTGCTGGGCAAGGCCATCGAGCACGAATACAGCCTGTTCGAACTGCTGCGCCGGCCGGAAATTTCCTACCCTGGCGTGATTTCGCTCGAAATCGACGGTCGACCGCAGGAATTGCCGGAAATCGACGATGCGGTCGTCGAACAGCTCGAAATATCGGCCAAGTATCAGGGCTACATCGACCGCCAGGCCGAGGAGGTGGCTCGCTCGGGCAGCTTTGAAAACACGTTGCTGCCCGCCGATCTCGACTACTCGACGGTTGCCGGACTGTCCAACGAGGTCAAGCAGAAGCTGGTGCTGCACAAGCCGCAGACCATCGGCCAGGCTTCGCGTATCCAGGGCATCACGCCAGCGGCGGTTTCGCTGTTGCTGATCCATCTCAAGCGATTCAACCTGTCGCGGGCGGCATGAGTCGGCCTGCCCTCGCCGCCGGTCTGGCGGTCCTTGGCCTCGACCTGCCCGATAACGCGCAGCAGCAACTGCTTGCCTTCCGCGATCTGCTGCTCAAGTGGAACAAGACCTACAACCTGACGGCGCTACGCGATCCGGAACAGGCGATTTCGAACCACCTTCTCGATTCACTGGCCATCCTGCCCAACATCGGCGATGGCCCGTTGCTCGATGTCGGCAGCGGCGGCGGCCTGCCCGGTATCGCACTGGCCATCGCCCGTCCGGATCTGGCGGTCACGCTGGTTGATACGGTGCAGAAAAAAGCCAGCTTCCTGCAACAGGTCGCGATCGAACTGGGCCTGAAAAATGTTACGGTCCACCATGTTCGGGTCGAGAAAATGGCTGGACAGTTTGCTCAGATCTGCGCCCGTGCCTTTGCCGAGTTGGCAGTCTTCGTTGGCCTGACGCGCCATTTGCTGGCCCCGGACGGGCGCTGGCTGGCCATGAAAGGCGTGTGTCCGGATGCTGAAATCGATGCATTGCCGGCCGATATCGTGGTTGAAGCGGTTATTCCGCTGACGGTGCCGGGGCTGGACGCCGAACGACATTTGATAATTTTGAAAGCCGGGTCATGAAAGTACTCGCCATCACCAACCAGAAAGGCGGCGTCGGCAAGACGACGACAGCGGTCAATCTGGCCGCCTCGCTGGCCGCCGAAGGCAGGCGTGTCCTGCTGATCGATCTCGATCCGCAAGGTAACGCGACGACCGGGGCAGGAATCACCAAGAAAGAGGCGCTGCCGACGGTCTACCAACTGCTGATCGGCGCCGCGACGCTGGCCGAAGTCTGCCTGCAGACCGAATTTGGTTTCGACGTGTTGCCGGCCAATCGCGAACTGGCTGGCGCCGAAGTCGAGCTGATCGATCTCGAGCAACGCGAATACCGCCTCCGGAATGCGCTGCGGGCCGGCCATGCGACCTACGATTTCATCCTGATCGATTGCCCGCCGGCACTCAACATGCTGACGGTCAATGGTCTGGTTGCTTCCGACTCGGTTCTGATCCCGATGCAATGCGAGTATTACGCGCTGGAAGGACTCTCCGATCTCGTCGAAACCCTGCGCAAGGTGCGTGCCCACCTCAATTCGCGCCTGGAAATCGAGGGTCTGCTGCGCACCATGTTCAACGCTCAGAGCACGCTGACCCAGCAGGTGTCGAACGAGCTGGAAAGCCATTTCGGCAGCAAGGTTTACCGAACCATCGTGCCGCGCAACGTCAGGCTCGCCGAAGCGCCCTCCTACGGCAAGCCGGTCAATGCCTTTGACAAAAACTCGAAGGGCGCGCAAGCCTATACGGCGCTCGCCAGGGAAATTCTCGAAAGGGTCGCCCCATGATCAAGATGAAAGGACTCGGCCGCGGCCTCGATGCGCTGCTTGCCGGCAGCGACAAGCCGCATGGTGATGAACAGCGCAGTCTGCCGGTCGACCGCCTGCGCCCCGGCAAATATCAGCCGCGCACCCAAATGGACGAAGCGTCGCTGGCCGAACTGGCGGCTTCGATCAAGGCTCAGGGCGTCATGCAGCCGATCCTGGTCCGTGCCACCGACAGCACGCCGGGCGCCGAGCGCTACGAAATCGTCGCCGGCGAACGCCGCTGGCGCGCCGCGCAGCAGGCCGGGCTCGGCGAAGTGCCGGTGCTGGTGCGCAGCATCCCGGATGAGCAGGCGCTGGCGATGGCCCTGATCGAAAATATCCAGCGCGAAAATCTCAACCCGCTCGAAGAGGCGCAAGGCCTGCAGCGCCTGATCGATGAATTCGGCCTGACCCATCAGCAGGCGGCCGATGCGGTTGGTCGTTCGCGCCCGGCGGCGACCAATTTGCTGCGTTTATTGCAGTTGACCGCAACCGTTCAGGAAATGCTGATGTACGGCAAGCTCGACATGGGCCATGCCCGGGCGCTGCTGCCGCTGGCGGGCGGACAGCAGGTCGCGTTGGCCCAGCGCATCGTCCACAAGGGGTTGTCGGTGCGTGAAGCCGAGCGCCTGGTCCAGCATCTCCTCAACCCGCCACGGAAGGCGCCGGAGCGGGAAGCGGACCGCGATCTGCTGCGTTTGCAGGAAGAACTTTCGGATGGATTGGGAACCAACGTGGCGATCCGTTCCAACAAAAAAGGGGCGGGCAAGGTGACAATCGATTTCGCCAGTCTCGACCAGCTTGAGGGACTGCTTGCGCGCCTGCGCGGGTAATTCTCAGACGATGAAAGCAGGTGTTTTTGAATGCAGAAAAATAGCAACTTTGTGCGCCGCAACAATTGACTCTTGTATAAGACTTGGATACACTCGCACAGTTTTCAGTTGGGGCCTGTTGTGCACCCGCATGTAAGCTGGATACTCAGTCGACAAGCGGCGCTGGCAATCTTTCTGGCGATCGTCGCTTGGATATTCGCCAGTGGTAACGCAGCAGTCTCGACGCTGATCGGGGGGTCAATCGGCATCCTCGCCAACCTGGGGTATGTGCTCCGGGCCATGCGGATGACGACAGGCGATGACCCGCTCAGGCTGTATCGGGCGCAATCGGCCGGAGAGGGGTTGAAGTTTGCCCTGACTTTCGCCGGGTTTGCGCTGGTTTTTTGGGGGTACAAGGAAGTATCGGCCTTGCCGCTCTTCCTTGGCTATGCATCAACCTTTGTCATCTTCTGGGTGGCACTCTTGAAGCAACGCTAGGCTGACTGGAGAAATCATGAGCGCTGATGGCGGCACGCTGACCACAACAGGCTATATTCAACACCACCTGACCAACCTGACCGTCTGTTCGGACGCTGCCCGGGATGCCGCAGGTCACTGTCACGGGTTCTGGAGTTTCCACCTCGATACCTTGGTCGTTTCCGGCTTGCTCGGCCTCCTCGTCTTCGGTCTGATGGCCAAGGTCGCCGCGAGAGTGACTTCCGGCGTGCCAGGCGGCCTGCAGAATTTCGTCGAAATGGTCGTCGGTCTGGTCGATCAGCAGGTCAAGGACACTTTCCACGGCAAGAGTGCGCTGGTTACCCCGCTCGCCATCACCATTTTCGTCTGGGTGTTCGTCATGAACGCCATGGACCTGATTCCGGTAGACTTCCTGCCGACACTGGCCGGTTTCGTTGGCATCAATTACCTGAAGGTGGTGCCGACCACCGACCCCAACCTGACCTTCGCGATGTCGATCACGGTGTTCCTGATCAGCATCTTCATGGGTTTGAAAGTGAAGGGTTTCGGTCATTTCATGCATGAAGTGTTCGCCGTCCCGTTCGGCATCAAGCTCGCTCCGGTCAACTTCCTGTTCCGTGTCGTCGAAGAAATCGCCAGGCCGATCTCGCTGTCCCTGCGACTTTTCGGCAACATGTACGCTGGCGAAATGGTCTTCATCCTGATTGCCCTGCTCGGCATCTGGCAACTTCCCCTGGCCTTGCCCTGGGCGCTGTTCCATATCCTGATCATCACCCTGCAAGCCTTTGTGTTCATGATGCTGACCATTGTGTACATGTCGATGGCCGCAGAGTCGCACTAAGTGTTTTGGCAGTTTCCCGTCGTTTTTAAACTTTAACCGCAACAACCCCTACCTTACTGAGGAGTAAACATGGAACTCGCAACCGTTCTCTCCAACACCGCCATTGCTGTGGCCATCCTGATCGGTGCCGGTGCTCTGGGCACCGCCATCGGCTTCGGTATCCTCGGCGGCCGTTTCCTGGAAGGCGCTGCCCGCCAGCCGGAAATGATCCCGACCCTGCAGGTCAAGATGTTCATCGTCGCCGGCCTGCTCGACGCGGTGACCATGATCGGTGTCGGTATTGCCCTGTTCATGCTCTTCGCCAATCCGTTCATCGCTCTGGTCAAGTAAGCATCCACGCGCCTGTAACCCTTAATACCAGGAGGTTAGCGTGAATATCAACGCGACACTGATTGGCCAGGCAATCTGGTTTGCGGTCTTCATCTGGATCACGATGAAGTATGTCTGGCCGCCACTGCAAAAAGCGATGGCCACCCGTCAAGCACAGATCGCCGAAGGCCTGGCAGCGGCCGAACGTGGCAAGCACGAGCAGGAGCTCGCGGCCAAACGTTCAGCCGATGCGCTGCGCGAAGCCAAGGAGAAATCCGCGGATCTCGTGGCGCAAGCCGAAAAGCGTGCGCAGCAGATCGTCGAAGAAGCCAAGGGCGTTGCCAAGATCGAAGCCGACAAGGTTATCGCCGGGGCCAAGTCCGAAATCGACCAGGAAGTCGAACGTGCCAAACAGCAGCTACGCGAGCGCGTCGCTGAACTGGCGGTTGCCGGTGCCGAGAAGATCCTGCGCAAGGAAATCAACGCGTCCGCGCATGCTGACATGCTGGTCGCCCTGAAACAGGACCTGTAAGCAATGGCCGAATCCGTCACTATCGCCCGCCCTTACGCCGAAGCCCTGTTTCTTGCGGCCAAGGAAAGCGGCAATCTGGCCAAATGGTCCGAGCAGATTCTGCTGCTCGGCCAGGTGGCTGCCAATCCCGAAGCCCGCGAGGCTATCGGTGATCCCAATGTGGCGGCCTCGCAACTGGTCGACCTGTTCCGGTCAGCCTGCGGTACGGCGGTAGATTCGGAGCTGTCGAACTTTATCCAGCTGCTGTCCAAGAATGATCGTCTGGCACTCCTGCCCGAAATCGGCGCCTTGTATGAAAGCTACAAGCAGGCCGAAGAAGGCGTCAAGGAGGCGACGATTTTCTCGGCCTTCCCGATTGACGCTTCTCAGGTCAACGCCCTTGTTCCCCAACTCGAAGCCGTGTTCAAGTCCAGGCTCGAGGCATCCGTTGCGGTCGACCCGGAATTGATCGGTGGAATCAAGGTAATCGTTGGCGACCAGATGCTGGATGCTTCGGTCCGTGGCAAGCTCGACGCCATGGCTACGGCACTGAACAACTAGGAGAATTTCATGCAGTTGAATCCTTCCGAAATTTCTGAACTGATCAAGAGCAAGATCCAAAACCTGCCTGGCGCAACGGAAGTGCGCACGCAGGGAACGGTAGTTTCCGTTACCGACGGTATCTGTCGCGTTCACGGCCTGCAGGATGTCATGCAGGGCGAAATGCTGGAATTCCCCGGCAACACCTTCGGCATGGCGCTCAACCTCGAGCGCGATTCCGTCGGTGCCGTGGTTCTTGGCGAATACGAGCACATTTCCGAAGGCGACGTGGTCAAGACCACGGGCCGTATTCTGGAAGTGCCGGTCGGCCCCGAACTGCTGGGTCGCGTCGTCAACTCCCTGGGTCAACCGATCGACGGCAAGGGCCCGATCAATGCCAAGCTGACCGACAAGATCGAAAAGGTCGCGCCGGGCGTGATCTGGCGTAAGTCGGTTTCGCAGCCGGTGCAGACCGGCCTCAAGTGTGTCGATGCCATGGTTCCGGTTGGCCGCGGCCAGCGCGAGCTGATCATTGGCGACCGCCAGACCGGCAAGACCGCGGTTGCGGTCGACGCCATCATCAACCAGAAAGGCAAAAATCTTTTCTGCGTTTATGTCGCCGTCGGCCAGAAGGCTTCCACCATCGCCAACGTCGTGCGCAAGCTCGAAGAAAACGGCGCGATGGAATACACCATCGTCGTTGCTGCAACTGCTTCTGAATCTGCAGCGTTGCAATACATCGCACCGTACTCCGGGTGCACGATGGGTGAATACTTCCGCGACAGTGGCCAGGACGCGCTGATCATTTATGACGATCTGACCAAGCAGGCCTGGGCTTATCGTCAGGTTTCCCTGCTGCTGCGCCGTCCGCCGGGCCGCGAAGCCTATCCTGGCGACGTCTTCTATCTCCACTCCCGTCTGCTGGAGCGCGCCGCACGCGTATCCGAAGCCTGGGTCGAGAAGCTCAGCAATGGCGAAATCAAGGGCAAGACCGGTTCACTGACTGCACTGCCGGTGATCGAAACGCAAGCCGGCGACGTGTCCGCCTTCGTTCCGACCAACGTGATCTCGATTACCGACGGCCAGATCTTCCTGGAAACCGATCTCTTCAACGCCGGTATCCGTCCCGCGATCAACGCCGGTGTCTCGGTGTCCCGCGTCGGTGGCGCTGCCCAGACCAAGCTGATCAAGAAGCTGGGCGGTGGTGTTCGTCTGGCACTCGCCCAGTATCGCGAACTGGCTGCCTTCGCGCAGTTTGCTTCCGACCTCGACGAAGCGACCCGCAAGCAGCTCGAGCGCGGCCGTCTGGTTACCGAACTGATGAAGCAGCCCCAGTACTCGCCGATGAGCATCTCCGAAATGGCCGTCACGCTGTACGCAGCGGACAAGGGCTACTTCGATGATGTCGAAGTCAAGCGCGCGCTGGAATGCGAAAAGGCCATGATCGGCTATCTGAAGTCCAACAGTGCGGACCTCATGAACAAGATGGAGTCCACCGCAGACCTCGATGGCGAATCCGAGAAGCAGCTTGCTGCCGGTATCGCCGCTTTCAAGAGCAGCTGGGTCTGACCTAGGAGAACGCCATGGCTAGCGGCAAGGAAATTCGCAACAAGATCAAGAGCGTTGAAAACACGCGCAAGATCACCAAGGCCATGGAAATGGTGGCCGCATCCAAAATGCGCAAGGCGCAGGACCGGATGCGGGCTGCCCGTCCCTATGGCGAGAAGATCCGGCGTGTTGCTGCCAACCTGTCCCATGCCCTGACCGAATACAAGCACCCCTTCCTGATCAAACGGGATCCGGTGCAATCCGTCGGTGTCATTCTGATTACTTCCGACAAGGGTCTGTGTGGGGGGCTCAACTCCAACATCCTGCGTCTGGCAGTCAGCAAAATGAAGGAGCTCGATGGCCGTGGCGTGAAGTATCAGGCCACCTGCATCGGCAACAAGGGCCTGGGTTTCATGCAGCGCATGGGTGGCAAGGTGATCTCGCAAATCACCGGCATCGGCGACACGCCACATCTCGAGAAACTGATCGGCCCGGTCAAGATACAGCTTGATGCCTACCTGAAGGGCGAGATCGATGCGCTTTATATCGGCTACACCCGTTTCATCAATACGATGAAACAGGAACCGGTGTTCGAGCAGTTGCTTCCGCTCTCCGGCGACGCCGTCGGCTCGGCCAAGACCAAGTGGGACTATGTCTACGAACCGGATTCCAAGGCCGTCATCGACGATCTGCTGATCCGTTATGTTGAAGCTTTGATCTATCAGGCCGTGGCCGAGAATATGGCCTCCGAGCAGTCCGCCCGGATGGTTGCCATGAAGTCTGCATCCGACAACGCCAAGACCGTTATCGGTGAATTGAAGCTGATCTATAACAAGACCCGTCAGGCCGCGATTACCAAGGAACTGTCGGAAATCGTGAGCGGCGCTGCCGCTGTCTGATGCAAAAGCAAAGCTTTTAATTATTGGGGATTTGAATATGAGTCAAGGTTCCATCGTTCAGTGCATCGGCGCAGTTGTGGACATCCACTTCCCGCGTGACGCGATGCCCAAGGTGTACGACGCGCTCAAGCTGGATGCCTCCGAAGCAAATGGAATGGCCGAAGACGGCCTGACCTTCGAGGTTCAGCAGCAATTGGGTGACGGCGTGGTACGCACCATCGCCATGGGTTCTTCCGATGGCCTGCGCCGCGGAATGAAGGTTAACAGTACCGGCGCGGCGATCTCGATACCGGTCGGTGAAGGCACGCTGGGTCGCATCATGGATGTGCTCGGCCGCCCGATCGACGAAGCCGGCCCCATTCCGGGCGGTGAACTGCGTCCGATTCATGCTGCCGCACCGAAATTCGACGAGTTGTCTTCCTCGGTCGACTTGCTCGAAACCGGCATCAAGGTGATCGATCTGATCTGCCCGTTCGCCAAGGGCGGCAAGGTCGGCCTGTTCGGCGGCGCCGGCGTCGGCAAGACCGTCAACATGATGGAACTGATCAACAACATCGCCAAGCAGCACGCCGGCTTGTCCGTATTTG
>Ga0209310_1000977_pt1 | contig 24723 bp, 19 predicted proteins | sample AD_UKC030_MetaG_FD_184415 | JGI IMG/M metagenome (GOLD analysis project Ga0209310, IMG submission 184415) | Active sludge microbial communities of municipal wastewater-treating anaerobic digesters from USA - AD_UKC030_MetaG (SPAdes) (version 2) | ecosystem: Engineered > Bioreactor > Anaerobic >...
GGATGAAGGCCCTGATTCGAGGCTGGCGAGGCGTCTGGAATGATCCGCAACTCGCCTTTTACTACGTGCAGATTGCCCCCTTCGACTACGGCGGGAACGGCGAGCGAATCGGCGAGTTCTGGGAAGCCCAAGCCGATGCGCAATCCATTCCGAACACCGGCATGGTCGTGATCAATGATATCGGTAATCTCAAAGATATCCACCCGGCCAATAAACAAGACGTGGGACGCCGGCTGGCCGCCTGGGCCCTGGCCAAACAATATGGCAAATCCAATGAGGTTTACAGCGGACCCACCTTCCAATCCATGAAGATCGAGGGTAACGAATTGCGCGTCACGTTCGATCACGTCGCCGGAGGACTGGCCAGTCGCGACGGCAAAGCTCTCACCTGGTTTGAGATCATCGACGCGGACGAGGGGGGATTTGTGAGGGCGAACGCGCGGATCGAGGGCGCAAGCGTCGTGTTGTCGTCGCCCGAGGTGAAGCGCCCGGTGGCGATGCGATTTGCCTGGCACATGCTGGCTGAGCCGAACCTGATGAACTCCGCGGGCCTTCCGGCCGGCGCCTTCCGGGCGGGCCAGGTTCCGAATCGCGATTTGCTGGATCTCAAAGTGCCCGAAGCCAAGCATTACCAGGTCGTCCTCGACCTCGACCTGGCGAAGCTTGGCCCGACGATTTCCTACACCGAGGACCATCGGGCAAAGAACGCGTCGAATTTCGATCGCATCGCCTACTTTCTTGAACTGCAAACCTCTGACGGCAACACCCAGTATCTCTATGTCTCAATGGATGCGTTCACGGACTCGGCGGACAAAATCGGGATCCCGACCGCGGCCTCGGGCGGGCATTTCCAGCAAAACGTGGCCAACTTGAACGTTTACTCGAATGTTCGAGGCATTGTCACCGGCACAAACATGAGCGGCGGCAACATCGAGTTCTGGTCCGGAAACTACGCCACGGAAAACAGCGCCAATGTCCCCAATGCTTCCGGGCAAGTCTATGATTTCGGCGACCAACCCGCGGATCCGGCCGACGGCTACGGCAGCATGCAAGTTCACAACCATGCCGCGCGACAAACGCTGTTTGCCATCAACCACTGGCGCGAAGGCAGTAAAGCCGACATCGGAATCGGCAACCAGTCCACCGGCAACGGAGATTGGACCTTCGCCAGCAACGCTAATCAGTGGACGGCAAAGCGATTGAGGGTGTTGGTCAGGGGCACCGCTCAGACCGTGAGATAGACTCTACTCCGGAGCGAGGATCATTCTCTGACCCGTTGTTCAAAGCCTCAGCCGTTCCCGCTTTCGATCCGATCCCCTTCAAAAAAATCGGCCTTCACGAAGACCGCTACTGTTGTCGTTGGGATTAATTAGGACTCGTCAATAGCGTGTAAAACGCCAGATATCAGGGTGTCGGATTTCTTTACGAGGCGTGGTTCGGTGCAAACCGACTGCGACATAGGCGGTTCGAAAACAAAACCACTCCCTGGTTCGAGCAAAACTGTCGGAAACCTAAACAGTATCGATGTCTAGGCCTCTTCAGGCGTGAAAGCCATCTTCAGCCCCAACTAGTTGAGCATTAATTTGTCATAAAACCCGCCAGAAACAAGACTCAACTATGGTATCAACCATGCTGCAAAACAACTCACACCTCATAAGGAAAGGTCTTGTCTATGAAAGCCACCCTTCTATCCCCCCTGATCTGCTTACTGTTGTTCAGTGTCCTCCCCGCTGGCGCTCTACCTGTTGACACCATCAATTCGGTTGTGATCTATGAGCGAGAGTTTAATGATGTGCCCGTGGCAACTGTGGTTACCGGCGAGAACTATCCATTGTCAATTGCCTTCGTAGAGGTCGACGTCAGCGCCGCTAGCGGCTTCGCCAACCGCGATGTATGGCGTTTCTCGAGTGACAGCGTGAACCCGTTCTTTTTTGGAAACGACGATTTCTTTGAAGTATCCATGGAAGTCACACTGGGAGGCTTTCCTGGGACACCCCGAAAGGAAGCCGGCTACCTCCTCGACTCCACCACAGGTGGCCAGGGGCAGTTTATTGTCAACATCGACGCGCATGAAGTCGTGGCATTTGGCGGACCGTTCCCCTTCTACGCCTTTCCTGCGACTTATGATTCCGGGGAAACGATCACGTTGGGTATGAAGTATTTTCTGGATTCGGCAACCGGCGAACGCTCGATGGTCTACTCTGCTGATGGCCTGGAGAGTCCAGTTTTACCTTTTACGAACCTCGAGCAGGGCATTATTGATGGCAGCACATTGGGAGGTTATTTCCAGATCGTAAATGATCCGACCAATCCGTTGAACTCCGGCGTTGCCTCCTTCAATAACATCTCAATCCATAGCCCTGACGGAGGCGACACCACGGTGCCTGATGCGGGCATTCCTACTCTTATGTTGCTGGCACTTGGCGTCCTGCCCATCTTGAAACCTGTTGGGCGTCAGGATACGCTCGGCTGATGAGACAACTCTTATCGCTGACTGCGGAAATCCCTTGGATCGCTTCCTTTCTGCTGGCCGCCGGCCTGGCCCCGATGCTCGTGGCTCAAGGCCCGGATGCCACACCAAAGACCGCTGGCACGATAAAGGCGGTCTTATCCACCGATCTCGTCCCGCTCTTTCAACGGCAGATGGACCTCATCGAGAAACGGCGGGCATCCTGGCTTCGGCGGGCAGAGAAGGCCACTCCGAAGCTCTTATGCAAGCCCATGCGGCCCGTCGCTGTCGTGGCAATCGAAAAGGACACTGCCAGTTTTCAGGGATGGAAGACTGTGGTCACGAACAAACCGGAGTCCATCTGCAACCGGCCAATGCTGCCGGGCGACAGCTTTATTCTGGATTTTGGCGAGCATTTCACCGGGCAATTCAGTTTTGCTGTTCGGCGATTCGACATTCCCGTGGACGCGCCAGTGCGGCTCGCACTGATCTTTGGCGAAGTGCCGGCGGAAGTTATTGAACCGTTCGACCCGTTTCCTGGCACTCTCACCCGAGCCTGGTTGCAGGATGAAGTCGTGAACATCGACGACGTGCCTCAGACGCTCAGGCTTCCACGCCGCTATGCCTTTCGCTACGTCAAGGTGACCGTCGTGTCGGCAAGCAGACATGGCAGATTCGGCTTCTCGGATTTTCGCGCGGAAGCGGTCTCGTCGGCCGACGAGACGCGGCTGCCCGAGTTCACGCCGCGCAGCGCCGACGAGGCGGCCTTGGATCGGGTATCGCTTCGAACCCTCCGGGATTGCATGCAGACCGTGTTCGAAGACGGCCCGAAGCGCGACCGCCGCCTCTGGCTGGGGGATCTGCGCCTCCAGGCCCTGGCGAATTACGTCAGCTACCGGAACTACGACCTGGTCAAACGTTCGCTCTATATCCTGGCGGGCACGGCGACAGATCAGGGCCTGGTCGGCACCTGTTCGTTTGAGCGTCCCGAACCGGTGCGCGGCGGGAACAGCATCCTCGATTACACCGCTCTATTTGCGCCGACTGTTCTCGAATACCTCGAGGCCAGTGGCGACCGAAAAACCGCGGAGGACCTTTGGCCGCTGGTCGTCAAACAACTGGATTTCACCCTCGAACCCGTTAACGCGGAGGGATTGTTTGTCCCCCCTAAAGACTGGTGGCTCTTCGTTGACTGGCATCCGACCCTCGACAAGCAGGCACCCGAACACGCCATTGTGCTCTTCGGCCTTAAGGCCACACAACAGCTCGCGCGAAAGATCGCGAAAGACCGCGAAGTCGCGTTCATATCCGAAATCATTCCCCGCATGGAAGCCGCCGCGCGCCAACAACTGTGGGACCCCAAACTTGGCCTGTTTGTGAGCGGTCCAAAACGCGAAATTTCATGGGCCTCGCAGGCTTGGATGGTTTTGGCGGGAGTGCCTTCGCGGGAACAGGCCCGGCAAGCGATGACCGGCGTCATGCGCCAACCGGGCGCTGACAAGCCAGTGACCCCTTACATGCATCATTACATGGTCGAAGCACTGCTGGCGGCGGGATTGCGCGACGAAGGCATGGCCCACCTCCATCACTATTGGGGCGGAATGCTCAAAAAGGGCGCAGACACCTTCTGGGAAGTCTACGTGCCCGGGGACGATCATCTCTCGCCTTATGGCAGCCATCTTATCAACAGTTACTGCCATGCCTGGAGCTGCACCCCAACCTATTTCTTGCGGCGGGGTAAATGAAGGCGCGCAACGAATGTATGGCAATTGGGGAGACACTACACTAGGGTTAACAGCATGGCACAGCCAAATCCTTTCAACGAAACGAACAAGAACAGTTCGTTTGCATCGAGTCAAAGGCTTTGGCAAGGGGGAGCCCTGATTTTCTGTATTCTGGCTTTCACCTGGACTGCCAGTGCAGCCAGTCACCCCAATGTGCTCATTTTCCTGATGGACGACCTCGGGCGGAGCGATCTGGGCGTGGATGGCTCGACCTTTCACGAAACACCGCGCCTGGATGCGCTTGCGCGATCCGGGATCCGGTTCACCGATTTTTATTCGGCCCATCCCGTTTGCTCGCCCACTCGGGCCGCCCTGATGACCGGGAAGGTCCCGCAACGCCTCGGCATCACCGACTGGATCGCACCCGGCACGGGTGTCGCCCTCCCAGCGGCGGAAACCACGCTCGGGGAAGCCTTTCGTTCCCAGGGTTACCAGACGGCCTATCTCGGCAAATGGCACCTGGGCGAGTCGGACGAAGATCATCCCACAAAACACGGCTTCGAATGGACTCGAGGAGTGAATCGCGCCGGCCAACCTGCCTCCTATCATTTCCCCTACCGCCGTTCCGCCACCACAAATTCGGTGTGGGACGTCCCGGATTTCGAAAAGGGCCGGCCAGGCGATTACCTGACCGATGCGCTCACAACCCGCGCGATCGAGTTTCTGAACCAGCGCGATCGACAGCGCCCGTTCCTCCTCTGTCTGGGCCATTATGCGGTCCACACTCCAATTCAACCGCCCGAAGGACTGGCAGCCAAATACCGGGAGAAACGAGCCCGCCAGTATGGGGATTCTCCGACGCCCTCCCGGCCCGCCCCGTTCGATGCGGTTTCACGCGCCCGCCAGGACGACCCCGATTACGCGGCCATGGTCGAGAACCTCGATGCCAACATCGGCCGCGTCGTGGATGCCCTCGAGAAGCTCGGGCTCCGCGACAACACCATCATCGTCTTCACTTCGGATAATGGCGGTCTCTGCACCCTGCCCAAAGGCAGGCTTGCCCCGACGAGCAACCTTCCGTGGCGCGGGGGCAAGGGATGGCATTACGAGGGGGGCATTCGCGTGCCTGCGTTCATCGTCTGGCCGGCTCGACTCAAACCCGCCACCCTCGCCATTCCCGCAATCACCTGCGACCTGTATCCCACCCTACTCGATCTTTGTGGACTGCCTCTCCGGCGCGATCAGCACATCGACGGCCGCTCTCTGGCTTCCGCGTTGCAGGGCAAGTCCGACCGTGCCCTGAACGATCGGTTCCTTGCGTGGATTTACCCGCATAACCACGGATCCGGCCACCAAGCCAGCGCCGCCCTCCGCTCCAAGGATTGGAAGCTGATCCATTATTTCGCCAGCAACCGAACCGAGCTTTATCACCTTGGCACTGATCCGGGGGAAAACACCGATCTTGCTCGACAGAATTCCAAACAGGCGGCGGAACTTTATGCGAAACTTCAGGCATGGCTCCGGGAAATCAATGCGCGTTCCCCTTCTTCTCCGCAACCAGGCAATCCCCCAGGCCGATTGAAATCCGATCAGTTGAGATGAACGCTTTCCCACCCGATCTCCGAACGTATAGGGAGCTCCGCCACGGACAATTTCAAGATATGCAATTGAAGCTCCAGCGCCGCCAGCCGCGCCCCGGGAGTCGGGTTTTCGGCTATCACAATCGAACAGGCGGGTTTACTCTCTTGCACGACCTCAAATGGGGTTTCTTGCGCGGATCTTCGCTCGAGACCTCCATGTTTCAGGATCAACGGCAGACCGAAAACAGCAGCGAGCAGCCTCATGGTCCCTTGCCTCTGCCAGTTTACCATACGCATGTCAATGTCACTGCCCGATCCCCTCGGGCTTGCGACTAAACAACTTCGATTTAGAGTGGCCAGCAAACAAGGCAGACTCTAAATTGTTCGGGTCTGGAAACACTGAAACGCATTTGATGATTCTGACAAGGACTCGGCTCGCTGAATCGATGCCGGCATGCTACCTTGGGGTGCTCTGCTGGCTGTCGGTTTGCTGTGTGTCTTTGGCGGATATCCCAGAGGCTTCCCCCGTTTTCAGACGACTCACGCTGCGGGATGGTTGGCCAGCGGCCGAACTGCAGCGCGTCAAACAGGATCAACGAAGGCCTCTCTGGTTCGCCGCCGCTGACAGTCTGCAGTTCGTCGTCCAACCCGCCTGGCGGCAAACCTGGTGGGCTCGAGGACTGGTCGCGCTCGGATTGGCCGGAGGATTGCTGACCATCGGATGGCTGATATCCCACCAGCGCTCAATGGCTCGAGTCCAGGAGGCTGAACGCGAACGGGCGGCAGAAGCCCTGCGCAAAGAACACGACTTCCTTCGACGGATCATCAATGCTGTGCCAGGCTTCGTCTGCGTGAAGGACGCAAAGGGACGTTTCGTCCTGGCAAACGCCGGTCTGGCGGCGTCCTACGGTAAAACCATCGCCCAGGTTGAAAACCATTGCGAAACAGAACTCAATCCAAAGCTGCAGGAGGTTGAACAGTTTCAACAGGATGATCGCGAGGTGCTGACAACCCGCCAGCCCAAGACGATCTCAGAGGAGTCGGTGACCTTCGCCGACGGAACCCTCCACTGGCTCTCGACGACCAAGGTGCCCCTGGTGGAACCCGACAACCAATGCCGGCATCTGCTCGTGGTTGCCACCGATATCACCGAACGCAAACGGGCCGAAGCCGCCCTCCGCGAGAGCGAAGAACGTTTCGCCGTATTCATGGCCCATCTCCCCGCCGCCGCCTTCATCAAGGATGCCAATGGACACACGCTGTTCGCCAATCGCTATCTCCAAGAGTTGTTCCGCTTCCAAGATTGGGAGGGCAAATCGACCCCCGAACTAATCCCTGGCACGGCGGCCCAGAAAATGGTCGAGGACGATCGGCGCGCGCTGGAGAGTTTGGTTGAGGTTCAGGAACACCTGGTGGATGCCAACGGAAATCCGCGTGATTTCCAGACCCTGAAATTCCCCATTCGCGTTGCCGATAAACAGGTCCTTCTCGGGGGCATTGCCGTCGAAATCACCGCGATTAAACAGGCCGAAGAAAAATTGCGCCGTTCACTCCAGGAAAAAACCGTCCTGTTCAAGGAACTCCACCACCGCGTGAAAAACAACCTTCAGGTCGTGAGCAGCCTCCTCAATCTGCAAGCCGGTCGGGAAAAGAGCCCAGCGGCGCTTGAAGCCCTCCGCGAGACTCAAAACCGCATCCGTTCCATGGCGCTTCTGCACGAAGTGCTTTATCGTTCGGAAAGCCTGGCCCGAGTCCCGTTTGCCATGTATCTCGAGCGTCTGTGCGCCCATTTGTCTCGCGCCTTTGGCGGCGATCCCGGCCGGGTGCGCCTGGACAGCGATGCCACAGGCATCGAACTCGCCCTGGACCAGGCGGTCCCCTGCGGATTGATTGTCAACGAACTGGTCTCCAACGCGCTCAAGCATGCCTTCCCCGCGGGCCGCTCCGGCAGTGTCGTCATCGAACTGCGCCGCGACACCGACGGCGGAATGATCCTCCGCGTGACCGACGATGGTGTGGGCTTGCCGCCCAATCTGGATTGCGCGGAAACCGAAACCTTGGGTCTGCAGCTGGTGCGAATCTTGACCACCCAACTCGAAGGTGTTCTTCGGGTGGAACGAGGACACGGAACAGCCTTTCATATCACGATCCCCCGGGATTAACCGATCATCCTAACCATCATGAGCACAGCCCGCATCCTCATCGTCGAAGACGAGTTGATCGTCGCCCAAGATCTCAAGAACCGTCTGAACCTTCTGGGCTATGCCCTGGCCGGAAGCGCCTCCAGCGCGGCCACAGCCATCGCCGTGGCCGAAGAACTTCGACCGGACCTCGTCCTGATGGACATCCGGTTGGAAGGCAACACGGATGGCATTGCCGCCGCCGAGCGGATCCACCGGGATTTCCGCGTGCCGGTCGTCTTCCTGACCGCCTATTCAGACGACGCCACGCTGGAACGCGCCAAACTGGCGGAGCCCTTCGGTTATATCCTCAAGCCCTTCGACGATCGCGAGTTAAAAACCATCATCGAGATGGCCCTTTACAAGGCCCGCGCCGATGAGGAAATCTGCCGGCTCCAACGCCTTTACGCCACTCTCAGCCAGGTCAACCAAACCATCGTCCGGGCACGGTCGCCCCAGGAGCTGTATCCCGCTATTGTCCGGATCGCCATTGAGTTCGGCAAGTTCAAGGCGGCGCGCCTGGACAACTACGATCCCCAGCCGCGTTCCCTGATCCTGCTGGAACAGGCCGGGGCCGAAATCGCATCACCCTCGTGGTCGGAACCGATCGCGGGAGTGCTGCCGTGCTGGGCCCCCGCTGTCTGGGAAGCCGCACGCAAGGGAAAAACAAGCCTTTGCCAGGATGCGCTTGACGAGGCTAAAACTGAGGCGCAACGCGAACTGGCCCTGAGATTGGGGGTTCGTTCATTCGTCGCGACACCGTTTCGTTTTCAGGGCGAAATCAACGGTTTGCTCAGTCTGGCTGCGGGAGAACCCTTCTTCTTCCAGGAAGCCGAAGTCCGACTGGTGGAGGAAATCGCCCTGGACATCTCGTTTGCCTTGGATCAATTCGAGGCGGCCAATCGGCGTCGGCGAGCGGAGACCGCCCTGCAGCAGCGGGTTGAAGAACTCGCCACGCTTAACATGCTGAGTCGGAAGGTCAACACCGGTCTCTCGCTGGAGCAAACCTCAAAGGCCGCGCTCGCGGCCATGCTCGATGCCGTTCATCCAGACTTGGCCTTTCTCTTCCTCCTGAAGGGCGAGCAACTCGTTCTCCAGGAGGTGAACCCTCCGCGAATCCCCTCCCTGCCCAGCCTCTTCCCCGAACACTTTACGGGCGAGTGCCTGAGCCGTTTGACCTTACGGGATAAAAAACCGTTCTATTCTCTGAACATGTTCACCGATCCGCGCTGCACTTGTGAGGAATGCAGACAGGCCGGTCTCAGATCCTTTGCGGCGTTGCCGTTGTTCAATGGAGGCCAGATCATCGGGGTCATCGGATTAGCCTCCGTCAAGGAACGGGACTTCGAGCGGCAGGATCGATTTCTCGAAACACTCGCCGGCCAGATCGCCGCCGCCCTGGCCAACGCCTGCCTTTATGACACGGTTCAGCATGAATTGTCCGAACGCCGCCGCGCCGAAGCCGCCCTCCGAGAAAGCCGGCAGTTCCTCGCTGATCTCATCGAAAACAGCGGAGCGATCGTGTTCGTCAAGGACTGCGAAGGACACTACCAAATGGTCAACCGCCAATGGGAAACGGTGACCGGATTATCCCGCCAACAGGTGATTGGAAAAACCGATGCCACGTTGTTTCCGGATTTCGAAGGGCGGGTGTTTCGACAAAACGATCTCGAGGCCATGGAATCGGGCAAGCCTATCGAGAAGGAAGAGGTCTTGTCCGGTCCGCAGGGCCTGCGGCATTTCATCTCCATCAAGTTCCCTCTCCGGGATGAAGCCGGACGCGTAAATGGCGTCTGCGGAATGGCCACCGAGACCACGGCGTATAAAAAAGCCGAAGCCATCCGCCGTTTGGACGAGTCCCGCCTGGAAACCCAACTGAGACTCTCGCACATGACGGGAGCCTCCCTGGACGAGATCGCGGCTTTTGCTTTGGAGGAAGCGGTTCGTCTCACCCAGAGCGAGGTCGGCTATGTCGCGTTCGCCAACGAGGATGAAACGGTGCTGACCATGCACGCGTGGTCCTCCGAAGCCATGCGGCAATGCCGGACGAAAGAGACGCCCAGGGAGTTCGTTGTTTCTCAAACCGGTCTCTGGGGAGAATCCATCCGCCAACGACGGGCTGTCCTGACCAATGACTACGACGCCAGTCCCTCCAAGAAAGGCACTCCCGAAGGACATGTCCAGGTGCGCCGGCATCTCGGCGTCCCGATCTTTGACGGCGACCGGATCGTCATCGTAGCCGGCGTCGCTAACAAAAGCGAACCCTACGGCGAGGCCGAAATCCGCCAATTGACGCTCCTCATGAACGGCATGTGGCAAATCCTGAAGCGCCAGCGAGCGGAACAGGAACGCCAAAAGCTCCATGCTCAGCTCCTGCAAGCCCAGAAAATGGAGTCGGTAGGCCGGCTGGCCGGCGGTGTGGCCCATGACTTTAACAACATGCTTCAAGCCATCCTCGGCAATGCCAATCTCGCCTTGCAGGATCTCCCTCCCAATAGCTCCTTGCACGACAACCTCGAGGAAATCCGGCAATCCGCCGAACGCTCCGCCGCCCTCACCCGACAACTGCTGGCCTTTGCCCGGAAACAAACGATTGCCCCCAAGGTGCTCGACCTGAACGAGACCGTCGCCGGCATGCTCAAAATGCTCCGGCGCATCATCGGAGAAAACATTGACCTGGCCTGGCTGCCGGGCTCCAACCTCTGGCCCGTTAAAATGGATCCCAGCCAGATTGACCAGATCCTGGCCAACCTGTGCGTGAACGCCCGAGACGCGATCTCCAACACCGGCCAGGTCGCCATCAGCACCGAAAACGCCGTCCTCGACCTGGCGTATGCCGCCAGCCTCCAGGATTGCGCGCCGGGCGATTATGTCATGCTGGCGGTCAGCGATACCGGGCATGGCATGAATGCCGATCAGCGATCTCACTTGTTTGAACCCTTTTTCACGACCAAACAAGTGGGTAAAGGAACCGGCCTTGGCTTGGCGACCGTGTTCGGGATTGTCAAACAAAATGCCGGCGCGATCGATGTCTATACCGAACCGGATCAGGGCACGACCTTCAAGATCTACCTGCCCCGCACCCAGGCGCCCGCGGAATCCACACCTCCCGCCGCGTCCAAAATCCTGGGAGGTTCCGAAATAATCCTCCTGGTCGAGGACGAAAAACAAATCCTCAACCTGGGTCTGCGCATCCTCCGGCAAAAAGGATACACCGCGCTCGCCGCGTCCACGCCCGAGGAGGCCCAAAAACTGGCCGCGGAACATGCCGGCCCGATTCACCTGCTCATCACGGATGTCGTCATGCCCCACATGAACGGCAAGGAACTCTACGCGCAGCTCCAGGCCTATCACCCCAACATGCAGTGTCTTTACATGTCAGGATACACCGCTGATGTCATCGCCAGCCACGGGGTGCTCGATGAAGGCGTGCATTTCCTGCAGAAACCGTTCAGCGTCGAACTCCTGACCCGGCGAGTCCGTGAAATCCTGAATCAGCGCGAGGCCGGCTGCGATCGGGCCGGCATGGATCCGACAGAGATTCTTGATTTCCGACAACGCCCCGAATCCCAATAAGATCCCCGGCCAATCGAGGCTGACTTCGGGCTTGATTTCCAGGATTTACACTTTAGTGTGATTGAATATGTCCATCAGCGACAAACAAAGGTTGGCGCGGCGCGAGAAGGTCCTGCTCGCGGCGCGCAAATGTTTTATTCGACACGGCTTTCACGCCACGGGCATGGCCGAGATTGGCAAGGCGTGCCGCATGAGTGTTGGCAACATCTACCACTACTTCCCCAACAAAGATGCCATTGTGCGAGCCATAGCCGATGAAACGCGATCTCGCATCGTTCCGGTGCTGCGGCGCCTCGAGAATCACAAGGATCCTGTCGAAGGCATCATCGAGATTGTTCTTTTCGGGGTCAGGGAATTCTGTCGCGGATCCGACGCCCGGCTTTGGATTGATATCTCCGCCGAAGCGCCGCGGAACCGGAGCATCCGGGAGATCTATCTGACATTCGACCGGGAAGTCCGGGGTGTGTTGAAAGGACTCATGCAAAGGGCTATCGAAGCAGGCCGCGTCCCGAACGATCTGGACTTGGAGGCAATTTCACTCTGGCTGGTTGCCTTGCTCGATGGAGCGATTGCGCGGGTTTCATTGGAGCCGAAAATCGACTTCGCTCGGACCCTGGAGGTTCTGGCCCGCACCCTGAGGCAGTGCCTGTGCCTCCAGCCTTCTTCCCTCTGACCTTGCTATTCCGCTTTCGTTCCATGGATCACATCACGAAAAGCGCTTGCGCGGTCCCTTCGATCGGAATCCCCCATCGGCCCAGCGCAAGCATCCCGGCCGACTCGCTCGACCACGCCATCGATCAAGCGATGACCTGGCTGGTCAATGAGCGGCAACCCGAAGGTTTTTGGGCCGGCATGCTCGAGTCAAACTGCTGCATGGAAGCCCAGTGGATCCTGGCCATGCATTTTCTGGGCGTGCAAAACGATCCCAAGCTGCCGGGAATTCTTCGAGCCATCCTCCGAGAGCAAAGGCCGGATGGCTCCTGGGAAGTCTATCATCAGGCCCCCATGGGCGACATTAATACCACGGTCGAGTGCTACGCCGCCCTGCGCTGCAGCGGCTTTCATGTGGACGATGAACCGGTCCGAAAAGCCCGAGCCTGGATCCTGTCACACGGTGGCCTCAAGAAAACCCGTAACTTCACCCGAATCTGGCTCGCTTTGATTGGCGAATGGCCCTGGGAATACACACCGGTGGTTCCGCCCGAGATGATCATTCTGCCCACCTGGATGCCTTTCAACATCTACTGGTTTGCCAGCTGGGCGCGCGCTACGATCGTGCCGTTGGCGATTGTCTCCGCCCGCCGGCCCGTCCACCCGTTGCCCCCCAATCGCCGCTTGGATGAGCTTTTCCCCGGAGGACGCGCCAATTTTGACTATTCCATCCCCAAGAAAATGACCGGATTTTGGCCAACCTTTTTTCGGTTGAATGAAAAAATCCTTCATGCCTACGGATCCCTTCCGTGGAAACCCGGACGAGAGGCATGCATCAAACTTTGCCTGGAGTGGATTATCCGTCACCAGGATGCCGACGGCGCCTGGGGCGGCATCCAACCCCCCTGGATCTACAGCCTGATGGCCCTTCACGTTGAAGGTTACCCCCTGGACCACGCCGTGGTCCATCAGGGCCTGGATGCCTGGAACCACCACTGGTCCTATGAACGCGGCGGCGCGACTTACCTCCAGGCCAGCGAATCGCCTGTCTGGGATACCCTCCTCACCTTGCAGGGATTGTTGGACTGCGGCGCCACTCCCGAAACCTTTCCTCCCATGCTGCCCGCCCTGGATTGGATTCTCAACAAACAGATCCGCGTCAAGGGCGACTGGGCCATGACCGTCAAAGGCGTGGAATGCGGCGGCTGGGCTTTCGAACGGGCCAATACCCTCTATCCCGATCTGGATGATACCGCCGTGGCCTTGATCGTTCTGGTGCAAATCCGCGAGCTCGTATCCGACGCCCTTCGGCCACGCGTCGACGAGGCCATCCGACGGGCGGAAGCCTGGGTCCGCGCCATGCAGTCCTCCAATGGCGGCTGGGCCGCCTTCGACAAGGATAACGACAAATGGATCCTGACCCGCATCCCCTTCTGCGACTTCGGCGAGGTGCTCGATCCTCCCAGCGCGGACCTCACCGGCCATAAACTCGAAGCGCTTGGCCTGATGGGCTATGACCTGCGTGATCCAGCGGTCAAAAAAGCGGTGGCTTATGTCTTGAGCGAGCAGGAAACAGATGGCAGCTGGTTCGGACGCTGGGGTGTCAACCATATCTATGGCACCGCTCTCGTCCTGCCCGGTCTCCGAGCTGTCGGTTTCGACATGAAAGATCCGCGCATCCGCAAGGCCGGAGATTGGCTCGCCTCCAAGCAAAGCCGTGACGGCGGCTGGGGAGAATCGTGCGCCTCTTACATGGATGATTCCATGCGGGCCGAGGGTCCCAACACGCCCTCCCAAACCGCCTGGGCGCTCATCGGGCTTCTGGCCATCGGCAGCCATGATTATGACGCCGCCATTCAACGCGGGGTTCGGTGGCTCCTCCAACACCAGCACAACGGGACATGGGATGAACCCCAATACGTCGGGTGCGGCTTTCCAGGCTACGGAATCGGCGAGCGAATCAACCTGAAAAAAAACGCGGCGATGTTGTCTCAAGGCCGCGAATTGGCTCGAGGATTCATGATCAACTACAACCTTTACCGCCATTATTTCCCTCTGCAAGCCCTGGGCCGCGCCCGCCGGCATCTGCGTTCCCGGCCCGCTGGCGGCCATGCACCATAACGCCGAACCGCTCACCCCCCATATCCGCACGCAAGATACCCGCAAAAAATTTGATATGCGGTTTTCGGGCGCCCGCGTATCCCTTGTGTCCCGGATTCGAGGGTGTTATAAAGGGCTCGATGATACTTTTGCACCGGATGGGATCCTTGATTCGGGCCGGAGGCTTTCCACAGCTGGCAGCGGAATCCTGAAATGAGCCATGGATGCCAGTTCCAAAGCAAGCGACCCTCGTCTGGCCGTTCAAGGGTTCAAACCTGTCTCCTCCCCTGTCCTCACCACAGCCATTATCGTCAATGAGCCCGAGGATAGCGCCCTGGAAATCGCCTCGCTCACCGTCCTCGATCGGCTGGTGATCTCTCTTTCTCGTGCAGGGGTGGATCGCATCCTTGTCGTGGGAGGACCGCTCCCGAGGCTCGCTCGTGCGACAGCCATGGGCCTCGAGATCGAATTCGTCGATCGTCCCCCCTCCGTGGCTGGGGAGGTCTTGATCGCCTCGGGAAATGTGCTCTCCACCTCGGCGGACTTGAGCGAGGTCATCATGAGGCGCGGACGTCTTGTTGCCCGGGATGGCCAACGCCTGCCGCTAGGCATTATTGATCGATTTTCAGGAGACTGGCGATCGCGCCTGGATCAAGCCTGTGAGATCAAGGCCAGGGACTTGGCCGCCCTGGTGACTCGCGATTCAGCCCACCGCATCGAGCAAGCGTATTGGGCCTCTCTGACTAGCAGCAGCGATGGATGGGTGGATCGTCACTTCAACCGTCCCATCGGACGGTTGTTGTCGAAGCAGCTGGTCAGCAGCCCCATCACCCCCAACCAGGTGTCCCTGGCCGCCACGCTCGTCGGTCTGGCCGCCGCCTGGCTATTCGCGGTCGGAACACCCGCAACCGCTGTTGCCGGAGCTGTCGTTCTCCAGGGGTCAGCGGTCTTGGACTGCGTCGATGGCGACCTGGCGCGAGCGTTGTATAAGCAATCGTCGGTCGGCAAATGGCTGGATATCGTCGGAGACCAAATCGTGCATATCGGAGTGTTTCTTGGGATAGGGATCGGATTGTGGAGGTCGGGATCGGCGGCGCCCGTATTGGTGCTGGGTTCAGTCGCGGCGGCTGGCGTCGTCCTTTCTTTCCTGGTCGTGCTCCGGCCACTGCTGAAACCCAGGCTGCGAGGACGGGGCCGACTTCAGAAACTGATCGACAGCGCAACCAACCGCGATTTCTCGGTGCTCCTGCTCCTGTTTGCGGCCTTTGGCCGGTTGGACTGGTTCCTGTGGCTCGCTGCGGCGGGATCTCACGTCTTCTGGCTCGCAGCCGCGGGACTGCAATTCCAGGAAAGCCGCAACACTCAGGACCATGAGGAAATCGCTTAAGCTGCTCCTGCTATTTCTGGGCATCGGCCTGGTGGCTTGGTTGTTTTTGAGGGCCGATCCCGCTGGGGTTTGGGACGTCCTGAAATCGCTGGGCCCCTGGGCTCCCCTGCTCCTTTGCCCCTATGGATTGGTCTATCTTATCGACACCCTGGGCTGGCGGCTGACTTTTGGACATCAGCTGCCGCCGACCCTTTCTTTCGGGCGCCTCATCCGCATCCGTTGGGCTGGAGAATCCATCAACACACTCGTGCCCTCGGGCTATCTCGGCGGCGAAGCCGTTAAAGTCTATCTTTTGCACCAGGCCGGCATATCGGGATGGACCGGCGCCACCAGCGTCGTGGTGAGCAAAACCGTGCAGATCCTCACGCAGGTCCTGTTCATTGCGCTGGGAGCGTCGCTCGGAGCGATGCATCTGCCGCCGGGCTCGCCGTTCCGCACAGCGTTGTGGGCCATCACCGGATGCGCCATGACCGTCCTCCTCCTTCTGATCGGCACGCAGTATTACGGATTCTTCAGATCGCTCAATCGCGTGGCTGCCTTTTCCCCCCGATGGCGCCAGTGGTTTGAACGACACCGCCAACGCATTCAGGAAGTGGATCACAGCATCCGCTCTTTCTATCATTGCGAACCGAGGTGGTTTCTGCTCTCGGCGGGGGCTTATCTCGCCGGCTGGCTGTGCGACACCCTCGAGATCTGGCTCGTGAGTGCCTGGCTCGGTTGGCACGTGGACTGGCCTCGAGCCGCGGCCATCGAAGCCTTCATCGGCGTCGCGAAAGCCCTGGGAACCTTCGTCCCCGCCTCGATCGGCGTGCAGGAATCCGGCGTGGTTCTGCTGTTCCGAGCATTCGGGTTGACCTCGAGCCAAGCCCTCGCCTATGCTTTGCTTCGGCGCGGACGCGAGCTCGTCTATGCCTTGGTGGGCCTGGTGTTTCTGTGGAGCCAGGAATCCAGTCTCAAACTCTTGAAAACCAAAATCACACAGGACACCGCTTCCGATTGATGAATGCCTTTATTTATGCCGCCGGCCGGGGCATGCGCCTGGGTCCTGAACTCGGCCGACAACCGAAAATTCTCCTCGAAATCGAAGGACGCAGCCTGCTTGAATGGCATGCCTGCCGGCTCCGTCAGGCCGGCGTTCGTCAGGCCTTCGTTGTGGTGGGATATCAATCGGAAAGGGTCTCTCGTTCGTTTCCCGTCCTGGAACAGAAATACAACCTCAGCCTCCACCCGATTCTCAACCCGGACTTCGTTGAGGGCAGTGTGCTTAGCTTCGCGGTCTCCCTGCCCCAACTCCGCCAGGAAACCCAGCCGGTTCTAATCATGGACGGTGACGTGTTTTATCCCGCCGAATTCCTGCGTCGCCTCATTCAATCCCCCCATCGCACCGCCCTGCTCCTGGATCGCGCCTACTCCACAGCCGACGACGATCCCGTTCTGGTCCCGGTGCGGCACGGGCGGCCGGTTGACTTCCGAAAACGATGGTCGGGCCCGGCCGACCTGATCGGCGAGTCCATCGGATTCTTTAAAGTGGATCCCTCCGATTTGCCCGCTCTCGAGCAGGCCACGCTTCGGCGCGCGCGCGGAAACACCCGCTCGGATTCTTACGATGAAGTCTTGCGAGACCTGGTCCTCGAAGGACGATTCGGCTTTGAAGATGTCACAGGTGAGCCTTGGACAGAATTGGATTTTCCCGAAGACCTCGAGTTTGCCCTGAAACAGGTTTTACCCCGGATCCAAACCTCGCACGCGGCTTCGAAGGGATCAGAATCGTGTTTTAATGCCGCAAGCCCTGGCCAGGCACCAGCCTCGCAAGGCCTGGAACAGACAGAAGACACCCGCCAAGACCAGCATGCCGCAAAACCAAATGGAATGGCCGCTCAATAATACGCCCGCGGCAATACACACCAATCCGATCAAGGCCCGAAAGATACGGCCGGCCCGTCCAATGTTTGGCGCGAAAAACCTCATTCGATGTTCACCTTGTCCCGGCTCCCTCAGCCATGACTTCCCGATAGACGTTCAGAGTGGCCTCGGCGCAACTCCGCCACGTAAAACGGCGGCATTGTTGCCGGCCCAGCTCAATCCATCGCATGCGCGAGATCGGTTGGCGCCATAGAACCCGCATGGCCTCCAGGTACGCGAAGGGCGTTAGGTCGGCGTAACAGGCCGCCTCTCCTCCCACCTCCGGCAGACTTGCGACTCGGGAACAGATGACCGGGCAATCCTGCGACATGGCTTCGAGAATGGGAAAGCCAAAACCCTCGTACTTGCTCGGAAACAAGAGGGCAATTGCCCGGCGATACAGACCGGCCAGAATAGCGTCGTCCTGCCGTCCCAGGTAGTGCCAGTTGGCCGGCGGTGGGCCTTCCGTGCCTACTCCAGGCCACCGCGTTCCGACAATAACCAGATCGGGCAGCAACACCCCGTTCTGCGCCGCTAGTTGATAGGTCTGTCGCAACAACGCCAGGTTCTTGCCGGGCTCCAACGAACCCACAAAGAGGAAGAACTCGCCGGGAACCGCCATGCCGGAAGGCAGGGCACGAGGATTGGGATGACGGGCGCCGAAATCGCAGCCGTGGTAAACCACCCGCATGACCGACGGCGACAAGCCCAGCAACTCGGCCGCTTCCTTGGCGGTAAACCGGCTCACACAGATAATGGACCGCGCCCTGTGAAGTCGCGGATAACGGCGCTTGCCCGTCCACAACTGCCAGGGACGATAGCGTTGCGGATGTCGAATCAGAGCCAGATCGTGCAGCGTAACCACCTCGGGCAATCCGGGAGGCACGTGAATCAAGCCGCCGGCAGTCGAATGCACGATTTGTGTGCCCTCCCGCCGCACCCGCCAAACCGCCATCCATCGAGCCCAAATCAACTCCCGATAAACGGTCTTTAGAGCGCGCTGGGGCTGCCGGTAACCGAAGTTCTCCACAGGCCATGCCAGTTCGTAGACGGATACATCGGACGGCTGGACCTCTCGCAGGCCTTGAAGCAGTCCCTCAATATACCGGGATACGCCGGTGCGGGCGATGTAGAGCGCGTTGGTCTCGATGGCGACACGAATCATGGCGCTCCGCTGGGCGCCAAGGCCACCTCATCCGATTTGCGCTCGGGGCTTTGCGCGGGGGCGATGGGAACGGCGGACCCAGGCCGGCAAATGCCATTATTCAGCGCAATGCTCAGGCCAACGATGCCTGTGAAGACGCTGAGGTCCAGATCGAATTGCCCGTAGAAAACCAGATAGAAAAACAAACGCGCAATGAAATAGGCGTAGAGAAAACGGTTAACATTCTGGATGGAGAGGTCCCCAAAGCGGTAGTTGGCGTGCAACGCGCGCAAACTGACCCAGCAGAACCACACAAAACCAATAACGCCCCAGATCCCAAAAGGAATGATTAACGTCAGGGGGCCATTGTGGTAATCGCCAGCGATCAGGGTGTCCTCATACGAGGTGTACAGACCCCGCTTGATCGCTTCCTGGGTCAGCAAGAAGTCCGAGGCGCTAAACGCATATCCCTTGCCCAAAAAGAAATACCGGGGGATCTCGGGAATCATCACACGCCACATTTGAAACCGCCAGTCCAGCGTGGCCACAGCATCCATTTTTGCGATCGGATCGATGTCAATCGGCAAAAAGCTCAGACTGCGCTGCACCGCCAGCGGCAGCCGATCCATGAACCCCACGAGGAACACGCCAAAAAGCGCAGCGGCCATGAGGGCAATCGGAAAATACCGGGTGACTAACAGGCCCTCCAAAATGAACAGAGTGATAGTCACCACCGAGATCGTGATCAGGGCCGAGCGGAATCCGCCCAGCGTGCCGAAAGCCACCAGACTCAAAAAGACCACCAGTCGCCATGGATGCGCTATATCAAGCGTGCCGCGGATGCCATACCGCATCAGAACGTAAAAAATGGCCACCTGCGAACCCCAGGTGAAACCGCTGAACCTCAGAACCGACTCCTGGCTCAGGACCTGCAAGGAAGCCAGCTGGGAGGGGAACACCAGGTAGAGGAAATAGAATCCGGGCCCCGCCACGTAGACCAAATCGCTGATCACCGCGGTGATGCCGCTCAGAAAAAACAGGGAGGCATAAAGCCATCGCCGGTCTTTCGGGATGGACTGACTCGTCAAAGCGAAGAATCCGGCAATGGCACTCAACACCGAAATGTAACGACGCCCCCCCCAGGATTCCGAGCCCAAGGCCCGTCCGCTGATGCCGCCTGTGGCCTTGGCCGTAATCAGGACGACCGCCAATAGAAAGAGCAGGGATAACTTGATATACTTGGCATCCAAGGCTGTGCTCTTCTGGCGCATGGTCCGGTTCAGGGCATAAACCAGCAAGCTCACCATGGACATCACCGTTCCCAGCGTGGGTTGGCCGGGCAGAAAGAACACAATGACCGCCGCATTCCAGGAGGCCACCAGAAAGAAATGATGCCATTTCAACAGAATCGGCATCAACAAGGCCACAACCACCAGAGCCAGAAAAAACATCGTGCTGAAATCGAGCGGGGTGGCCAGCAAAAAGCCCAGCAACAGAGCCAGCGGCACACAGACTCCATAGATCAACAGCGATCTCGGTAATCCCAAATCTCTAAACATCGTGTTCCAGAGTAGAGTAAAGTTTTTAACCGCCCGCAACCCTTTTTCCCAAGGCCTCCGCCATCTGAGCCATCCGAACGGACCACGTGTGTTGCGCCAGAACCTTGCGACGACCCGCTATTCCAATCGCCCGCGCGCTGTCCGGATGCCGCAAATAAAACCGGATCTTTTCCTTGGCCTCGCCCAGGCTGCGATACGCCAAAACCTCCCGGTCCAATTCAAACGCCCCCTCCACATCCTGATTGTACTCCGTCAGGTAACAACAGCCCATGCCAGGAAACTCAAGGTCACGAAACTTTAGATAACTCGCCAAACGCCCGTGTTCATCCCTTCCCTGGTTCATTCCCAGAATGAGGCCGCAGTGTCGGAGGAATTCGGGAAATTCGTCGTCCGATAAGGGCCCGGATGCGTGCTTCTTTACCAGCGGCCAGAGGAGGCGCCGGGATACCTTTTCCCAAAAATCCGGCTGCCCGAGAGCCCGCCAAAGCCTTCGACGGGCCGGTTGATGCGGGTTATGGAAGGGACCTTGATCCGATTGCCAACCGTGACCGTGAATCTGAATTCGGATCCCCCCCAACAATAACCAACCCAATTGCGTAATCCGGTTAGCGCTGGGCAGCCCAATGAAGGCCACAGGAATTCGGCATTCCTGGCTGACCGCATCAGCCAAATGCCGTGGATTCATGGCGTAAGGTTGACAGAAACACGCCGCTCCCACCGCCCGATATCGCTCGATGGCCGCGTGTTCTGGAAACCAATTCAAGCTGACCACACGGGCCAATGCCTCGATTTCCAAAAAACGATGGGTGCTGTCGCAAAAAAAATTGATCCATGGCACTCCCATCCGAATCACCTCTCGGACCAAATCCAGTTCCAGATCTCCGGCAAAACAGTAACTGATGACCGCATCCAAACCTTCCCGCGAATGCACCCTCCGAATCTGATCCCAAAGCTGCTGGCTGGCCTTGGCCCTCTGGTGGGAAACTTTCTCTCGATCCGCCAATGGATCCCGTTCAATCCAACTGAAATCAATCCCCTGTGGCATCGTCAGCTGCGGCACCGCTTCAGCCATTCCGTCGTAAAAATGCCTCTGCCACAGGGATTGATAATGTCCAATCCCCGCATGAACATCCGGCACCACCGTAAAAATGCTCCGCCAGGGTTTCATGGCTTCCGGAGAATCAAACAGAAAGGCTGTTTGATATCCAGGCTTTTGCGCTGGAACCTAAAGAAACCATTGCACAGTTCGCATAATCGGGCATTATAATACCTGCCGTGACACAACCACAACCAACAGCAAACCAGATGGATCTGACCGAACCCCCCTCGGATGCCCATCTGCTTGTCACGGCCTATCGATGGATGCTCCTGGCGCGAACGTTGGATGATAAACTGTCCAGCCTCTACCGGGCCGGTTTGATTTACGGCGGGGTTTATCTGGGGCGCGGACAAGAGGCTCTCAGCGCGGCCGTGGGCATGAGTCTGCAAAAGGGAGACGTATTTGCCCCGCTCATTCGGGATGCCGCCGGAAGACTCGCCTTTGGCGAACCGCTCCTGGATGCGGTTCGAACCTATCTGGGTTCGCCGCTGGGCCCCATGCGGGCAAGAGAAGGCAATGTGCATCGAGGCCGTCCCCATTCAGGGATTCTCCCGATGTTAAGTCATTTGGGGGCTATGGCATGGGCGGGGTGGTCGGAGCCACTTGCCTCGGCGATGGCGCCACATCCACCGGCGCCTTCCACGAAGCCTTGAACCAGGCTGCCGTCGAGAAACTGCCCCTCATCTTGGTGGTGGCTAACAACCAATATGCCTACTCGACACCCGTCTCTCGTCAGTATGCCTGCCACCATCTTGTGGATCGCGCCATCGGCTACGGCGTGGCTGGCCACACGGTTGATGGCACGGACCTCGCCCAATGCCTCCAGATCCTCGGAACTGCCGTCGCGGCGGCTCGCCAAGGCGCAGGCCCCCAGTTGGTCGTCGCGGACCTCCTGCGGTTGTGCGGCCATGGCGAACACGATGACGCCGGCTATGTCGACCACGGCCTGAAACAATCTCCTCTGGGCCGGGATTGCCTGGCCGTGGCAGAATCCCATCTGCTGAATCAAGGGTGGGCGGACTCGCCGCAGTTGGCGTCCTGGAAACACCAGGCCGTTGCCGAAGTCGAAGCGGCCGTGGCCACCGTCCAAAGGGAATCGGGCCCCGATCCTTATCGGGAAGATTGGTGCGCCCTGGCCTCAGACCATTTGCGCGAATCCTACCATGGAAATGCTGACTGATTCATGAGCATCACCTACCTGGAAGCCATCCGCGAAGCCCAGGCCCGCGCCCTCGCCAGCGATCCGCGGGTGTTTATCTACGGGCAGGACGTCGGCCCCTTTGGCGGCGCCTTCAAGGCCACCAAAAACCTTGCCCGGGATTTTCCCGGCCGCGTCCTGGATGCCCCCATCAGCGAAGACGCGATCCTCGGTTCCGCCGTGGGAGCCGCGATCGGCGGCATGCGTCCCATTATCGAAATCCAGTTTTCAGATTTTTCCGCGGTGGGCTTCAGCCAGATCGTCAACCAAGCCGCCACCCTGTTCTGGCGCACCCAGGTTCCTTGCCCGCTCGTTGTTCGTCTGCCTTCGGGGGGCACCGCGGGCAGCGGGCCATTCCACAGCCAATGCATGGAAGCCATCTACGCCCATTACCCGGGACTGGTGATCATGACTCCGGCCACCGTTGAAGACGCCTATAGCATGCTCCTGGATGCTGTGGCGGTTGATGATCCCGTCCTGTTTTTCGAACACAAGTTCCTCTACTACCACTTGAAAGCCGAGGCCCTCCCCACCGAGACGCTCCCTATCGGCAAGGCCCGAATCTCCCGCATCGGCCGCCATATGACCCTGGTCACCTATAGCGCCATGGTCCATGAAGCCTTGGCCGCCGCCGAGGAATTGGCCGGCGAAGGCTATGAAATCGAAATCGTGGATCTCCGGACCATTAAACCCCTCGACACCGATACCGTGATGGCTTCCGTGGCTCGAACCGGCCGGCTGCTCTGCGTGGGCGAGTCCTGGCCGTGGGGAGGCACGACCGCGGAAGTCGTCGCCCGCGTTGCCGCTGAAGGCTTCAACCTCCTGGACGCCCCGCCCCAACGCCTCAATGCCAAAGACACCCCCATTCCATTTCATCCCAAACTCTGGACTATGCACCGCCCCACAGCCCGGAGTATCGCCATTGCCGCCCGCAACCTCATGCAACTCTGATCCCATGCAAATGCCGATCCTCATGCCCCAATTGGGAGAGTCCATCGCCGAAGCAACCATCATCCGAATCCTGGTCAAACCCGGCGACGGCGTGCAGGCAGGCCAGGAACTCCTCGAGGTCGAAACCAACAAAGCCGTCACCCACGTCATGGCCTCGTATCCGGGATACGTGAAACAACTCCTCGTCGAAGTCCAGCATAGCTATCCAGTCGGCGCCATCCTGGGTTATCTCGAGGTCAGTGACGCCGACGCGTCCCGATTGGGCCTCAGCACCAAGCCTTCCTCGGAACCAGGCGAACCCCACCCCTCCCCTTCGAATCTCCTCGAAGACGCGTCCTCCCCCCATCCGGCAGGCGTGTCCAAGGTCGAGCCTACCGTTCGCGGATTGCCCGTTCCCGCCAGCGCCGTCGGGGTCAGTTACATGTCGCCCCGCATGAAGGCGCGCATTAATGAACTGGGATTGCACGCCGCCGACCTCGCGGGAGTGGCGGGCAGCGGGGCCGGAGGACGATTGACCATCGCCGATTTTGAACAGTTCCTCGAAAACCTCGAAAAGAGAAAAACCCATCCGGCTTCCTCCATGCGAATCGCCGTGGCCGATGCCATGCGCCGGAGTTGGACGCGTCCTCTGGCCACGGTCTCCCTGCCGGTGATCCTCGATGCTTTGTTGGCTCATCGGAAAACCTGCGAGCCCAAGCCCGGCCCAACTCTATATGCCTTGCGCGCCCTCGCGATCGCCCTCTCTGAAAACAGCGCCCCCGCGGGCCGTCTGGTGGGCAATCGGATCGTGCATCCGGATTCGATTGATATCGCCTTCGCCGTCGAAGCCGAAGACGGTGTTCTCGTGCCCGTCATTCGCCAGGCCGATCAAAAAACGCTGCCGCAGATGGCCGAGAGGTATAACGAACTGGTTGAACTCGCCCGCAAACGCCAGCTCCCCGTCGATGCCACCGGCGGATCCATCGCGACGGTCACCAATTTCGGCACCTTCGGTCTCACCTGGGCCACCCCCATTCCGCTGCCCGAACAAACCCTGGTCCTCGGCATGGGCGCGGGCCGCACGGCTCCTCTCTGGGACTCCACCTCGAATCAGTTCATCCCTGTGACAGAAGCGAACCTAACCCTGAGCTTCGACCATCGCGTCCTGGATGGCGGCGCCGCGGGCCGTCTCCTCACCCGGATCGCCCGATTGATGGAAAATCCTCAACAACTCTAATTCGAAT
>Ga0209310_1000980_pt1 | contig 24654 bp, 22 predicted proteins | sample AD_UKC030_MetaG_FD_184415 | JGI IMG/M metagenome (GOLD analysis project Ga0209310, IMG submission 184415) | Active sludge microbial communities of municipal wastewater-treating anaerobic digesters from USA - AD_UKC030_MetaG (SPAdes) (version 2) | ecosystem: Engineered > Bioreactor > Anaerobic >...
GGCTCGTCGAGCGGCGGGTCGGCATCGGGAGGCACGACGACCGAGGTCACGCCGCCGGCGACGGCGGCAGCCAGTTCCGCCTCGATGCTGTTGAGGCGGGCGCCGAGGTCGATCAGTCCCGGGCAAACAACACAACCTGACGCATCGATGCGCTGATCAGCCGTGAACCCTGCCGGCACCTCACCCAGCGCGGCAATCTTGCCATTCGCGATGAATAGTGATGTGTTGCGGTCGACGCTGTTTTTCGGGTCAATTACACGGCCATTTTCAATAACGATATTCATCGATCAGGACTCCCGAAGGGCCACCCCGAGGGAGGCCTGCCCCCCTCGGGGGCAACGAACGAAGTGAGTGAGAGGGTAGTCAATTGCCCGCAACGATGCTCATGACGGCCATCCGCACCGCAATGCCGAAGGTGACCTGGGGCAGGATCACGGCTTGCGGCCCGTCGGCCACCGCCGAGTGGATTTCCACGCCGCGGTTCATCGGCCCCGGGTGCATCACGATGGCGTCCGGTTTGGCCAGCGCCAGCTTCTGCGGCGTCAGGCCGTAATGGCGGAAGTATTCGCCGGCCGAGGGCAGCAGGGCGCCGGTCATCCGCTCGTTCTGCAGGCGCAGCATGATGATCACGTCGACGTCCTTCAAGCCTTCGTTCATGTCGTGGAAGACATGCACGCCGAGCTTGTCGAGATGCTTGGGCAACAGGGTTTCCGGGCCGATGGCGCGGACTTCCGGGACACCCAGCGTGGTCAGCGCGTGAATGTCGGAACGGGCGACGCGCGAGTGCAGGATATCGCCGACAATAGCGACGCGCAGCTGCGTGAAATCCTTCTTGTAGTGGCGGATGGTGTACATGTCGAGCAGGCCCTGCGTCGGGTGGGCGTGACGCCCGTCACCGGCGTTGACGACGTGGATGTCGTCGCGGCCGACCCGGTGCAGATGCTCGGCGATCAGGTAGGGGGCGCCGCTCGACGCGTGGCGCACGACGAACAGGTTGGCGTGCATGGCGCACAGGTTGTCGATCGTGTCGAGCAGGGTCTCGCCCTTGCTGGCCGACGACTTGTTGATGTCGAGATTGATCACGTCGGCGCTCAAACGCTTGGCGGCGATCTCGAAGGTGGTGCGGGTCCGCGTCGAGTTCTCGAAGAACAGGTTGAAGACGCTCTTGCCGCGCAGCAACGGCACTTTCTTCACGTCACGCGCCGAGACCTCCATGAAGGACTCCGCGGTATCGAGAATCTGCGTCAGGATGCCTTGCGGCAGACCCTCGATCGACAGCAGGTGGGTCAGCCCGCCATCACTGTTCAACTGCGGGTTATGCATTTTCCAGCCTCCACAGGAGTCGACCGTCGTCCTGCCTTCCCAGCACCAGGCTCTGGCCCTCACCCAGCGCAACATTCCAGACGCAGTAGGTCGCCGCGATCGGCAATTCGCGCCCGCCGCGATCGGCCAGCACCGCCATGCTCACCGAGGCGGGCCGCCCGTAGTCGAACAGTTCGTTGAGCGCGGCACGTGTCGTGCGTCCGGTATAGAGCACGTCATCGACGAGGATGAGGTGACGGCCTTCGACATCGAAGGGAATCACGGTCGGCTTGACCTGCGGGTGCAAGCCCTTGGCGGCAAAATCGTCACGATAGAAGGAAACGTCGATCATGCCGATCTCTTCGGGCAGGCCGAGCAACTCGCGCAGGCGCTCGGCGATCCAGACGCCGCCGCTGAAAATGCCGATCAGCGCCGGCTGGCGATGCAATTGCGGGCGAATCAGATCGGCCAACCGGCGGCACTGCGCCTCGGCATCGGGCAGGGAATCAGGAAGGAGTGACATGGTGCGGGCTTTCGAACCAGGTTTGGAGGATCAACTGGGCGGCAACGGCATCGAGCAACGGCCTGGCAGCCCTGCTGTCGCGGCCGGTTTCGCGCAGGCGCGCTTCGGCGTCGAGCGAAGTCAGGCGCTCGTCGGCAAATGCAACGGGCAGGTGATAGCGGCGCTTCAGGCGCTCGGCGAACTTCTGCGCCAGGCGTGTCATTTCATGCGGCGTACCGTCGGCGTGGGTGGGCAACCCGACGACCAGTTGCACCGGATGCCATTCGGCAATCAGCTTGCCGATGGCCGCGAAACGATCGTCGTTGGACTCGGCACGAATCACGGCCAGCGGGTGGGCGCTGCCGAGCAGCGTTTCTCCGGTGGCGACACCAATGCGTTTTTCGCCGAAGTCGAAGGCCAGCACCGTGCCGTCAGGCATGCCCGGCCACGTCGGAAAGCTGGGTAAAGCTGACGCCGAGATTCTGCATGGCAGCCGGCAGGCGTTCTTCCGGCGGCATTTCGAAGAGGATGCTGGGTTTTGCCGGCACCGTCAGCCAGGAGTTCTGGCTCAATTCGTTCTCGAGCTGACCTGCTTCCCAACCGGCGTAACCGAGGGTGACGATGATTTCGGCGGGAAGACCTTCCTTGCCGACCGCCGCCAGAACATCGCGCGAACTGGTCAGCCCGACTTCACTGTTCACCACGAGCGTCGATTGCCATTGTCCATGCGGACGATGCAGCACGAATCCGCGATCGAGTTGCACCGGACCGCCAAAATAGACCGGCAGGTTGGCCAAACTCTCCGCTTCGAGCTTGATGTCGATTTTTTCCAGCAGGCCAGCCAGACTCATGTCGATCGGGCGGTTGACGATGACGCCCAGCGCACCGTTCTCATTGTGCTCGCAGATATAGACCAGGGCGTTGGAAAAATAGGGATCTTCCAGCGCCGGCATGGCGATCAGGAAATTGTCTGTCAGGTTGACGCTGTTCATGAGTGGAATTTTAATCTCCGACAAGGTACAAACCAACCATGCCACAAGAAAAAGCCCTCGTCTGGTTTCGCCGCGACCTTCGCGATTACGACCACGCCGCCCTGAGCGCGGCGCTTGCCGCGGCACGGGAGGTTTTTTGTACCTTTGTTTTCGATACGCGAATTCTCGATGCGCTGCCGTCAAAAAGCGATCGCCGGGTACATTTCATCCGCGAGTCGTTGCTCGAACTTGACACGGCGCTACGCCGGCGCGGCGGCGGACTGATCGTTCGCCATGGCCTCGCAAGCGATGAAATTCCCCGGCTGGCCCGCGAACTTGGCGTTTCGGCGGTTTTTGCCAACCGCGATTACGAACCTGCCGCCAAGCAACGTGATGCCGAGGTCGCCGCGAAACTTGCCGCAACCGGCATCGCCTTTCATGACGTCAAGGATCAGGCCATCTTCGACCGCAATGAGGTGGTGACGCAGGCCGGTCGACCTTTTTCGGTATTCACCCCTTACAAAAATGCCTGGTTGAAGCGGTTGACCGCAGCAGACTGGACCGCCCACCCCTGCGCCGGCCGCCTTGCCGGCAGCGACCTCGGCGGCGTTCCCAGCCTCGGCGAGATCGGCTTCGAAGCAACCGATCTGGCGGATCTCGGCATCCTTCCCGGGATGTCCGGCGCCCGGCGCCTGTGGAGCGACTTCAGCGACGGACGCATCGAACATTATGGCGCGCGGCGGGATTTTCCAGCGGTGAAAGGCGTCTCCTACCTGTCGGTGCATCTGCGCTTCGGGACCATTTCCGTGCGCGAACTGGTCCGCGCGGCCGTCGAACGCAGGGCGGATACCTGGCTGAGCGAACTTGTCTGGCGCGATTTTTACTTCATGATCCTCGACCACTTTCCGCGGGTTGCCGACCATGCCTTCAAGCCCGAATACGACGCGATCCAGTGGGCGCACTGGCCCGAGGGTTACGCAGCATGGCGCGACGGGCAAACCGGCTACCCGCTGGTCGATGCCGCGATGCGTCAGCTGAACCATAGTGGCTGGATGCACAATCGCTTGCGCATGGTTGTCGCTTCATTCCTGAGCAAGGATCTCGGCATCGACTGGCGACTGGGCGAGAAATATTTCGCTGATCACCTCAACGACTTCGATCTCTCGGCCAACAATGGTGGCTGGCAATGGGCAGCATCCAGCGGCTGCGATGCGCAACCGTATTTCCGCATTTTCAATCCGGTAACCCAATCGGAGAAATTCGACCCGGATGGCAAATTCATCCGCCGCTACGTCCCTGAACTGGCCAGGCTTGGCAACAGGGATATCCACGCTCCTTGGCAAATGCGCCAGCACGAGCAGAAAACCCTGGGGGTGGTAATCGGCCGCGACTACCCGCCGCCGATCGTCGATCACGCACGCGCGAGGGAAGAAACACTGGCCCGTTACGCGGTTGTCAGGAAGCCTGCTTTGCCTTGATGTAGCCGGCGATCAGCGAGAGCAACTCGTCTTCGTCGTAGGGCTTGCCCAAATAATCACTGGCCCCGATCTCAAGCGCATAGTTGCGGTGTTTTTCGGCGGTTCGCGATGTGATCATGATCACCGGCAAGGCGCCGAGACGCTTGTCGGCGCGGATATTGCGCACCAGGTCGAAGCCGTCCATGCGCGGCATTTCGATATCGGAAATCACCACATCGGGCATCACTTCGAGCAGTTGCTCCAGCGCATCGACGCCATCCTTGGCCAGCACGACCTGATAGCCCTCGCGCGTCAGCAGGCGGCTGGTGATCTTGCGCACGGTCAGTGAATCGTCGACCACCATCACGGTCGGCAGCGCGGCGACGGCCGTTTCGACCGGCTCGACCGAAGTCGGGATCACGCCCTCGATACTGACCACCGGGGCGCGACTGGCCAGTGCGACCGGGTTTAGGATCAGAACCACCTCGCCGTCGCCAAGCACTGTGGCACCTGCGATACCGACCACCCGCGAGAGCTGGGCGCCGATATTCTTGACCACGACCTCCTGGTTGCCCCTGAGTTCGTCGACCTGTATCGCAACGCGCTGCGAGCCCGAGCGCAGCAACAGGATCCAGTTGCGGCGCTGCACCTCGGGCGTCGCCCCGGCATCGCCGAGTAGATGCGTGAGAAAGTGGAAGGGGTAACGATTTCCCTGCCATTCGATCTCGCCTTTCTGGCGCACCTCGGAAAGTGGCTCCTCCTTGAACTCCAGAACCTGCTCGATCATCGTCGACGGCACGGCATAGATATTCGAACCGACACGCAGCAGCAGGGTCTGGGTAACCGCCAGCGTCAGCGGCAGGTAGAGACGGAAGGTCGTTCCCTGGCCCGCTCGGGAAACAATTTCGATACGCCCGCCGAGTTCGCCGACCTCGGTCTTGACCACGTCCATCCCCACCCCGCGACCGGCAAGCTGGCTGACTTCGCCAGCCGTCGAAAAGCCCGGGCGGAAGATGAGGTCGTATAGCAGCGAGTCATCGGCCGCCATGCCAGGTTCCAGCAGACCGAGGTCCTCGGCACGCGCGCGAATCCGTTCGCGGTCCAGTCCGCGGCCATCGTCAGTCATCGAAAGGATGATTTCATTGCCTTCGTGGGCCAGCGCAACGGTGATTTCACCAATTTCCGATTTGCCCGCCGCCACGCGCTCGGCCCGGGTCTCGACACCGTGGGTCACCGCATTGCGCAGCATGTGTTCGAGCGGCGCCATCATCTTGTCGAGCACCGAGCGGTCGAGCTCCACCTGACCGCCGACGATGTCGAAGTTGGCCCGCTTGCCCAGTTCCTTGGAGGTCTGGCGAACGATGCGGAACAGACGCTCGGCCTGACTGGCGAACGGCATCATGCGCACGCCCATCAGTTCCTGTTGCAGGCCGCGATTGAGGCGCGCCTGCGCGATTATGGCCGCGTTGGCATCATCGAGGTTCTTGAGCAGGTTCTGCTGCACGGTCGCCACGTCGTTGACCGACTCGGCCATGAAGCGGGTGAGCTCCTGGAAGCGGGTAAAGCGGTCGAGTTCGAGCGGGTCGAAATCCCCCTGCCCATCGTGCGCCTGGGCGACCCGCGCCTGAATCTGGCCCTCGGCCTGAATTTCGATTTCGCGCAACTGACGACGCAAACGGATGACGTTTTCCGTCAGGTCGAGCAGCGAACCCTTGAGGCTGAGCATTTCGCCTTCGATTCGCGCCCGCGCGATGGAGAGTTCACCAGCCTCGTTGACCAGCCGGTCGATCAGATCGGCGCGAACGCGCAGCGATGCGCGCTGTGCACCAGCCTCGGCGTCGTGATGTTCGCGGTCAGCTTCCAGTGAAACGGCGATCGCCGAATCCGGCGCCGCCGCAACCTGTCCCGCCGCCGCAGCGGCAGGTTCGATGACTGCGGATTCACCGTTGCGCAACCGCTCGGTGGCCTGGTCAAGCGTGTCGCAACCGCTCTCGATTTCATCGATGAATGCCGGCGTTGCAGCGCCTGCACGAAGGACATCCTCGACTCGCGATTCCAGCAAGTGGGTGAACTCGCCGAGATTCATCGCCCCTGCCATGCGGGCATTACCCTTGAAGGTATGCAACAGCCGGGCGATGGCGTGCGGCTGTGCATCACTGGCCAGATCTCCGCGCCACAAGCGTAGTTGCACGGTCAGTTCGCGCAATTGATCCTGTGCTTCCTCGAGGAAGATCGGCAGCAACTGCTCATCGAGATCATCCTTCAGCCGCGCTGCAGGAACCGCCGTTGCGGGTACTGCCGTCTCGACAGCCGGTTGTGCGGCCGGCTCGACCAGACTGACAACTTCCTCCTCCGCAGCCGGCTCTGGCATCTCGCTGGCAAGCTCTACGGCTTGCGGCTCGATCAGGAAGACATCTTCAAGCGCCGCGATCAGCTGAACCTGCTCGCCCGGTGCTTCCTGGCGCGCCAGCCCGGCGAACATCTGCTCGAGGGTAATGATGGCCTGGCGGACAGTTTCAAGCCCGCCAATGCTCTCCGGACGTCCGGAACTGTCGCGGCGCAGTAGCGCATGTTCAAGCGTGATCGCCAGATGGTGGAGCGGCATCAGACCGACCGTTGCAGCAATTCCGCCCAGTGTATGAGCCGCGCGCGTCATCTCGAACGAAGTCGGCGCACCCGGGTTGGCCTCGAGTTCTCCGTAGCCGGCAACAAGGGTTTCGAGGTGGCCGCGCGCCTCTTCGCGGAAAATGTCATACAGGGTCGGCACTGCCTGAGCGACCGGCTCGACCGGCGCGCTTTCGACGACTCCGGAAGTCCCCTCGACAGATGACAGTTCTTCGGCAACGGAAAGATCGGCGAACATGTCCGCCATCTCGGCGACCTGCTCCGCGACAGGTTCCACGACAGGTTCCGCCGCCTGCTCGGCGATTGGCGCGAAAGGCAGTTCAGCGATCAGCTCGGCTTCAACCTCATCGACGGGAACAGCCTGGGGTTCACCCGCCCACGCCGGACTCGCCGCAAGATCGACGACGGCAGATGGCGACTCTTCCCCAACTGCGGCGGCCGGCAATTCCACGCTCTGGACGATGCCGGCTTCTTCACTCGACGGCGCCGGCGACGGCTGCTCCTCGCCGCGCAACAATTCAGCCAGCGCGACCAGGTCCGACGGATCCGGAGTATCGGCACTGCGATGCTCAAGCGCCGCGACCCAGCGCGAGAAAAGTTTGTGCGCGTCGGCGATCAGGGCCAGAAGGTTCGGCGTTACCGCCATATCCTGGCGCAGCCACATATTGAGCGTCTGCTCGAGCGCCCAGGCGGCATCACCCATGTCCACAAGGCCGACCATGCGGCCGCTGCCCTTCAGCGTATGTGCCGAACGGCGGATCGTGGTCAGCGCATCGATATTGCGTGGATCGGCAGCCAGTTGTGCCGACTGGTCGCCAATCGTCGTCAGAACCTCGTTGGCCTCTTCGAGGAAGATTTCCAGCAACTCGGCATCGATCTGTTCGTGACTGGACTGAGCAAGCTGAATCGTTTCGGCGGAGGGCGCGGGGGTTCCGGTTTCGGACTGGACAAGGGACGAAACGGCAGCGGCAATCTCGGGCCGGAAAGCGTCTCCGGATTCAATGGCATTGAGGACAGTCTTGGCCGTATCGCCCAATTCTGGGTTGGCCAGAAGCCCGGCGTCTTTCTGCAAGGACTGCAGATTGCCCTTCAACTCCTCGCGAATCCGGCCGTCCTCGGGAGAGTCCCGGAACGCATCGAACAGAATCCTGGTTTCCTGCTTGTTTTGTTCGACCTGTGCTTCGACACTCGGAGGCGACAACACTTCAGTTTCGGCCAAACCAGCGGCGACGGGCGGTTCGGCGCCCAGACGGCGGGCAAAAGTCTGGAAGTCGGCTTCGCCATGCTGCAATGAGTCGATGAAGAAGCCCAGCAAGGACAATTTCTGCGCCACGACTTCAAAGTCTTCAGCAACCGGCACATAACCGGGGCGGGCAAACTCCTGAATCCGCGCGCCGCATTCCTGCAACATGGAAACGGCGGACAAATGCCCCAGCATCGCCAGCGCACCGGCAATCTGCTTTACCGGACCTTCAAGCGGCGCAAGGTCATGGCCTTTTTCCGGATTGCGGAAAAAGGCATCAAGCGCCTGTTCCACCTGCGCCAGGCTGTTCTGGATTTCGCGGGCAACCTGCCCAACCAGCAGACGCTCCTGGGCCCGCCGCGTCATTTCATCGAGCAGTGGCAGCCCTTCGTTACCGCCCGCCGGCTTGCCGGCAATGCATGCATGCAAGCGGGCGACCATGAGGTCGACCTGTTGCGCAAAATCCATTCCCAAACGCCGGAAATTCTCCTGGGCATTCTGGAGAAGGAGGATCGCTGTCGCTACCTCCATCGCTACCGAATCGTTGTGATGTTTCGGATCCTCGGCGAGCCAGCTGGCCAGTGCGCCAAAGCTCTGGCCCAGACGCTTGAGGTCCGTATGCCCGATTTCGTCGGTCAGCTCGGCGCATGCCTGAGCATGCTGATCGAACACTGGCAGCGCCGATGGGCTGCCGGTACAGAATTTGTTCCATGCCTCTTCGGCGGCCGCCAGCGTATCACGCAGACGGCGCAAGGCGACTTCCTGGGGCAGGTTGGCTTCCTGGTCGACCGGGCTGGCTGGTATCAGCGAGCGCAGGTTGAACACCGACTGAACTTCGGCCAGCAGCATGCTGGCGTTTGCCGGCGCTTTTGCGACGGCGTACAGGACGTCGCGCATCAGGCGCTCGGCGACATTCTGCGAGCCCTCCAGCAGTCGGCGAATCTGCGTGTCGATCCGGGCCAGGAGCTGGCGAGACTCGGCATCCGGCTCACCCTGACGGTCGAACAAGGACTGGACGAACGCCAGCGCAACCCACCAGAATGAGCGTGAGGATGCCGTGGAGTCCTGAGTTGATTCGATATTGTCCAATGCCCTGCGCATTTCTTCGAGCGCAACATGCGGCTCGGATGTATGTCGTAGCCATGACAGCAAGCCCTTCTGGAAGCGCCCGCGCTCCGCTTTGAGAAGCGTATGCAACTGCTCGGCGGAAAGCGGCGCCACCGGAACGGAACGCTTGGGCGGACGCAGCGACAAATCGGGAAAGAACAGATCGGCTGGATTGCAGGAACTCAAGCCCCGCGCAGTCGCCAATACCGAATAAACGAGGAACAGCCGCAACGGCTGGTTGGGTTCGCCGGCAACGAGATCATCCAGATATTTCCGGATCGCGGCGATGGCCTGGGTCAGCGTTATGGATATCTCTGCAGTGAACTGCAGGCGTTGCTCCTCGAGCGCGCTGAGCAATGCCTCAAGTGATTCGGTGACCTGTGTCACCCCATCCAGCCCGACGATGGAAAGAGCACCATTGACCTGATGGACGTGGGTGCGGCAGAACCTGAGCTGTGTCGCATCGCCGTTCAGTTCATGCTGGACGAGCGCTTCCACAGCACGCGTAAGGGCCAGGTCGATCTCACCCTTGACCCAGGTCAGCGGACCCAGATCGAATTCGGTTGCCGCATTCATAGTCTCTCGCGAATCTCGCTCAATCGACCTTGAAGCCCGCGACCGAACCCTTCAGTTCGGACGCCAGGGCATTCAGCTCGTCAACCGCCTCCGCAGTGCGCTGCGTGCCGGCGGTCGTCTGCTCGGTAACACTCAGAATATCCTGCATCAGGTTGGCCACCTCGGTCGCCGAGTCGGCCTGACCCTGCGTCGAGGTGGAAATGTTTTCAATCAGCTCCGAAAGGTTGCGCGACACCTGCCCGATCTCGTTCAGCGCCTGACCGGCTGCATCGGAGAGCTTTGCCCCCTCGACCACACCCTGCGTCGACTGCTCCATGGCCGATACCGCGTCCTGCGTATCAGTCTGAATCGTCTTGACGATGGCGGCAATCTGCTTCGTTGCCTCGGCGGAGCGTTCAGCCAGTCGCTGCACCTCCTCGGCAACCACCGTGAAGCCGCGGCCCGCGTCGCCGGCGGAAGCCGCCTGAATGGCGGCGTTCAGCGCCAGCACGTTGGTCTGCTCGGTAATATCCGAGATCAGTTCGACGATTTCACCGATCTCCTGCGAACTTTCGCCGAGACGCTTGATTCGCTTCGAGGTTTCCTGGATCTGGTTGCGGATTTCGTTCATGCCCTTGATCGAGTCTTCCACCGCCTGCGTACCCTTCTCGGCTGCCGCCAGCGACTGGCGCGCAACCTGGGCGGACTGTGTCGCCTGACCAGAAACTTCACTCATCGAGCGCGCCATTTCGAGCGCCGACTGGCCGGCATCCTGAATTTCGCGCGACTGCCGCTCGGCAGCCGTCAGCAGTTCCGCGGATGTCTGGCGGGCGATTTCGGTCGCCGCCGTCACCCGGTTCGCCGCATCGTTGATACGGCCGACCAGCAGGCGGAGTTCTTCGATCGTATAGTTGATCGAGTCGGCAATCGCCCCGGTAATGTTCTCGCTCACCGTGGCGGTCGATGTCAGGTCGCCGTCGGCCAGATCCCCCAGTTCATTCATCAACTGGAGAATGGCGTCCTGATTTTCACGGTTGGTCACTTCCGAAGCCTGCCGCTGTACCTCGGCCTCTTCCGTCCGGCGCCGCGTATCGTCGAGATAGACCTTTGCCAGTAACGCCAGAACCCCGAGCGCCAAAACCACAAGGCTGATCAGAATCACCAGGAAGCGACCGCTCTGGGTCAAGGCCTGTTGATAGCCAACCGCCAGATCGTCCGTTACCTTCAAAAGTTCCTCGCTGCCGCGGAAGATACGCGCACCGGCCTGCTTGGAGAGAACCAGCGGCTGCATGTTGCCGAGAATACTGCCAATCGCATCCTGATAGGACTTGAACGCAGCTTCGAGTTCGCCAACCTTGGCCCGCGTGTCGGCGTCGTCGCCGCTCCTGCTCAGCCCCTTCAGAATGTCACGAAAGCCGTTTGTATCCTTGCCCAGAAGGAAAGCGACTTCCGGGTTGATTTCATCACCGACCAGCAGCGCGGAAGCATTTTTTGCGATCCGCTGCGTCAGCATCACCAGCTGGTTTGCCGCGGCAATTTCCCTGATACCGGCGCCGGATTGCAATTTGAGTACGGCAACCTGCTCGGCCAGTTCCAGCATTGCCGAGTTTTCGTTATCGATGGTGGCAACGCTCTTGCCCAAGGCAAGCAGGTTCGCCTCCTGCTCGATGACGGTCGCGGCGTCCTTGTCGGTTTCAGCCCAGGTTTTGGTGAGCGCCTCTAGCTGGGGCCGAACCTCCGCCGGTGAAGCAGGAACATCGACGCCCTCGATTTCGCCGCCGGAAGTCAGTCGCTCCAGCAAGCGCCCGAAAGTCTCGCGCGACTCCTTGAGTTGCGTAAACGCAGCAGGATTACCTTGCAGCGCGAGCGTTGAAGCCTTGGCCAGTCGCTGCGAAAGCATCTCCATTTCACCCGAGGCGCCGACGTACGCCGTACCGTATGCGGAATCACGGTTATTGAAGTAAACCAGCATGGCAATCGCAAGCAGGAGAATGACGAAAATCCCGCCCAAGGATTTCATCTGATCGGTAACAGGCTTCTGCGTGAAGAACGCCGGCAACAGGGAAACGCCTCCGCCGGGCGATATATCCGACACGCCTTCCGCGACAGTCATCGGTGCCTGACTGCTGTCGTTGCCACCCAAACCAAGGTTCTTCAAGCCAAACGCCATGTTTATCCTCCGCTCGCGATCCGAATGAATCAGACCCCGATATTCATGAAATCATTGTCAGCGAGCAAGTCGCGCACCGAGAGTTTTCGCCAGATTCCGCCCTGACTGTCCGTATACCGTACCGCGCCCCACGCCGGCGCCGCCTGGTCCGAACCGGCAGCGGAAAAATCCTCCGGATTCTTCAGCCCAAGCATGCGCGTCACCAGCAACGCGGCATTGGCGGCATGCTTGCTGCCGACCAAGAGCAGCCGCGTGTTGTTGTTCCTCGGCGTCGGCGCCCCTCCGCAAAACACCGAAAAATCGGCAACCGCATGCAGACTGCCGCGGATATTGGCGATTCCGGCAAACCAAGGCCGGGTTAGCGGAACCGCCGTCAATTTCGGCGCCTGAACGATCTCGCCGCTGTCGGACAGATCGATCAGCCAGTTGTCGTCGCCCGCCTGAACGCCAAGCCAGGATGAGGCGCCACGCCCCTGGGCAGCGCCCAGGATGCGCTCTGCCAGGTACGCCTGAAAATCGCGAAGACTGGTTTTCTTAGCCATTCAGATCAGGGCAACGCCGCAATTTTCTTCAGCAACTCTTCCGGATTGACCGGTTTGACGATGTAATCCGCCGCCCCCTGCCGCAGACCCCAGATCTTGTCGGTTTCCTGGCCCTTCGAGGTGCAGACGATCACCGGAATATGCTTGGTTTCCTCGGCGCGGGTCAGGGTACGCGTGGCCTGATACCCATTGAGCCCCGGCATCACGACATCCATCAGGATCAGGTCGGGCTTGGTCGCCTTGGCCTTGGCGATCCCTTCTTCGCCGTTTTCAGCGGTGCTCACCTGATAACCTGCCTTGGTCAGAAGATCGACAGAAAAAAACCGCTCCGTGGGGGAGTCGTCAACAACGAGAATATTTTTGACGGGCATTATTGCTCCATGAACCGCTAGGAAATTTCGGACGCAGCCGGCGTTACAAACATCGCGACTGTCTGCAGCAAACTGTCCTTGGTGAAAGGCTTGGTCAGGTACTGATCGGATCCGACCATGCGCCCCCGCGCCCGGTCGAACAGGCCGTCCTTGGAGGACAGCATGATTACTGGCGTCGCTTTGAAGCGTGGATTCTTCTTGATCAGGGAACAGGTCTGGTAGCCGTCGAGGCGCGGCATCATGATGTCGCAGAAGATCACCTTCGGCTGATGGTCGGCGATTTTCGCCAGCGCATCGAAGCCGTCCTCGGCAAGGACGACCTGACATCCCGCCTGCACGAGAAATATCTCCGCACTTCGCCGGATCGTATTGCTGTCGTCAATGACCATCACCTTGACGTCGCGCAACCTGGATAAGTCAACCAATTAAGTCCCCTCCCCCCTTAGTCCGGAGGCTGTTCTAGCGCCGCATCATACTACGCCAACCTTAAAATTCCACCATTTCAAAATCCGTCTTGCGGGCGCCGCATTCAGGGCATACCCAGTTCATCGGGACCTCCTCCCAACGAGTTCCCGGCGCAATACCCTCTTCCGGCAGACCCAGCCGCTCATCATAAATGAAGCCGCAGATCAGACACATCCATGTCTTGTAAATTGTCTCGTCGTTCATGTCGCTATCGTTGCCGCAAGCCGGATTCAGATAAAATCCGGCTCATCTTACCCAATCGCCGGCACATGCGCCACGTCCGCAGCACCTCATGAACACCAAAACCCCGACGCCGCCGCTGGTTCTCGTGTTTGCCGCCAGCGATCCCACCGCCGGCGCCGGCATCCAGGCGGACATGCTGACGCTGGCCAGCCTCGGTTGCCATCCCTTGTCTGCACTGACCGCGATCACCGTGCAGGACACGGTCGGCGTCGAGAGTGTGCATCCCGTCGCCGCCGAGCTTGTCGAACGTCAGGCCCGAGCCCTGCTCGAAGACATGCAGATCGCCGCCTTCAAGCTCGGCGTACTGGGCAGTGTCGAGAACGTCGTCGCCATCGCCGAAATCGTTTCCGACTACCCCGACATCCCGCTCGTCTTCGACCCGGTCCTGGCCTCCGGGCGCGGCGACGATTTGTCGGGGGAGGAAATCATCTCCGCGATGCGCGAGTTGCTGTTGCCGCAAACGACGATACTGACCCCGAATGCGCCCGAGGCCAGGCGCCTGGCAGAACATGAAGATGACGAAAGTGAGCCGGCCATCGATCTTTGCGCGCATCGCCTGATCGAAATGGGCGCGCAGCACATCCTGATCACCGGAACGCACGAAAACACGCCGGAGGTGATCAACACCCTGTATGGCGTTAATGGCTTGCTGCGCCGCGACCGCTGGGAGCGCCTGCCCGGCAGTTACCACGGCTCCGGCTGTACGCTGGCCTCGGCGGTCGCCGGTTGCATTGCCGGTGGCGCCAGTATCGAGGACGCCGTGCGCGATGCGCAGGACTACACCTGGCAGACGCTGGCCAACGGCTTCCGGCCCGGCATGGGACAGTTCATCCCGGATCGCTTCTTCTGGGCCAGGGGCGACGACAACGAAGCCGCCGGCGATGAAGACAGGCGCGATGAGCGATAGCTTGCGCGGTCTCTACGCCATCACGCCGGAAACCCCTGACGGCGGGCGCCTGCTGGCGAATGTCGAGGCCGCCCTGGCGGGCGGCTGCCGCCTTGTGCAATACCGCGACAAGTCCAGCCTTGCGCCGGAGCGAGTTGCTCGCGCGCAGGCCTTGCGCCGCCTGACCCTGGCGCACGGCGCCAGGCTGATGATCAATGACGACATCGCGCTGGCCTTTCTGGTAAAGGCCGATGGCGTCCACCTTGGCCGCGAAGACGGCAACCTCGCCGCCGCCCGCGCCATTCTCGGACCGACACGGATACTCGGCGCATCGTGCTACGCGGATTTTTCCGCGGCGCAACGAGCAGCGGCGGCCGGCGCCGACTATGTCGCCTTCGGCGCGGTTTATCCGTCGCCGACCAAGCCGAACGCCGTGCCTGCTGCGGTCGACCTGTTTTTGCGGGCAAAAACCAACTTAGCCGCGCCCCGCAGGAAGTCCCCTTGGGGGACAGCCACCTGCGCCATCGGCGGCATTACGCTGGCCAACGCGCCGCCGCTGATCGACGCCGGCGCCGACCTGCTCGCCGTCATCACCGACCTCTTTTCCGCGCCGGACATTGCTGCCCGCGCGGCCCAATACCAACGACTTTTCGAGAGAACCACGCCATGACCTCACGCAACCAGCAATTGTTCGAGCGCGCCCAGCGCCACATTCCCGGCGGCGTCAATTCGCCGGTCCGCGCCTTCCGCTCGGTCGGTGGCACCCCCTGCTTTTTCCGCAAGGGCGTCGGCCCGAAGGTACAGGACGCGGATGGAAAGTGGTACGTCGATTATGTCGGCTCCTGGGGGCCGCTGATTCTCGGCCACGCCCATCCGGACGTGATTGCCGCCGTTCAGGCCGCCGTTGTCGAAGGTCTGACCTTTGGGGCGCCGACCGAGCGCGAGGTGGAAATCGCCGATCTGCTTTGCGAACTGGTGCCGTCGATGGACATGGTCCGCCTCGTTTCCTCCGGCACCGAGGCAACAATGAGTGCCATCCGCTTGGCCCGCGGCCACACCGGCCGTGATGTGCTGATCAAGTTCGAAGGCTGCTACCACGGCCATTCCGACAGCCTGCTTGTCAAGGCCGGCTCCGGCGCGCTGACCTTCGGCAACCCCTCCTCGAGCGGCGTCCCGGCCGACCTGGCGCAGCACACCATGGTGCTCGCCTACAACGATCCGCAGCAACTTGCCGACGCGTTCGCGCAACATGGCAACCGGATCGCCGCCGTCATCGTCGAACCGGTGGTCGGCAACATGAACCTGATCGCCCCGACGCCCGAGTTTCTCAAGGCGATGCGCGAGTTGTGCACCCGACACGGCGCCGTGCTGATTTTCGACGAGGTGATGACCGGCTTCCGCGTCGACCTCAAGAGTGCGCAGGGCCTGTTCGGCATCACCCCCGACCTGTCGACCTTCGGCAAGGTAGTCGGCGGCGGCATGCCGCTCGGCGCCTTCGGCGGCAAGCGCGAGATCATGGAAAAGATCGCCCCGCTCGGCCCGGTCTATCAGGCCGGCACGCTGTCGGGCAACCCGGTGGCCGTCGCCGCCGGCCTCGCCACCCTGAAGCTGATCCAGGAAAAGGGCTTCTACGAGACGTTGACCGCGAAAACCAGGGCGCTGTGCGGCGGCCTCGTCGCTGTCGCGCAAAAACACGGCGTCGTCTTCGCCGCGCAGAACGTCGGCGGCATGTTCGGCCTCTATTTCGCCGAGCGCTGCCCGGGTACCTACGACGAAGTGCTGGCCTGCGACAAGGAAGCCTTCAACCGCTTCTTCCACGCCATGCTCGATGCCGGCCACTATTTCGCGCCGTCGGCCTTCGAGGCCGGCTTCGTCTCGGCCGCCCATTCGGATGCCGACATCGCCGGCACCATCGCCGCCGCCGAATCATATTTCGCAGCGATCAAGTAAGTGAGCACCAGCTTCGCCTGGCTGATCCTGTTCATCGCCGGCCTGTGCGAGGTCGCCTGGGCGGTCGGGCTGAAATACACCGAGGGCTTCAGCCGTCTCGGGCCGTCACTGGCGACGGTAGCCGCCATGGTCGTCAGCGTCGCGCTGCTCGGCTGGTCGCTCAAGACCCTGCCGCTCGGCACGGCCTATGCGGTATGGACCGGCATCGGCGCGGTCGGGACCGCCATTCTGGGGATGATCCTGTTCGGCGAATCGCGGGAAGCCGCGCGCTTGCTGTGCATCGTCCTGATCGTCGCCGGCATCGTCGGCCTCAAGCTGCTGACGCCTGACAACAGCTAGCGCAGCCAGCCCTTGCGCCGGAAAAACCAGAAGGGAATGACGACCGAAACGGCCATCAGGCCCAGCGAGAAGGCATAGCCGTAACTCCAGCCCAATTCCGGCATGAACTGGAAATTCATGCCGTAAATGCTGGCGATCAGCGTCGGCGGCAGCATGGCGACCGAGGCCACCGAAAAGATCTTGATGATCTTGTTCTGGTTGATGTTGATGAAGCCGACCGTGGCATCCATCAGAAAGTTGATCTTGCCGAACAGGAAGGAGGTATGGCCGTCCAGCGACTCGATGTCGCGCATGATCTGGCGGGCGTCTTCCTGCTGGTTGGTGGTGAGCAGCTTGCCGCGCATCAGGAAGGAAACGGCGCGCCGGGTATCGAGAACGTTGCGCCGGATGCGTCCGTTGAGGTCTTCCTGGCGGGCAATTTCGGAAAGCGTGTTGCCGGCTTCCTCGTCGGTCAGTTTGGTATACAGCACCTGCTTGCCGACCAGTTCCAGTTCGGCATAGACGTCTTCGAGACGATCGGCGGAATACTCGGCATCCGCCGCATACAGGTCGAGCAGAACATCCTTGCCGTCGTTCACGTACCCCGGTTGCGTGCGGGCGCGCAGGCGCTGCAGCCGGAAGACCGGCAGTTCCTCGCTACGCACCGAGAACAGGATGTCGTTGTGCAGGATGAAGGCAACCGCAACGTTGCGCGACTTCTCTTCTAGATCGAGGAGGAAGTCGGAGTGCAGATGAACCTCGCCGTTGTCTTCGACATAGAAGCGCGCGCTGGCCTCGAGGTCGGTCAGGCCCTCCGGATCAGGGATTTCCAGCCCGAAATGCTTGCCGACCCATTCACGCACCCGTGGCGTCGGCGCCACCAGGTCGACCCAGATCGGCTTGACGGTGGCGAGCTGTGCCGGACGGTCGACGGTTATCTGGCGCAGGCGACCATTTTGCAGTTCGAAAGTGTTCACCATCACCTTGGTGCTGATATGGTGCGCATCGCCGACGAGGTCTTCGCGAATGTCATCGGAAAGCAGTTCGAGAATGCTGTCGACCCGCTCCTCGGCAATCTCCTTCCAGGCGACCAGACGATCCTCTTCCGGCAGGGCGCTGAGAATGATGGCTGCCGTGACCGTCGGCAGGCGGGCGAACAGGTTCCGCAGTTCGACAATGTGCTGGCGATGCACGAGACTCTCGACCAGATCGTGGCGCGGTGTTTCCTGACGGCGGACCATGTCCTCGACCAGCCGGTGCTTGGCCAGCAGATCCTGGACTTCCGCGAGGTCGTCCTTTACGGTATCGGCATCAGTCAGGTTATTGTTTTGTCCGCTCATTTTGCATCATCGGGCAGTGTGCAATCAGGCGGCCATTCTAGCATCGCAACCCGGCGCCATGGCCGGATCAGGGAATTTCCGCCGCCGGCATGCGGGCAAAGATGATCGCCGCCTTCTTCGCGAGGCCCGGTGCGTTGCGATTGCGGTCGTAAAAGCGCGGGTTCGGCACCATGCCGGCCAGTTTCGCGGCCTGTTCCGGCCCGAGCTGGGCGGCGCCGACGCCAAAATAGTGGCGTGCCGCCGCTTCGGCGCCGAAGACGCCGTTGCCCCACTCGATCACGTTCAGATAGACCTCGAATATCCGCTGCTTGCTCCACAGGGTTTCCAGCATCAGCGTGATGATCGCTTCCTCGATCTTGCGCAAATACGACCGGGTCGGCGTCAGGAACAGGTTTTTGGCGAGTTGCTGGCTGATGGTCGAACCGCCGGCGACGGCTCGCCCCCGTTTCTGGTTCTTTTCGATGGCTTTCTGGATGCCCTCCCAGTCGAAGCCTTCATGATCGACGAAGCTGGCATCCTCGGCAGCGATAATGGCGCGCTTGAGATAAGGAGAGATCCGCGCGTAGGGAACCCATTGCATCTTCAACCGGGCGTCCGGATTCTGTTCGCGCAATTCGACCAGACGGATCTCCATGAAACGCGTCGTCCCCGGATCGACCCATTTCCAGAACAGCACCCAGCCCAGCAGCCAGAACTGCCAGGCGAGAACGAGCCCGATCAGCCCGAGCACGGACCATTTGAGCCAGCGGCCCAGACGCCTCATGCCGTCAATTGATGGCGCAGTTCGGCGAGCACCGGCGCGGTTTCCGGCCGCACGCCGCGCCAGACCAGAAAGGCTTCGGCCGCCTGTTCGACCAGCATCCCCAGACCATCGGCAAGCTGCGCCGCGCCTTGCTGGCGGGCCAGCGCCAGGAACGGGGTTTCGCCCTTGCCGTACATCATGTCGTAGGCCAGGCTGCCGGGCGCGAAGATTCCCGGCGGCAACGGCAGACTCTCGCCGGACAGGCTGGCCGAGGTCGCGTTGATGACGATGTCGAAGCCGTGGCCGGCGGTTTTGGCAAAGTTTCCGGCGTCGACCGCGGCAAGGTCAGAAAACTCTCTCGCCAGCGCCTCCGCCTTGTCCACATTACGGTTGGCGATGAACAGGCTGGCCGGACGGCAGGCAAGGAGTGGCGCGATGACACCGCGCGCGGCGCCACCGGCGCCGAGCAGCAGGATGCGTTTCCCGCCGAGCGCGACGCCGAGATTGGCCTCGATGTCGCGCACCAGGCCGGCGCCGTCGGTGTTGTCGCCGAAAATCCCGTCTTCCCCGAATACCAGCGTATTGACCGCGCCCGCCCGCTCCGCCCGGGCGCTGCGCCGGGCGCTGAGACGAAATGCCTCTTCCTTGAATGGAACGGTCACGTTTGCGCCCTTGCCGCCGGCGGCGACAAATTGCGCAACGGTGCCGGCAAATCCATCCAGTGGCGCCAGCAGGGCTTCGTAGCTCAGATCCTGAGCGCACTGTTCGGCAAAACGCGCATGAATGGCCGGCGACCGGGAATGGGCCACCGGATTGCCCAGTACGCAATAGCGGTCGGTCATTTTGCCGAGACCTGATCGCCCTGCGTGAAATACCAGGTTCGCGTGATTTCGAGAATGTCGGTATCGCGCCTGATGTCCGGCGGAAACGGCGAGTATGGCGACGCCATCTGGACGATGCGCCGGGCCGCCTCATCCAGCACCTTGTAACCGGATGAGCGGTTGATATCGACGCGGTTGAGGCTGCCGTCGTGATTGATCGACACGGTCAACACCAGCGAACCGTACAATTTGCCGCGCGCCGCTTCAGGATAGTTCAGAGTGCCGATGCGCTCGACCTTCTGCCGCCAGTCCTCGATGTACTGCGCGAAGCGGTACTCCTGCGCTCGCGCACCGACGAACTTCTTGCGCGGGCGCTTGTTGTATTCGTCGACATTCTTGTTGATTTCGCCCTCCAGGCGCGCCATTGCCCGCGCCGACTCGGCAAGATCCTGCCCGCTGATGCTGGTTACCGGCGTCGGCTGCTCGGTCGCATTGCGGGCTGCTGCCGCGGCGCGCGCCGTCCTGGCCTCGGTCAGCATCTTCTGCTGGGCAATTTCGATTTCGCGCACGCGGCGCTGCATGCGTTCGATCTCGGTACCTGTCGTCTGGTGCGTGGTCGGCGGCAAGGGTGTCTTGATACGGCGATTTTCGTCGGTATTGCCGCCGCCATCGAGATTCGCCTGGGCCAGCGCCTGCGGGTCCGTCGGTTTCTTGGCGGACTTGGCATTGACCAGAATGATATCGAGCGCCTTCTCGCGCATCGCCTTCGAGGCGTCCGGGAAGGTGAAGTGCAGGGCCATCAGCAGCCCATGGATGGCCAGCGAAATGCCGATCGCCAGCCACAGTCGGCGGTTATCGGGTACAACGGGCGACCATGAAAGCGTCGCAACGCTCACTGCGCTTCCTCCTCAACCATCTCGGGCAAAACCTCGCCCATGACGGAAAGATAGCGGCAACTGAGCTCGGGGCCAAGCAAATCCATCGACTCGACCGCCAGACGGACCCGCCGGCCGGGTCCGATATCGGCAGGCAGCGACGGCACGCGCAGCAGCAGCGGCAGATGGTCGAGCTTGACCAGTTGCTCGCGGCGCACGGTGGCGTCAATTTCGCTGATGCCGTTCTGCTGCAGCCAGCGCAGGCACCAGTAGCGCTCCATCAGGCGCTGAAAATCGGCGTAGGCGCCGTAAGTCGTCTCGAAATCGCGCATGGCACCGAACAGTTCGGCCGATTTTTGCGCGAAGGCCGGCGTCTCGCCCTTCAGGCAGGCAATCAGCTGCCACTGGTTGACCATGTCGCAGTAACGGCGCAGCGGCGACGTCATCCACGCATACTGCGGCACGCCCAGCCCTTCGTGCGGCAGCGGCGAGGTGGTCATCCGCACCTTGCCCTGCGTCTGCGCCCGGTACAGGCAGGCGATGTTCTTCTCGGCGAGCAGGCCGCCCCAGGTCGAGTTGGCGACGATCATCAGTTCGGCGACCAGCTTGTCGAGCGGGCTACCGCGCTTGCGCTCGGAGATCTCGACGTTGCAGGCGTCCGGATCGGCCAGATCGCCTTCGATGGCGAAGTTGTAGTCGTTGATGCCCTGAGTCGCCGAGGGCTTGCCGCGCCGGCCTTCGCAGGCATTGGCGAAGTGCCAGAGATGAACCAGTTCGTCCCTGAACGGCTCATCGGGCAACGGGCCATTGATGGTTTCGGCGTTGAACCACGGCTCGACTTCGTGATGGCGCAGGTTGGCGGCGATGTGCACCATTTCCAGCCGCGATTCATGCGAAATGACCTCGAAAACGTCGTTGACCGTCAGGTACAGCGACACCGCCGGGCAATCGACACCGCCGGCCAACGTGTAGTTCTGCACCACGGCGTCGGGCAGCATGGTGATCTTGTTGCCGGGCATATAGACCGTGGACAGCCGGGCGCGGGCGACGCCGTCGAGCGGCGAGCCGTGTTCGATGGCCAGACCGGGCGCGGCGATGTGGATGCCGATGCGCGAGCCGATGCCGGGCAGCTTGACGACCGACAGCGCATCGTCGATTTCGGTGGTGTGGGCGTCGTCGATCGAGAAGGCGCGCACGTCGGCGCGCGGCAGATCACGCGGCAAGCCGGGTGCTTCGAGAGGCGGGAAAGCGGTGCCTTTCGGGAATTGCTCATGCAGGAAGCGACGGTAGTGGAGAAAGTAGGGCGACTTGATCGCGCCGCACTTGAACAGCAGTTGCGCGGCGGAGAGGCCATTCTCGCCGCAGGCCGTCTCGAAAGCCTTGGTTTCCGGCTTGTTGCGGTCCGGTGCGTAGAGCAGCGCATCGGTCAGTGCGCCGATTTCCGGCGGCAGGCGGAATTCCTTCAGCTCGCTGATCCAGCCCTCCATCGCCAGCGCCTGCAACCGCTTCTTCTCGAGGCTGGCCAGCGCCGCCGCGAGAATGTCGGGCGGCGCCTTGCGAAAACGGCCCTTGCCCTTGCGATGGAAATAAACCGGCGCCGCATGCACGGCCAGCAGCACCGCCGCCGCCTCGCGCGGCGTCGGCTCGTGCCCGTAGTAGTCGCGGGCAAAATCGAGAAAGGAAAACTCGCCGTCGTTCACGCACTCCCAAAGGAAATCCGGTTCGATTTCCCCGGCGAGCGGCGTCGCCTCTTCGAGCAGGACGCCCGCGGCCGGCTTCTCGAAACGCAGGAGCACCGTCGCCGCCTTGATCTTGCTGCGCTTGCCGGTGGGCATTTCGACCTGCAGCGAGCTGTCATTGTCGGCCATGATGCTGCCGGCCTTGAAGCCGCCATCTTCTTCAAACAATACGTTCATCGGCGGATTATAGCCCCGCGTATTCAAGGATTTGCGGCATGAACTCGGCAAATCGGGTGAAGCTGTGGTCGCCGCCGGGCAGCACCGTCTGCCGGCAGCCGGCATAGAACTCGGCCGCCTGCCGCCAGTCGAGCACCTCGTCGCCCATTTCGCTCAGCAGCCAGTAACGCCCCGGCGTCGGGGGGCTGACCTGCGCCGCGAGTTGCACGGCATGCGCCACGGTGAAGGTGAAGCGTTCCCCGCTGTGGAAATTGACATGGTCGCCGATGAACAAGGCCGGATCGAGGTAGCGCACCGCTGCCGGGTTGATCAGCACGGCGTTCAGCCCGTACTTTTCCGCCAGGTGATTGGCGTAATGTCCACCCAGCGACGAGCCGACCAGCGTCACCGGCCCGCCGGCCACTTCGATCAGGCGGCTGACATCGGCCACCGCCTCGTCCGGCACCGGCGAAAGTTGCGGGCAGATGAAGCGGTCGGCGAGGCCGCGTCCGGCCATGTACTCGCCGAGCAGCCGCGACTTCAGCGACGCCGGCGACGAACAGAAGCCGTGCAGGTAGACGATCAGCCGGCGGTCCACTGCACCCAGCCGAATTGAGCAGTCAGCAGCACGACGATGCCGAAGACGATGCGATACCAGGCGAACACGGTGAAGTCGTGGTTCGCCACGTAGCGCAGCAGGGCCTTGACGGTGAGCATGGCGGCGACGAAGGAGGCGACGAAGCCGATCGCGAACACCGGCAGATCCGCAAGGTGCAGAAGCTTCCAGTTCTTGGCGACGTCATAGACTGTCGCCGCGAACATGGTCGGGATGGCGAGAAAGAAAGAGAACTCGGTGGCCGTCTTGCGCGACAAGCCGAAGACGAGGCCTCCCATGATGGTCGCCCCCGAGCGGGAAACGCCCGGGAACATCGCCACCGCCTGTGCAAAACCGACCTTGAGCGCATCCGGCCAGCGCATCTCGTCGATGCTGCCGACCCGCGGATGGTAGGCCTTGCGCTCTATGTAGAGGATTAGCAGGCCGCCGCCGATCAGCGCCGCCGCGACGGTCAGGGGGTTGAACAGGTAGGTTTTGATCGTGCCGTGCAAGAGGACGCCGAGCACCGCCGCCGGCAGGAAGCCGACGACCAGCAGGCCGGCGAACCGCTGTTGCACCGGGTCGGAAGCGAGGCCGCCGAGCGCCTTGCCGATCCGCTCACGGAAGTCCCAGCACACGGCGAGGATGGCGCCGAGCTGGATCACGATCTTGAACACCTTGCTCTGCTCGTCGGTGTAGTCGAGCAGGCTGCCGACGATGATCAGATGGCCGGTCGAAGAAACCGGCAGGAATTCGGTCAGCCCTTCGACGATGCCGAGAATCAGGGCTTTGAGGAGAAGAATCGGATCCATGGTGCACTGCCTTTATCGGGAGGCCGCATTCTACTATCCCGGCGCGGTAAGCGCTTCGAGATCGGCCAGCCAGCGCAAAGCGTGCTCGCGCGACACCCCGCACATCTCGGCGGAAGGCCGCAGGCCGGCGCAGCAGGCCGGGCGCCCCGGCTGGCCGAAAAGAGTGCAGCGCAGGGTGGCATCGAGGTGGCGGCAAGCCACGCCCGCCGGTTTTCCCAGCGAAGTGATGGAAGGCGCGATGCAGCAGGCACCGCAGTTCGGTCGGCAGTCCACGGTTTCCCGTTCGATTATCGGCGAGGCGCCATTTTCGCCCATTTCGGCGGGTCGACCGCGCCCCGCAGGCGACGGGGCCCCGGACTCAAGTACCCTTGGGGTGCGACAATCGAGCGAAGGCGTGCCATGGAACGGCGCAACGGCTAAACTTGCGGCTTGATCATCAACGAGGCAAGCGATGCGCGCGATCGGCAACTTTCTCTGGTTCATTCTCGGCGGCGTCGTGATGGGGCTCGCCTGGTGGCTCGTCGGTCTCGTCGCGCTGCTGACCATCGTCGGCATTCCGTGGGCCAAGGCCAGCTTCGTGATCGGCCAGTTCTCGTTCTTTCCCTTCGGCAAGGAAGCGATCAGCCGCAAGGAACTGCATCAGGCCGACGACATCGGCACCGGCGGCCTCGGCCTGCTCGGCAACGTCATCTGGTTCATCTTCGCCGGCATCTGGCTGGCGATCGGCCATGTCGTCTCGGCCGTCAGCCTTGCCCTCACCATCATCGGCATTCCGTTCGCCATCCAGCACCTGAAGCTGGCCGGTATCGCCCTCGCGCCGATCGGCAAGACCATCGTCGCCAAGGAAGTGGCCGAAGCCGCGCGGGC
>Ga0209310_1000982_pt1 | contig 24597 bp, 17 predicted proteins | sample AD_UKC030_MetaG_FD_184415 | JGI IMG/M metagenome (GOLD analysis project Ga0209310, IMG submission 184415) | Active sludge microbial communities of municipal wastewater-treating anaerobic digesters from USA - AD_UKC030_MetaG (SPAdes) (version 2) | ecosystem: Engineered > Bioreactor > Anaerobic >...
GCATCTTGCCGGCGATACGGTCGGCAATCGGCTGCGAATACCACGAACCGGCGAAGATGCCGACCTTGCCCTTGGGCGGCAGGGCGCGCCAGTAACGCCACATGAAGGGGCGCGAGGTTTCCTCGTCGCTTGGTTCGGAAAAGGCCAGCGTCGAAATGTGCCGGGGGTCCATCCACGAATAGAGCAGATTGATGGTTTCGCCCTTGCCGCTGCCGTCGACCCCGCTAATCAGGATGATGACCGGAAATTCCTTCTTCTCCAGCATGTCGTACTGAATGTCGAGCAATGCCGCGCGCAGCTTCGGCACCTCCTTCTTGAATGTCCCCCTATCGATCGCATGACCGAGTTCCGCCGATTCAAACATGATTCCTCCCCTTGAAATCCCCCCACAAAGCCTGCAAGGCAGCCAGCGCCGCCAAGGCCGCCGTTTCCGTGCGCAAAACGCGCGGCCCGAGCCGCACCGCCTGAAAGCCAACCTGCCGCGCCGCCTGCACTTCCTGCGGATCGAGCCCCCCTTCGGCACCGATCAGCATCTGCACATTGGGCACTGGCTGCAAATCGGCCAGCGCATGCTCCGCGTCCGGCGCCAGCATCAGCCGCAACGCACCGTCGGCCGGCCGCGCCAGCCAGCTTTCCAGCTTTTCCAGCGGCGCCACCTGCGGCACCTGGTTGCGCCCGCACTGCTCGCAGGCAGAAGCCGCGACGCCCTGCCAATGGGCCACCCGCCTGCCCGCCCGTTCGCCGGAAAGGCGCGTGACGCTGCGCCGGCTGTCGACCGGCACGATCTGCGAAACGCCCAGTTCCACCGCCTTCTGGATCGTGAAATCCATCTTCTCGCCGGCCTGCACCGCCTGGATCAGCGTCACCGCCAGCGGCGATTCGCGTTCCACGTCGCGCCAAGCGCCGAGTGCCGCCACCACGCGATCCTTTTCGATGCGTTCGATGCGCGCTTCATACTCGCCGCCGCGCCCGTCGAACAGCACCACCGCCGCCCCCGGCGGCAGCCGCAAAACCCGCACGGCATGACGCGCCACCTGTTCCGGCAGATCGATGTGAGCGCCCGGCGCAAGGGCTTCCCGGCAGTAAAAACGAGGCAGATTCATCGGTGCTATTATCAGGCAAATAAAAGTCCAGGGGAAAAACATGGTCGCATTGAATCCGCCCGTTTGCGATTTCGGACTGCCAGCCGTCGATTTCGATCTGCCCGGCACCGACGGCAGGCGCTACACGCTGGCCGACTGCCGCGGCCCCAACGGCCTGCTGGTGATGTTCATCTGCAATCACTGTCCCTTCGTCCAGGCGGTCATCGACCGCATCGTCCGCGACTGTCGCGAACTCGCGACCCTCGGCGTCGGCAGCGTGGCCATCATGAGCAACGATGTTGCGGTCTACCCCGAAGATTCGCCCGAAAACATGGCACAACTGGCCAGACGGCTGGATTTCCCCTTCCCCTATCTTTACGACGAATCGCAGGCCGTCGCCCGCGCCTACGGCGCCGTGTGCACGCCGGATTTCTTCGGCTACAACAGCAAGCTCGAACTGCAATACCGCGGCCGCCTCGACGCCTCGGGCCGCAACCCTGCCCCGCCCGACGCGCCGCGCGAACTCTTCGCCGCGATGCGCCAGATCGCGGAAACCGGCCTCGGTCCGCGCCAGCAAGCGGCATCGATTGGCTGCTCGATCAAGTGGCGCGCCGACTGAAGCCGCGAGAGCCGCACACCCGCCGCGCAGCGGGGTAGAATCCAAGGCTTTGTCATTGCCGCAGGGAGAAAACATGGCACAGCGCACGCTGGCTCGCTACCTCATTGAGGAACAGCGCAACAAGGGCGTCATCACCGCCGACCTCAAATTCCTGATCGAAGTCGTTTCGCGCGCCTGCCACGCCATCTCCATCGCCATCGGCAAAGGCGGGCTCGGCGGCATTCTCGGCGAAGCCGGCAGCGACAACGTGCAGGGCGAAGCACAGAAAAAACTCGACGTGCTGTCCAACGAAATCCTGCTCGACGCCAACGAATGGGGCGGCCACCTCGCCGCCATGGCCTCGGAAGAGATGGACCTGCCATTCACCATCCCGAACCGCTACCCGCAAGGCGAATACCTGCTGCTCTTCGATCCGCTCGACGGCTCATCCAACATCGACGTCGACGTCTCCATCGGCACCATCTTCTCGGTACTCAAATGCCCCGAAGACGCCGACCTGTCCACCCCGGAATCATCGGAAGCCGCCTTCCTGCAGCCGGGCGCAACGCAAGTCGCCGCCGGCTACGCCGTCTACGGCCCGACCACCGTGCTGGTGCTGACCGTTGGCGACGGCGTCGCCTGCTTCACCCTGGACCGCGAACAAGGCAGCTTCGTACTGACCCAGGAAGCCATGCAGATACCGGCCGACACCGCCGAATTCGCCATCAACATGGCCAACCAGCGCCACTGGGAAGCCCCGGTGCAACGCTACGTCGCCGAAATGCAGCAGGGCAAGGAGGGCCCGCTGGGCAAGGACTACAACATGCGCTGGGTCGGCTCGATGGTCGCCGACGTGCACCGCATCATGACGCGCGGCGGCATCTTCATGTACCCGCTCGACGCCAAAACCCGCGACAAGGGCGGCAAACTGCGCCTGATGTACGAAGCCAACCCGATGGCCCTGCTCATCGAACAAGCCGGCGGCGCCGCCAGCACCGGCCGCCAGCGCATCCTCGACATCAACCCGGAAAAACTGCACCAGCGCGTGCCGGTCATTCTTGGCTCGAAGAACGAGGTGGAGCGGGTGGTTGGGTATCACGGGTAGCGGTTTTTTCGGTGCGCCACTCAAATACAAAAAGGCACTTCGTTTGAAGTGCCTTTTTCGTTATTACGATGGAATCGACCGCTCCGCCGATTGTCGCCGATGATGACCATGTCACCATTGATCAGGAACTCTATCAACTAGCATCAACGTGCCTTTCCGTTTCCACACTCCAGAAAACTCCTAATCTACAGGCAGAGACCGGCCAGAAGCAGACTTGGTCACCATTGCCCAAAGCGGTCACTCGGACACGTCAGGCGTATGCTGTACACCTAATATTGCATTTTCACACCCGATTGCTTCACGGGCCTACCGCTGAATTACTCATTACCTCAACCTCAAATGACAATCACTTTCTCAACAGATGTGATGGAGGCCATGGGCTTCCGCGAAGCGGTTGCCCAAGGTGCGATAGTTGCCAGTTTCACGAGTGTGACTGTTTACGAGGCTAGAGGCATAGTTGTACCGGATGGCTTCTCAGACGTTGTTCAGGCTCGGGTTACCGGAGCGGACTACCGAATCGCAATTGCACACAGCGTAAACGCCGGATGCCGGGAGCTTACCGGTGATGACTTTGACGAGTCTGAGGTTGAGTGGTGCGAGAGAGTAAAATCGAATGGTCCATTTGTGCTGATTGCTGTGGGACCAACTGAGTTTTTCGAGTGTAGCGCAGGCCGAATAATGAGGCACGAAGATGGCAGCATGACCTCGTACGATAGTTTTCCGCATGTGCGCGAAGCACTGAGTGCTCTGGAGCAGCGAGTTATTCCTCCTGTGCTAGTTGCAATGACTTGTGCGTTGAACGAGCCAGATTGCTATGTCGAGTTAAGGAAACTAGAACGAGCATCTTCTGGTCGGTGTTCAGACGGAACGTCGATACACGACATACGCATTGAGGGAAAAGCCGAAGCCTATGTGTCGCGCTCCCTGGATGGGGCACTCCTTTCGGGAAAACTTTTCTCTGCTACTGACAAGGCTCCTAAGCTCAATCAGCGCACCGCCAGGTTCTTCGCGCTGGGAATGGAAGAGAGTGACCCGTTGAAACGATTCCTCAATTTTTTCTTGGCTCTTGAGGTCGAAACGTACGCAGTATTTGGACGCATTGATCACCAAGCGCAGGCGACACAACTCCTGTCCAGAGCGGGGGCACAGTCGTCTACAGCGACTCTTAGTCTCATTGGTTTGCAGGTCGCAAATCTTAAGAACCTCTTTGATCGGTTCGTTTGGTGCGCTTCCTGTGTTTGGACAGACCTGGCCGAAACCGACATTGCATTATTTAAGGAGTTAAAGTCGGCACGCGATGAAATAGCGCACGGGCGAGCATCTGAACCACCTCCTGGATTCGCCCGTTCGGCTGAGATTCTTGCGCAGAAGATTCTGTGGCGTTAGCTGTGGAGGGAGATAATCCTGCCCTTGAACCGAAGGTCTGCTTTCTGAACGTCGACTAGCTGCTCAGGGTCGCCAGCAACCCCTCACCGAATCCGCCCCCTAATCCTTACTCCTGCCGCTCAAAGCGATCAAGCGCAAAATTGGCTGCGATGCCAACCAGTCGATTCCCAAGGCGGATCGAGAAATAGACCCCGTCGGCAATCCTCAGGTGCGCCTCCTCGATAGCGCGCACCGGCTTCGAAATCGGCTCGATTCGCGCCAGTAGCGCGTAGGGCTGGCGGGTCATTTTTCTTTGGGCTTCGCCGACCGATACGGCCAAGGCTTCGATGGCGTCTTCCAGCAAGTCCTTGGCGCCGCGTATCTGGCGCAGGGTTTCGGGGTTCATGCCAATTCCTTTCAGGTGCTCGCGCACCACGTTTTGATCTGGGCGTAGACGGTGTCGTCGTGCGCCAACTGCATGTGGTCGATACCGGGAAACAGCCGGACGTTTTCGCCGGCTTGCGGCGGCTGCACCAGGCCATCGCCGAAAAGTTTGGCTGCCAAGTGTTCGGGGTCGTCGGTGACGGTGCCGGCGATCATGTAATGCTGTGCGCTGGCCAGCCAGGGGCCGGCGGCGATGCCGGCGGCGCCTTCGAGCACAGTGCCGTGGCGCAGATCCTTGATGCCCTGGCTGCGCTGGTTGGCGACGTCGCCGAGCAGGTGGGTGATCGGATTGGGTACGGCGTGCAGTATCGAATTCACCAGATGGCCGACCTGCTCCAGCGCCGCGCCTTCGTGTGGCGTGCCGATGTAGAAGATGCGGCTGACCTTGCCGACCCAGGCGGCACCGCGCTCGGCACCGAAATGGCAGGCGCCGCGCAGCACCAGCCCGCCCATGCTGTGGCCCAGCAGCACCAGTTCTTCAACCGGCAGCGGGTAGGCGGTGAGCAGTTGTTCAAGCAGGGTGTCGAGCGCCTTGCCATTGTAGGGAATCGGCAGGCCGGTGTTGTAGCGCAGGAACAGCGGCGTGAAGCCGAGGTCGGCCTGCAGCGCGCTGCCGTATGAGCGCACCGGGCTGTCGGGGTAATCCCAGGAACCTTCGTGGCAGCACAGCCCGTGCAGCAGCACGCAGAGCTTGCCGGTCGGCGCCGGAAAGGCGTCGCGCAAGGCTTCCGGTGTCAGGGCCAGTGGGCGGTTGTGCTGGTAGAAGGCCATGTCGATAGCCAAGCCGTTGTCACGCTGGCTCAGGTAATCGCCGAAACAGCCATTGACGATGCTGGCGAGCGTCGCCCCCAGGCCGGGGGCGGCGGCAGGTTTCTTTGCAGCGTCGGACATGCTTTTGGCTCCCATTCAGGCGTGCGGTGACATCGGTTCACCGTACGCCCGAATCGACCGCTTGAACAGTGGCAATCCGGCATCCGGGTTGTATGCCATTACGCCAATCTTGAGCATCGGACTATCCAAACCCCCTCGTTTTGAACGATAATTTCATTTTTTTCCGGGCGCCCCCGCTTCAGGGAAAAGGCGTAACGGATCACCGACATGAGCTCAAATCTCTCGCCGCAGACCCCTGTTTTCACCCCGCTTACCGGCGCCATTCGCGCCCTGGCCATGGACGCCGTCCAGCAGGCCAATTCCGGCCACCCCGGCGCGCCGATGGGCATGGCGGAAATCGCCGAAGTGCTGTGGCGCCGCCAGTTGCGCCACAATCCGGCCAACCCGCACTGGCCCGACCGCGACCGCTTCGTGCTGTCGAACGGCCACGGTTCGATGTTGATCTACGCCCTGCTGCACCTGACGGGCTACGACATCACCATCGACGACCTCAAGAATTTCCGCCAGTTGCACGCCAAAACGCCGGGCCATCCGGAATTTGGCTACACGCCCGGCGTTGAAACCACCACCGGCCCGCTCGGCCAGGGCATCACCAATGCCGTCGGCTTCGCGCTGGCCGAAAAGGTGCTGGCCGCCGAGTTCAACAAGCCCGGTCACGAGATCGTCAATCACCATACTTATACCTTCCTGGGCGATGGTTGCCTGATGGAAGGCGTGTCGCACGAAGCTTGTTCGCTGGCCGGCACCTTGGGCCTGGGCAAGCTGATCGCTTTCTGGGACGACAACGGCATCTCCATCGACGGCCATGTCGAAGGCTGGTTCACCGACAACACGCCGAAGCGCTTCGAAGCCTATGGCTGGCACGTCATTGCTGCGGTCGACGGCCATAATCCCGAAGAAATCGAAAAGGCGCTGCTCGCCGCCAAGGCGGTGACCGACAAGCCGAGCCTGATTTGCTGCAAGACGACCATCGGCATGGGTGCGCCCAACAAACAGGGTTCCCACGACTGTCACGGCGCGCCGCTCGGCAAGGACGAAATCGCCGCCGCCCGCGCCCACATCGGCTGGAATCACGCGCCTTTCGAGATTCCCGACGAAGTCTATGCCGCGTGGAACGGCAAGCCGCGTGGCGACTCGTTCGAAGGCAACTGGAAGCGCCGCTTCGCTGCCTACCAGGCCGCCTTCCCGGCCGAAGCCGCCGAGTTCGAGCGTCGCGTGATCAAGAACGAACTGCCGGCCAACTGGGAAGCCACCAAGGCTGCTTACATTGCATCGTGCCGCGAAAAGGCCGAGAACATCGCCTCGCGCAAGGCTTCGCAGAACGCCATCGCCGCGCTGGTGCCGGCAGTGCCGGAAATCTTCGGCGGTTCGGCCGACCTCGCCGGTTCCAACCTGACCTTCGTCAAGGGCAGCAAGGGTGTTACCCGCACCGAGGGCGGCAACTATTGCTACTACGGCGTGCGCGAATTCGGCATGACCGCCATCGCCAACGGCATCGCGCTGCACGGCGGCCTGGTGCCCTACACCGCGACCTTCCTGGTCTTCTCGGATTACGCCCGCAACGCCATCCGCATGGCGGCGCTGATGAAGCAGCGCCAGATCATGGTCTATACCCATGACTCCATCGGCCTCGGCGAAGACGGCCCGACGCACCAGCCGGTCGAGCACATCCCGTCGCTACGCATCATTCCGAACCTCGATGTCTGGCGCCCGGCCGATGCCACCGAAACGGCCATCGCCTGGACTGCTGCGGTCGACCGTCAAAACGGGCCAAGTTTGCTCGCGCTGTCGCGCCAGAACCTGCCGACCGTGACACAGAACGTTGCCGATGCCGACATCGCCAAGGGCGGCTACGTGCTGTCCGAGTGCACCGGCGAAGCGCAAATCACCTTCATCGCCACCGGCTCCGAAATCAAGCTGGCACTCGATGCGCAAGCCGCGCTGGCCGCAGAAGGCATCGCCACCCGCGTCGTCTCGATGCCCTGCACCAACGTCTTCGACCGCCAGAGCGCCGACTACAAGGCCTCCGTGCTTGGCGGCTGCAAGAAGCGCATCGCCATCGAAGCCGCGCACCCGGACTTCTGGCGCAAGTATGTCGGCCTGCATGGCGCCGTGATCGGCATCGACCGCTTCGGCGAATCCGCCCCGGCCGGCCAGTTGTTCGAAATGTTCGGTTTCACCGTCGCCAACGTCGTCAAGACGGCCAAGGCACTGTTGTCCTGATTGATTAAAAAAGGAGAGAAACATGGCTATCAAGGTTGCTATCAACGGTTTCGGTCGTATCGGTCGCTGCACGCTGCGCGCGATTTACGAACAAGGCCTGCAGAATGAATTCGACGTCGTCGCCATCAACGCCGCGGGCGACCTGGCAACGAACGCCCACCTGCTGAAGTACGACACCACGCACGGCCGTTTCCGCACCAGCGTCGAGACCGAAGGCGAAAACTGCATCATCGTCGATGGCAAGAAAATCGCCTTCTACTCGACCAAGAACCCGAAGGACATCAACTGGGCCGACCACGGCGTGGACATCCTGCTTGAGTGCACCGGTGCCTACACCACCAAGGCCAAGGCCGCGGCGCTGCTCGAACAAGGCGCCAAGCGCGTGCTGATCTCCGCTCCCGGCGGCGATGACGTCGACACGACCATCGTCATGGGTGTTAACGAAGGCGCGCTGAAGGCCGACATGACCGTCGTCTCTAACGCCTCCTGCACCACCAACTGCCTGGCCCCGGTCGCCAAGATCCTCTCTGACGCCATCGGCATCAAGCAGGGCCTGATGACCACCATTCACGCCTACACCAACGACCAGGTCACCGTTGACGTCCGCCACAAGGACCTGCGCCGCGCCCGTGCTGCTGCCGCCAACATCATCCCGACCAAGACCGGTGCCGCCAAGGCCGTCGGCCTGGTGCTGCCGCAACTGGTTGGCAAGGTCGATGGTTTCGCCCTGCGCGTCCCGACCATCAACGTTTCGCTGGTCGACCTGACCTTCACCGCCGAGCGTTCGACCACCAAGGAAGAAATCAACGCCTTGATGACCGCCGCCGCCAACGGCCCGCTGAAGGGCATCCTCGACGTCAACAACGAGCCGCTGGTATCAAGCGACTTCAACCACACCACCGTTTCCTCGACCTTTGATGCCACGCAAACCCGCGTCATCAAGGGCGAAGACGGCTCGGTGCTGGTCAAGGTACTGGCCTGGTACGACAACGAGTGGGGCTACTCCTGCCGCATGCTGGACGCCGCCCGCGCCTGGATGAACGCGAAGTAAGCCGGTTGTTTTGAAGGGGCCGCAAGGCCCCTTTTGTTTTTACTCGTTCAGGCCCGCCTCACTTGTCACCTTCCACCCCCTTGCGTCTCGCGATCAACGGCTATGGCCGCATCGGCCGCTGCTTCCTGCGCGCGCTGCTCGAATCGCCGAGCGCCGGCCACTTGCAGGTCGTCGCCATCAACGAGCCGGCCAACCTCGAAAGCATGGCCTACCTGACGCGCTACGACTCGACGCACGGCCGCCTGCGCGGCGAAGTCGAGGTCGCCGATGGCGCGCTGGCAATCGACGACCGGCGCATCGCCGTCAGCCACGCCCGCACGCCGGAAGCGGTCGACTGGCGCGCGCTCGACGTCGATCTGCTGATCGAATCTTCGGGTTGTTACGGTCGACGCCCGGAATTGACCCGTTTTCTCGATGCCGGCTGCCCGCGCCTGCTGCTCTCGCACCCCGGCGCCAGCGGCGACGATGTCGATGCGACCATCGTCGCCGGCATCAACCAGAACACCTTGACCGGCAGCGAGCGTCTGGTTTCCGCCGCTTCCTGCACGACCAACGCCATCGTCCCGGTGCTCGACCTGCTTGACCGCGAACTGGGGGTCGAACAGGTGCTACTGACGACCCTGCATTCGGCAATGAACGACCAGCCGCTGATCGACGGCTACCACCACGACGACCTGCGCCGCACGCGCTCGGCGATGCAGTCGATCATCCCGGTGTCGACCGGCCTGGCGCGCGGCGTCGAGCGCCTGCTGCCGCAATTGGCCGGCCGCGTCCAGGCCAAGGCGATTCGCGTGCCGACGCTGAATGTCTCGGCCATCGACCTGACCATCGCCACCCAGCGCCCGGTTTCCGCGCACAGCGTCAACCTGCTGCTCGCCGACGCGGCGCGCGGCCCGCTGAAAAAACTGATCGCCTATTCCGAGGCCGCCCACGCCTCGATCGATTTCAACCACGACCCGCATTCGGCCATCGTCGACGGCAGCCAGACGCGCACCGCCGGTACCCATCTGGTGAACCTGTTCGTCTGGTTCGACAACGAATGGGGCTTCGCCAACCGCATGCTGGAAGTGGCCGACCACTGGTCACGCCGGTGGCCCAGGAAAAACGCTTAACCAAACGCTCAGGAGAGAACCATGAACGTCATCAAACTCACCGATCTCGATGTTTCCGGCAAGCGCGTCTTCATCCGCGCCGACCTTAACGTGCCGCAGGACGAAGCCGGCAACATTACCGAGGACACCCGCATCCGCGCCTCGCTGCCGTCGATCAAATACTGCCTGGAAAAAGGTGCGGCGGTCATGGTTACTTCCCACCTCGGTCGCCCGACCGAGGGCGAACTGACGCACGAAGACAGCCTGACCCCGGTGGCCGTGCGCCTCGGCCAGATGCTGCATGTGCCGGTGCGCCTGGTCCAGAACTGGGTCGATGGCGGCTTTGAAGTGAAACCGGGCGAGGTGGTGCTGCTCGAAAACTGCCGCGTGAACAAGGGCGAAAAAAAGAACAACGACGAACTGGCGCAAAAAATGGCCAAGCTGTGCGACGTCTACGTCAATGACGCTTTCGGCACCGCCCACCGCGCCGAGGCCACCACGCACGGCATCGCCAAATACGCCCCGGTCGCCTGCGCCGGCATGCTGATGGGGGCCGAGATCGACGCGCTCTCCAAGGCGCTCGGCAATCCGAAGCGCCCGCTGGTCGCCATCGTCGGCGGCTCCAAGGTGTCGTCCAAGCTGACCATTCTCAAGTCGCTGGCCAGCAAGGTTGACCAGTTGATCGTCGGCGGCGGCATCGCCAACACCTTCCTGCTCGCCGACGGCAAGCGCATCGGCGACTCGCTGGCCGAGGCCGATCTGGTCAAGGAAGCGCACGCCATCATGGACATCATGAAGGAACGCGGCGCCGAAGTGCCGCTGCCGGTCGACGTCGTCGTCGCCGACGAAGTCTCCGCCCTGGCCCGCGCCAACAAGATTTCGGTCGACGACGTGCATGTCCACGACCGTATTCTCGACGTTGGCCCGAAGACGGCAGCCAAGTTTGCCGAAATCATCGCCAACGCCGGCACCATCGTCTGGAACGGCCCGGTCGGCGTCTTCGAACTGCCACAGTTCGCCGGCGGCACCAAGATGCTGGCCTCGGCCATCGCCCACTCCGAAGCCTTCTCGATCGCTGGCGGCGGCGACACGCTGGCCGCCATCGCCAAGTTCCACATCCACGACGACGTCGGCTACATCTCGACCGGCGGTGGCGCCTTCCTGGAATTCCTCGAAGGCAAGACGCTGCCGGCCATCGCCGTGCTTGAAGAACGCGCAGCAAAATAAGGCTGGAAAACAGGTCGACCGCAACCGGTTGCGGTCGACCGCCTGAAACAGGCAAAAATCAAACAATAACGAGAGGGAGACAAGACATGTCGCGCCATACAAAAATCGTCGCCACGCTGGGCCCCGCTTCGTCGTCGACCGAGGTGCTCGAGCGCATGGTGCGCGCCGGAATCGACGTCGTCCGGATGAATTTTTCGCACGGCACGACCGAGGACCATCTGGCACGCACGACCAGCATCCGCGAAATTGCCGCCCGACTTGGCCGCACCGTCGGCATCCTCGGCGACCTGCAGGGGCCGAAGATTCGCGTCGGCAAATTCGAGTCTGGCAAGATCGTGCTGGTCGAAGGCGAAAAGTTCATCCTCGATGCGGTTTGCCCGCTCGGCAACCAGGAGCGCGTCGGCCTGGACTACAAGGATCTGCCGAAGGACGTCAAAAGCGGCGACATCCTGCTGCTTGACGACGGCCGCCTGAAGCTGGAAGTCGGCATGGTGCGCGGCCAGGAAATCCATACCAAGGTGCTGGTCGGCGGCGCGTTGTCCAACAACAAGGGCATCAACCGCCAAGGCGGCGGGCTCACCGCACCGGCGCTGACCGCCAAGGACATGGACGACATCAAGACCGCCGCGCAGATCGGCGTCGATTTCGTCGCCGTCTCCTTCCCCAAAAGCGCCGCCGACATGTACATGGCGCGCCAGTTGCTGCGCGCCGCCGGCAGCAGCGCCGTGCTGATCGCCAAGATCGAGCGCGTCGAAGCAATCACCAACCTGGCAGAAATCCTCGACGCCTCGGACGGCATCATGGTGGCGCGCGGCGACCTCGCCGTCGAAGTCGGCGATGCCACGGTGCCGGCCTTGCAGAAAAAAATGATCCGCATGGCGCGCGACCGCAACAAGCTGACCATCACCGCGACGCAGATGATGGAATCGATGATCTCGTCGCCCGTGCCGACCCGCGCCGAGGTTTCGGACGTCGCCAACGCCGTGCTCGACGGCACCGACGCGGTGATGCTGTCGGCCGAAACGGCCAGCGGCAAATACCCGGTCGAGACCGTCGAGTCGATGGCGCGCATCTGCATCGAAGCCGAGCGCTCGGCCGAAGTCACGCTCGACCGCGAGTTTCTCGACCGCGTGTTCACCCGCATCGATCAGTCGATCGCCATGGCGGCGATCTGGACGGCGCACCATCTCAAGGTCAAGGCCATCGCCGCGCTGACCCAGTCCGGCTCGACCGCGCTGTGGATGAGCCGCCTGAACTGCGGCGTGCCGATCTACGCGCTGACGCCGGACACCGAATCGCTGGCGCGCATGGTGCTCTACCGCGAGGTTTACCCGCTGCTGATGAAGCAGCAGCACACCGACCGCGACCTGCTGCTGGCCGAGGCCGAGCAGGTGCTGCTCGAGCGCGGCGTGGTGCAGCACGGCGACCTGATCGTGCTCACCATTGGCGAACCCATCGGCTGCGCCGGCGGCACCAACACGCTCAAGATCGTTCGCGTCGGCGAGCATCAAATCGGCTAGGCGAGTAAACTAGCCCTATTAATCATCACCGTTTCGAACAGGAGTTCCCATGCCACTCGTCTCCATGCGCCAACTGCTCGACCACGCCGCCGAAAACGGCTACGGTCTGCCCGCCTTCAACGTCAATAACATGGAACAGGTCTGGGCCATCTGCGAAGCCGCCAGCCAGATCGACGCCCCGGTCATCATGCAGGCCTCGGCCGGTGCCCGCAAATATGCCGGCGAACCCTTCCTGCGCCACCAGATCCTGGCCGCCCTCGAAGCCTATCCCAACCTGCCCATCGTCATGCACCAGGACCACGGGCAAAGTCCGGCCGTCTGCATGAGCGCCATCCGCTCCGGCTTCACCTCGGTGATGATGGACGGCTCGCTGGAAGCCGACGGCAAGACCACGTCTTCGTATGAATACAACGTTGCCGTCTCCAAGGAAACCGTCAAGTTCTCGCATTCGATCGGCGTTTCGGTCGAAGCCGAACTCGGCGTCCTTGGCTCGCTGGAAACCATGCGTGGCGACAAGGAAGACGGCCACGGTGCCGACGGCCACATGACCCGCGAACAGCTGCTGACCGACCCCGACCAGGCCGCCGACTTCGTCAAGCAGACCAACTGCGACGCGCTGGCCATCGCCATCGGCACCAGCCACGGCGCCTACAAGTTCACCAAGAAGCCGACTGGCGACATTCTCGCCATCGACCGCATCAAGGAAATCCACGCCCGCATCCCCAACACCCATCTGGTGATGCACGGTTCGTCTTCGGTGCCGCAGGAACTGCTGGCCGAAATCCGTGAGTTCGGCGGCGACATGAAGGAAACCTACGGCGTGCCGGTCGAGGAAATCGTCAAGGGCATCGCTCACGGCGTGCGCAAGGTCAATATCGATACCGATATCCGCCTCGCCATGACCGGCGCCATCCGCCGCTACATGTTCGAAAACCCGGGCAAGTTCGACCCGCGCGACTACCTCAAGCCAGCCCGCGAAGCCGCCAAGAAAATCTGCCTGGCCCGCTTCGAAGCCTTCGGCTGCGCCGGCCGTGCCAGCCAGATCAAACCGGTTTCGCTTGAAAAAATGGCCGAACGCTACGCCAAGGGCGAACTGAACCAGATCGTCAAATAAGGCTGTTTTTCAGGGTCGACCGCGACAGCCGCTTCATAGCGGCTGTTTTGGCTTGAAAAAGCGCTGTTCATCAGCGCTTCGGAAATCATTCGATGAAACTTGCAGTGATCGGCGCTTCGGCGGGCGTTGGACTCGAACTCGTACTTCAGCTGGTGGAGCGCGGTCATTTCGTGACGACGCTTTCGCGTAGCGTTGAGGCGATCCCGGACCATGCGAACATCAGGAAGATTCGCGGCAGCTCCCTGAATGACGCTGATGTCAGCCAGGCCATCGATGGCGCCGAGGCAATTCTGGTCACGCTCGGAACGGGGATGAGCACCAAGGCGACGGGGCTGTACCCCGGCTCGGCCAACGCAATTCTGCGCGCTCTCGAAAAAGCCGCGGGCAAGCCACTTTTGATCGTCCTGACGGGGTTCGGGGCCGGCGACAGCTGGAATTACAACTCGCTCGTGATGAAAGCGCTATTCCGCTTGCTCCTGAAGGATGTTTACGCCGAAAAGACCCGGATGGAACACATCCTTTCGACGGGGTATCCCAACTCCATGTTTGTCAGGCCCGGCCGACTGACCAACGGTGCTCTCACGAAGAAATACCGGGTCGTGACAACGCTTAACGAACAGACCCGCGTCGGCGCCATTTCAAGAAAAGACGTCGCACACTTCCTGGCGGAACAGGCTGAACATCCGAGCTTCATCGGCCAGTATCCCGCGCTAAGCGACTAGTTGGCGCGGGCTGCGCTTGTGCGCTGGCACTGGCTGCTTCGCTCGAAATCCGCCCTTGAGACCCGCCATTGAAAACAGGTCGTTTTTCCGAGTCGACCGCAACAGGCCGCCCGATAGCGTTCAATTCAGGAAAAATCTTGGCAGTCACCGGTTGGCGAACTAAGATGGCTTATGCTTTTGAAATAGCGCCCGGCGTATAAACCAGAGCGCACCAGCCGACAGCCGGAATGCGGCACGTATTCCCGGCTTCTGCCCCGATTTCCGGGACGCCAAGAGAGAGGCCCGCATGAGCCTGAATGTTCTTGTCGCGACATCCTTCGGCAGCGATCCGGACAGCGCCGGTGCGGCCATGTTCGAGGCGCGCGACGATTCCGGGGACGGGCACCGGACGTGGGCGAACCGCATCGAAATCGCCCGCCAGGCCGGCCACCCGGAGGATATCCAGGTGCTGGCCGACGAAGCACCCTCCGCCGCCTCGCGCGCAGCCGCCCAAACCCTGGCCGACGAAATGCTGCGGCAGCGACAGCAACTGAAATCGCCGGACAAGGTCTTCCTCTTCTCCGGCCACATGATCGATACGCCGGATCGCCGCGAGTCGCGCTTGCCGGCGGCTATGGAAAACCTCGCAGCTGCCCGCATCGGCGCGGCGCTCGATGCGTTGGGCGCCGGCCCGGGCGACCTCGCGTTCGCCCAGGGTGCGGCGGGCGGCGACATCCTGTTCGGCGAAGCCTGCCTGGCACGCGGCGTCGGCCTGCAGTTGCTGCTGCCCTTGTCCGAGCCGGAATTCATTGCCGCCTCGGTGCTGCCGAGCAGCGCGGGCGAAGCCTGGCGGCTGCGCTACCTGGCGCTGTGCGGGCGCCTGACGCGGGCGCCGCGCATCATGCCCGACGCGCTCGGCCCGCTGCCACTCGACCGGCACGGCATACCGGGCAACCCCTACGAGCGCTGCAACCGCTGGCTGCTGTACAGCGCCCTGAGCTTCGGGCTCGACCGCCTGCACTTCATCTGCCTGTGGGATGGCGGCAGCGGCGACGGCGCTGGCGGCACCGCGCACATGGTCGAAGAAGTGAAAAAACGCACCAGCCGGATCACCTGGCTTGATACGCGTGAACTCGGATAGCACCCACGGAAAACAGGAGATCGACCCGCAACGCAGAACTTTTACCCGCCACACCAGATCGAGGAGACGAATCATGGCCAAGAACGCCCTTTGTATCGGTATCAACAACTATCCCGGCACCCACATGGATCTGCAGGGTTGCGTCAACGACGCCAACGACTGGTCGGCCGCGCTTGCCGAGCGCGGCTTCAAGGTCGCCAAGCTGCTCGACGACCAGGCGACCAAGGCGGCGATGGTGAAAGCCATGAATGACCTGATCGGCAAGGCGGGGAAGGGTGACAGCCTGGTCATCACCTTCTCCGGCCACGGCACCTACCAGCCGGACGAGGATGGCGACGAAGCCGACGGACTTGATGAGGCGCTCTGCCCTTACGATTTGCAGACCAAGGGCGAGGCGCTGATCGACGATGAAATCCGCGCCATTTTCGGCGCCCGCAAGACCGGGGTACGCATCGTGCTGATTTCCGACAGTTGCCATTCCGGCACCGTGACGCGTGCCGCCAAGGCTGAAAAGGACGCCGACACGCGGCCGCGCTTCATGCCGATGGGCAACTGGCTGCCGAGCAAACTGCTGCCCAGGGATCGCGCCGGCAAGCCGGCAACGACGATGGTCGCGCCCGCCGGCACCTCGCCGCTAATGAGCGCCTACTCGAACAAGTTGGGCGACCTGCTGCTTTCCGGCTGCAAGGAAGGCCCCAACAACTACAGCTACGACGCCAAAATTGCCGGTCGCTACAACGGTGCCTTCACGTACTACGCGCTCAAGGCCTTGAAGAGCCTGAAGGAAGGCGCCACCTATGCCGACTGGCACAAGGCTATCGTCAAATATCTGCCGTCGGCCAGCTATCCGCAGTCGCCGCAGATCGTCGGCAGCCTGGGCGCACGCAACGGCAAGGTTCTCGCCTGAAGGCCACGCGCCAGTCACTACCGCTGCAGGAGTTGCCATGTCCGAGCCCATGTACCGAATTCGCGGCACGCTCAGCACGAGCCGCGGCCACTCCGTCGACGGCCGTTTGCCGTTCCGTCGCCTCGTGCCGGGACAAGCCCGTGACGGGGCCGGCGACATCGTCGAGGTCGGCGGCGAAACCGTGGTTCGCGTCGAACTCGACAACGGATTCGCGCTGTGGGGCCGGGTCGACGACCTGACCCGCGAATACGGAACGCCGCCGGCCGGCGTTTCACGGGACGCTGGCGATGCCGACGACGCGTGGGAATTCTCGCGCCTGACACCGCAGCGAGCCAGCGGCAGCGAGCGCGGCATGGCCGGGCTGGCCATTCGTGTGCTCGATTTCTTCGGCGTCGATGTCGTCGAGGCCTCCGCCCGCAAACTGGGCAAGGTCTTCGAGGAAAAGCAGCTCGGCGACCACCCGCCCGGCGTGTATCGCCTCGACCTGGCCGGCGCCTTCCGGCTGCACGCCATCGCCGACAATGCGCCACTCGCCGCCGACGCCGGGCCGCTCCTGGTCTTCCTGCACGGCACCGCCTCCAGCACCGAAGGCAGCTTCGGCAAGCTGTGGGAAACGACGAATGCCGAGGGCGCCCGTTTGCGCCAGGCGCTCGCGCCACTCTACGGTGAGAAGGTCTTCGCCTGCGAGCACCGCACGCTCAGCGAAAGCCCGGTCGCCAATGCGCTGGCCCTGGTCCGCCGCCTGCCGGCCGGGGCCGAAGTGCATCTGGTCAGCCATTCGCGCGGCGGGCTGGTCGGCGAGTTGCTGGCCCTCTCCGGCTGCGCCCGACTGTCCGAGGTGCTGACTGCTGAGCGCCTGCAAACCCTGTTTGCCGCCGACCGTACCCTGGCACCGCAGCTCGGCTTGGCGCCGCTGGCCGACGCCGAGGCCGGCGAACGCGATGCCGCCTACGCGGCGGATCGCCAGCGCCTGGGCGAACTGGTGGCACTGCTGGGCGAGAAAAAACTGCGCGTCACGCGCTTCGTCCGCGTGGCCTGCCCGGCGCGCGGCACCACGCTGGCCTCCGGCCGGCTCGACCGCTGGCTGTCGGTGCTCGATTACCTGGTCGACGCAGCGACCGGCCACGGCCTGTTTGGCGACGGGCTCGACTTCCTGCTCGCCGTGGTCAAGGAGCGCACCGACCCGCGCACCCTGCCCGGCCTAGAAGCAATGATGCCCGGCTCGGCGCTGACCCGCCTGCTCAACGGCACGCCGGAGCTGGTCAGCACCGCCGACCTTAGCGTCATTGCCGGCGACATCGCGGCCGGCGACGGCCTGTGGAACACCCTGAAGGTGCTGGCCAGCGACTGGTTCTACCGTAGCGAGCACGATCTGGTGGTCGACACCGGGTCGATGGACGGCGGTCTGCCGCGCCCGGTCAACGGGGCCAGACTGCGCAAGGATGCCGGGCCCAGGGTCAATCATTTCCGCTATTTCAGCAACGAGCAGAGCGTGCGCTGGCTGCGCGCCGGGTTGGTACGCAGCGATGGCGACAACGCCGGCTTCCAGCCGCTCGGCGCCAGCGCACCGCCCGCTCGCCGCTGCCAGGATGCCATCGCACGCAGCCGTGGCGACGGCAAGGCACGCCCGATTGCTGTGGTGCTGCCCGGCACCATGGGCAGCCAGTTGCGCGTCGATGACGACACCGTCTGGCTCGACTACTGGGCGCTGCTCAAGGGTGGCCTCAAGCGCTTGGCGATGGGCCGCGACGGCATCGCCCCGGGCGGCCTGGTCGACCAGTTCTACGGCCCGCTGGTCGAATTCCTGGCGCGCAGCCACCAGGTCGAGATTTTTGCCTACGACTGGCGCCACTCGGCGCGCAAGGCGGCGGCGCGGCTGGCGGAAACCCTGGGGCCGCTGGTCGCCCAGGCCGAACACAACGGCCAGCCGCTGCGCCTGGTCGCCCATTCGATGGGCGGCCTGGTGGTGCGCGCGATGATCGCCGATGGCGCTGCCGGCAGCGCGCTGTGGCAGCGCATCGTGCGCCTGCCGGGCAGCCGCCTGCTGATGCTCGGCACGCCCAATCTCGGCTCCTACGAAGCGGTGCGCTGGCTGACCGGCAGCAACCCGACGCAAAGCAAGCTAGCCCTGCTCGACATCACCCAGAGCACCGATCAGATCGTCGGCCTCGTCGCACGCTACCCGGGCCTGCTCGAACTCTTGCCCTTCGCCCCGGACGATCCCGATTTCGCCGACCCCGGCCGCTGGCAGACGCTGCGCCAGCAAACCGGCGCTGCGTGGCCGACCGCCGAAGCGCCCGGGCTGCAGGAAGCGGTGGCAACCTGGAAGCTGCTTCGCGTGTCGCCCCCCGATCCGCAGCACATGGTCTATGTCGCCGGCTGTCAGCCGGCCACCGTGATCGCTTACCAGCTGAACCCGAGCAATGACAGGAAGCAGCCAGAACGCAAGCGACTCGATTTCATCGCCACGCGCGAGGGCGACGGCACGGTGAGCTGGCAATCGGGCCGCCTGCCCGGCGTGCCTGTCTGGTATGTCGCGAACACCGCGCATGACGCGCTATGCGCCCAGCCCAAGGCCTTCCCCGGTTATCTCGACCTGCTGGTCAACGGCCAGACCACCTTGCTGCCGGCACAACCGCCGGCCGCCGCCCGCGCAGGCGGGCAACCAGAGCGCTTCGTCTTGCCGCCGTCGCCGGTGGCCGATGGCATCCCTGCTGCGGTCGACCTCGCCAGTTTCGGTTTTTCCGGCAGCGGCCCGTTGCCGGAAGAAAGCGGCTCGCCCCCGACGCCGACCATCGAGGTGTCGATCCGCCACGGCAACTTGGCCTACGCCCGGCACCCGGTCGTCGTCGGCCATTACCAGGGCGACACCGTGGTCAGCGCCGAGGCGGTTCTCGACAAGCAACTGGGCGGCGCCCTGACGCGCCGTCTCGATCTCGGCATCTACCCCGGTGCGCTGGGCAGCAACACGGTGTTTCTCAACGATTCGCCCAACGTCAAGCCCGGGGGCGCCATCGTTGTCGGCCTCGGTCAGGTCGGCGGGCTGAGCCCCGGCCTGCTCGAAGACTCGCTGCGCACCGCCCTGCTCGACTTCGCGCTCGATGTCGCGCACTGGCCGGACAAACGTTTCGGCGACGACGGCCGGCCGCGCTCGGCGGCCGTCACCTGCCTGCTGATCGGCACCGGGGCTGGCGGCTTGCCGGTGGGCGACGCGCTGGAGGCGATTCTGCGCGCCGCCGTCGCCGCCAATCGCCGGCTGGCCGAGCAGGAACTGGACGGCCGCGTGCTGATCGACCGCCTGGAATTTCTCGAACTCTACGAAGACATCGCCATCGCTGCCGCCGAGGCGCTAGACCGCATCCTGCACAACGAAACGCTGGCCGCCGCGGTGCGCTGGCCGGCCGGCGCCGTCGAGACCGCCCAGGCCGGGCGCCGTCGGGTGCGCTTCGAACAGCCGCCGGAGTGGTATCAGCGACTGGAAATCGCCGAGGATGCCGGCCGCCTGCGCTTCATTTTCACCACCGACCGGGCGCGTGCCGAGGAAACGCTGGCCACCGGGCAACTGGCGCTGGTCGACAGTTTCGTGCGCATCGCCAGCCGCGACACCGGGCAGAACGCCGAGGTCGCCAAGACCCTGTTCGAGATGCTGTTGCCGCTGCGGCTGCGCGAACTGTCGCCGCAGCAGGGCAACCTGCTGGTCATGGTCGACCGGCAGTCGGCCCGCTACCCATGGGAGCTGCTGGAAAACCGCTGGGCGACCGGCGAACGCCCGCCGGCCGTGGCCGCCGGTTTCGTCCGCCAGTTCCGCACCATCGAGTTTCGCCAGCGCCCGGTGCATGGCTCGCTCGATAGCGCGCTGGTCATCGGCAACCCGGACCTTGCCGGCGCCCCGGATTTTGCCGATCTGCCCGGCGCGCGCGAGGAAGCGCAACAGGTCGTCGAACAGCTGGCCGCGGCCGATTACGACGTGACCGACTGCATCGACCAGCCGGCGACGCCGATCATGGAGGCCCTGCACAAGAACAGCTGGCGCATCCTGCATCTCGCCGGCCACGGCGTACATGAGTACGCACGACCCGGCGCCACGCTCCCGGGCGCCACGATTTCCGGCATGGTGATCGGCGCCGACAGTTACCTGACGGCGGGCGACATCGCCCAGATGCGCTTCGTGCCCGAGTTGGTCTTCGTCAATTGCTGCCATCTCGGGCGCGTCGACGGCGCCCGCGATTTCGACCGGCTGGGCCTGGCCGCCAATCTCGGCGAGGAATTCATCCGCATGGGCGTGCGCGCCGTGATCGCCGCCGGCTGGGCGGTCGACGACCGGGCCGGGCAAACTTTCGCCGCCAATTTCTACCGCGCCATGCTGGCTGGTACAGCCTTTGGCGAAGCCGTACGCATCGCGCGCGAAGCGGTGTGGACGCGCTGCCCCGACGTCAATACCTGGGGTGCCTACCAATGCTACGGCGACCCGGACTTCCGCTTCCATCGCCAAGGCACAGCGACGCAGCCCGTCTGGCCAAATTTCTGCACGCCGCACGAACTGGTCGCCGAACTGGAAAACCTGGCCGCCGATTTCCGCGCCGGCGGCTACGACGAAGGCGGCGGCCGCATCGCCCGGCGCCTGGCGCGCATTCCGTCCGGGCAGTCCGCCGCCTGGCTGCAGCGTGCCGACGTGTGCGCCGCGCTCGGCCTTGCCTGGGGCGAAATCCGCAATTGGGAAGACGCCACCCGCTGGCTCGCCCAGGCGCTCGCCGCCGAGCGCGGCGAATGCCCTCTGCGCGCGCTCGAACAATACGCCAACTACCGCGTGCGACTCGCCGCGGCACGCTGGCCCGACGCCCGCCGGCTGCCCGCGGCCAAGCGCGAAACCGCGCGCCGCCAGGCCGTCGACGCGATCGCGGCGGCCATCGGCGACCTTGACCTCCTTTGCCAGCGCCTGCCGACCGTCGAGCGGCTGAGCCTGCTGGGGGGCGCCTTCAAACGTCTGGCGCAGATCGAGAGCGACGGCGAGCGACGCCAACAGGCGCTGGCCCGCATGGCCGAGCAGTACGAGCTCGCCTACGCGCGCCAACGCGATGCCTACGCCTTCACCAACCGTGTCGCCGCCCTGTTGCTGGCCAACCGGGGCACGGTTGCGGTCGACGCCGAAAACAGGGGCAAATTGCTGGGCGAACTCGATGGCCTGCAACAGGAGGTGGCACGACGCAACGCCGACGACCCGAATTTCTGGGATGGCGCAAGCCTCGCCGACCTGGCGCTGACCCGCCTGCTGCTAAACGCCGCCGGCCCCGCACGGCAACGTGATGCCGGTTTTGGCGAGGCCGCGACAGCGGTGGTTCAGGCCTATCGCGATGCCGTTGTCCGCGCCGCCAGCCCGCGCGAGCTGGCCTCGCCGGCCGAAAACATTGATTTCCTCAGCGAGCTCTGGTCGGCGCGCGACAAGGCGATGCAGCAAGTCTTCCAGACCATCGCGGAGAGCCTGCAATGAGCGCCCGCCGGCTCGCGGGCTCCCACTCCGGCGATGCCTGCGTCGAAAATTCGTCCCAATCATGGCTTCCGGCAAGATACTGACCCTGCTGATCGTCGCCACGCTGCTGGCGCTGGTCGGCGCCTGGATCGTCGCGCGCAGCTATCGGGCGAGCATGAAACGCCTGATGAAAACGCCCCTTCCAGCACCGTCGACCGCAACCGGGCAGGTTTCGCCCGCCCCCGCCCCGCTGGCGCTGGCTCCGGCGGCCCCATTGACGCTGGCCGACAATCGCCGGGCGCACCTGCAGTTGTTGCTCTGGTTCATCGGCCTCACCGTGCTGATGTCGCTGCTGCGCACGGTGATCACCCAGTTGCTGGCCGCAGCGCCGATCACGCTGAAGACGGTCGCCACCCTCGGTGCCGCCTACGCCTGGCCGGTGCTGCCGGTGTTTGCAGTGATCGGCCGCTGGTCGCGGCCGCGTTTCGTCGGCGCCATGCTCGGCTGGTTCGTGCTGGCGGTGTTGCTGCTCAGCTGGCGCACTAACGAAAACGTCAGCCTGGCGATGGTCGTCAAATGGATGCTACTCGACACCGGACTGCCGCTAATCGTCGTCACCGCACTCTGCCTGGGCGGTGCCACTCGCGCCGTCGGGCCATGGCTGGCGCCCTTGTTCATGCTCTTCGCCGGCTCGTCGCTGCTCGGTCTCGATCTGCTGGCCGCCCTCATCGCGGGCGACGGCCCGTTCATTCACTGGCTGGCCGCGACGCTGAACGTGACCCTGGCCTTCGCGCTGTTCGCGCTGCTGCCCTGGCTGGTCGCCTGGTGGCCGGCGCGCGCGCTCGGCCGCTGGCTGGCGCTCGCCTACCGGCAACGGCGAATCTCCGAACTGCTCTACCTGTTCACCGCCGTCTGGGTCATCGCTTTGGTCGGTCCGGCCCTTGGCGAACTCGGCGAACCCGGCTGGGGCGCGCTGATCGTCTTCCTGCCGCTGCTGTGCATTCCGCTCGGCGCCGCGGCGATGCAGCGCCGCGCCAACCCGACCGGCGCCAGGCCGCCGACCCTGCTGGTACTGCGCGTCTTCCAGCAGGATGCCAATGTGCAGGACATCTTCGACCGCGTCATCGAGCGCTGGCGCCTGACTGGCAACACGGTGCTGATCGCTGGCACCGACCTGGTCGACCGCACCATCGACGCCGACGACATCTTCACCTTTCTCGACGGCCGTCTTGGCGAGCGCTTCATCGGCAGCCCGGCCGATGTGCCACGCCGGCTCGCCGATTTTGAATGGCAACGCGATGTCGACGGCCGCTACCGCGTCAACGAATGCTACTGCCACGACACCACCTGGCAGGAAGCGCTGGCTGCGCTGGTGCGGGTCAGCGACGTCGTGCTGATGGATCTGCGCAACTTCGTCGCCGAAAACAAGGGTTGCCTGCATGAACTGCAGGTCTTGGCGAGCACGCCAAAGCTGGCGCGCGTCGTCGTGCTGATCAACGACCAGACCCAATTGGCGCCGGCCCAGGCGATTGCCGCCAACGCACCGGCCGGACGTTTCTTCTGGCTGCGCCAGCAGGGGACGGCGCCGCTGGCCACCGAACAGGTGCTGGCACCGCTGTTCGAGCTAGACCGGGGGAGTGCGGCAGGCTGAGTTCGATGCGCTACAATCTGCTGCATCGCAACATGTCCGCCCGGCCACCATCCATGCATCCACGTCTGACCGACCTGCAGGAACACCCGCTCCGCCAGCGCCTCAACAACGAATTCCACGCCCGGCCGCCGATTCCGCTGCTCGGCGCGGTGCTGGTCTCGCACCTGGTGTTCAAGCACAGCACCGAGAAGGCAGCGGCCGCCCGCGCCCATCTCGCCAAGCTGTGCCAGTCGCACGTGTGTACCGCCATCGACAGCGCCGATTCGCACATGATGATCGAAACCGGCGCCTTCCGCATGCGCTGGGAACTGCATACCGAATTTTCCAGCTATACCTTTTTCCAGCCGCTGACGCCCGGCCAGGAACTGCACCCCGACGCCACCGCTTTCGACGCGGTTATGCCGGAGTGGATCCAGGGCGTCCCCGGCAAGCTGATCGTCGCCACCCATGTTGAGTTGCGGTCGACCGCCGAAATCGACCCGGAATCGGTACTGGTCGGACTGACGCCGAATGGCCGGACGATGGTCGCCGCGCGCGTGGCCGACGACGCGGCGTGGATCTTTACCGACTTCAAGATCGACAACGGCTTCTCGCGCTTTCTCGTCCTCAACGACACCCTGACCCAACGCCAGGCCGGCCGCACCGTGCAGCGCCTGGTCGAAATCGAAACCTACCGGATGATGGCACTGCTCGGCCAGCCGGTCGCCAAGGAAGTCGGCCCCTGGCTGTTCGACAGCGAAACCCGCTTGGCGGCGCTGATGGACCGCATCGGCAAGAGCCAGTCGGCCCAGGACGAACGCGAAATCCTTGCCGAACTGTCGGCGCTGGCCGCCCGGGTCGAACATTCGGTGGCGCGCACCACCTTCCGCTTCGGCGCTTCGCGCGCCTATCACGGGCTGGTCATGCAGCGCATCGAGGAACTGCGCGAACGCCGCATCTCCGGCCTGCCGACCTTCCATGAATTCATGCAGCGCCGCCTGCTGCCGGCGATGAACACCTGCGAGGCGATCAGCCGCCGC
>Ga0209310_1000983_pt1 | contig 24584 bp, 24 predicted proteins | sample AD_UKC030_MetaG_FD_184415 | JGI IMG/M metagenome (GOLD analysis project Ga0209310, IMG submission 184415) | Active sludge microbial communities of municipal wastewater-treating anaerobic digesters from USA - AD_UKC030_MetaG (SPAdes) (version 2) | ecosystem: Engineered > Bioreactor > Anaerobic >...
GCGTTGTTTTTGGCGAGGATGTCCTGCTCGATCCGCACCATGCGCGACTGGCTCAGGCCCGGCGCGTGGGCATGCGCCGGGCCTGAGCCGAAATCGAGATCGCCGCCGACACCGTGTTCGTGGTGATGATGCCCATGCTCGTGCGGATGGCTATGAAGCGTGCCGTCCGCATGCACGTGCTCGTCGCCCTCGATCCGCGTTTCGCCTTCGCCACAACCGCAAACTGTGCACATTGCCTGACTCCTAATCGGTATTGCCTGTTTCCACTTCCATTTCACGAACCCGCATCTCCGTTCCGGCGGTCGCTTGCAATCGGTGGCTGCCGCAATCCGGGCAGACACCGAACAGAGAATCCATCGCCAGTTGCCTTCCACACGCCAGACAAACACCAGCCCCCGGCACGTCGACGATCACCAACCGCGCCCCGCTCGCCGGCCCGCCCGCAGCAACTGCCGCGAAGCAGAATTCGAGCGCCGAAGTTTCGACCGAGGCAAGCTGCCCGATCTCCAGCACGATCGTCTTCACGCGCTGCGCCTTTTCGCGCCTGGCGGCTTCCTCGACAAGCTGGAGCATGCCTTCGGCCAGTGACATTTCGTGCATCGCTCGTCCACTTTCCCGCAAATCGCCGACCGTCATTGCCGACGCCCGACATTTGGTTGATCCGGACATTTTAGCGATAGTTCATAATGGTGATGAAGCCATATTCCTCGTGCCGCCATGCCCATCTCGCCTTCCATTCAGAAAAACCTTTTTTCTGCCCCACGCCACCACCGTCTCCCGGCGCTCTTTTTTGCTGCCGGGGTTTTGGCCATAGGCATTTCCACTTTGGCATCCTCCAGCCTGGCCGTCGCCAGCGAAACCCCGGCTACGAGTGCATCGCCCCTGCCGCAGCAGGATGCCGAACTCCACGAGGCACTCGCCCGCTACCGCGAGCTGAGCGGCAACCCGGCCTGGCAGCAAAACCTGCCACCACCGCCAGATAGCAAACTGACCGCCGGCCAGCCCTATGCGGGCATCGCGCTGCTGACCCGGCGCCTGGTGCTGCTCGGCGATCTGCCTGCCGGCACAACGCCGCCAGCCCGTTACGATGGCCAACTCGTCGAGGGCGTCAAGGCGTTTCAGGCGCGGCATGGCCTGACGACCGACGGTGTCATCGGCAAAGGCACGCTCGAACAGCTCAACGTCGCACCCGAAACGCGGGTTCGCCAACTCGAACTGGCGATCGAACGGCTGCGCTCGACGCAGTTGCCGGATGCGCCGCGCGCCATCGTCGTCAATGTGCCGGAGTTCCGGCTGCGCGCCTACGAAATCCGCGAGGGCAAGGCCGAGGTCAAGGCGGCGATGAACGTCATCGTCGGCAACGCCCAGAAGACGCGCACGCCGCTCTTCGAAGCCGAAATGCAGTACGTCGAGTTCAGCCCCTACTGGAATGTGCCGCGCTCGATCGCCAAGGGCGAAACGCTGCCCAAGCTGCGTCACGATCCCGCCTATTTCCAACAGCAAGGATTCGAGTTCGTCGGCAGCGACGGGCGCGTGGTCGGCGAGTTTTCGGAAGCCAGCCTCGATGCCGTCGAGCGCGGCCAGATGCGCATCCGCCAGCGGCCGGGCGCCAAAAACGCCCTCGGCGACATCAAGTTCGTGTTCCCCAACCCGGACAACATCTACCTGCATCACACGCCAACGCCGCAACTGTTCAAGAAAGACCGGCGCGATTTCAGCCACGGCTGCATTCGCGTCGAGGAACCCGTCGAACTGGCCAAATTCGTTCTCGCCGACGAACCCGAGTGGACGGAAGAGCGCATCGTCCAGGCGATGACCAAGGGTCGTTCGGCGACGCTGCGCCTGCGGGAACCTTTCCCGGTGATCATTGCCTATACGACCGCCGTCGTCCGGGATGGCCGGGTTCACTTCTTCCCCGACATCTACGGCCATGACAAGGTTCTGGACGATGCCATGCGTCAGCGTCCGGGTGCGCCGCTGTCTTCCAATACGGGAACGATAGGCGCAAAATCAAACAATTAGCTTTTGGCTGGATCTGCAATGCCCAATTCTCACAAGCACTCGCGCCGCCTGTTTCTCAGCCGCGCAGCACGCCTGGCGCTGGTCGGCGCTGTCCTGCCGGTCGCCCGCCCCGCGCTCGCCGCGCTGCCCAATGCACGCAGCCTCGATTTCGATCACACCCATACCGGTGAGCGCCTGTCCGTCGTTTTCGCCGTCGGCAATCACTATGTTCCAGACGCACTGATCACCCTCAACCGTTTTCTGCGCGACCACTACTCGGGCGAAGTCGGCATCATCGACCCGCAGCTCTTCGAGTTGCTGTACAAAACGCGCCAGGAACTCGGCAGCGACCAGGCCTTCCAGGTCATTTCCGGCTATCGTTGCGCCACCACCAATTCCCGTCTGCGCAATTCCCGAGGCGGCGGCGTCGCCCGCCAGAGCCTGCACATGCACGGCCAGGCCATCGACATCCGCATTCCCGGCGTCCCCCTTTCCGACCTGCGCGATGCTGCGACATCGCTAAAGGCCGGCGGCGTCGGCTTTTATCCGCGCGACAAGTTTGTGCATGTCGACACCGGCAAGGTGCGCTACTGGTGAAGTGATCACCATTGAATCGACCAGGAACGCAGTCGGCGCAGCTTAGACCAGCAGACGGTAGGCCGGGGAGCGCATCCCGCGCACCGCCGAGATCAGTGCCTCGACCGCTTTCGGCCGAACGAAGCCGACCCGCCAGGCCAGCGCAATGCGGCGCGCCGGTGCCGGCTCCGTGAAAGGAATGACGCTGATCAGATCGTTGCTGTAGGGATACTGCAATGCGCCGTCAGGCAAGACTGACACGCCAAGGCCGGACGCTACCATGCAACGGATGGTGCCAATCGAGTGACCGAGGCGAATGTCGGTTTCCGGGCTGCTGACTTGCGGGCACGCCCCCAGCACCTGATCGCGAAAGCAGTTGCCGGCCTTCAATAACAGGATCTCGTCGCCCGCGACTTCCTCCGGCGCGATGAAATCCTTGCTTTCCCAGGGATGGCCGCGCGGCACGACAACCTTGAACGACTCATCATAGATTGGTCGGGTCAGCACACCGGGAATGTCGAAGGGCAGGGCAATGATCAGGACATCGACTTCATTGTCGTGCAGCATCTCCGACAGGTTGGCGGTCATGTTTTCCTCGATTGCCAGCGGCATGGCAGGCGCCACATCCTTCAGCGCGTGAATCAGCTGCGGCAGCAGGTAGGGGCCGATGGTGTGGATGACGCCCAGACGTAGCGGCCCATCGAGCTGGTCGCGGCCTTGCAGTGCGATCTGGCGCACCTTCTCGGATTCGGCCAAGGCCAGCTGAGCCTGTTCAACCACGCGCAAGCCGACTGCGCTCGGGCTGACAAAGCCCTTGCCGCGCTCGAATAACTGCACGCCCAGCTCGTCTTCGAGCCGGGCGATGGCAACGCTTAGCGTCGGCTGGCTGACGGAACAGCGCTCGGCAGCCCGACTGAAATTACCCTCGTGAGCCAAGGCGACGATGTAGCGCAATTCGGTCAAGGTCATGCCTGCTCTCCACTTTGATCGGGCAAAAATCAATTGCCCTTATTGACTATAGGGAAAACCTATGGTCACTATTAATAAAACCCATAAAAATCATTGACTTGGATCAATATTAACACATGGACGGAGGGGACAATGGCCGGACAGTTCTTTTACCGAGGGAGGATACAACGATGAAACGCACCATTCTGTCTGTCGCCGTCGCGCTGCTTGCCAGCACCTTTGCCGCCCAGGCCGCCCCGGCCGGCAAGGAACCGATCCAGCCGATCCCCGCCGCCAAGGTGACCAATCCTGCCCTGGTCGAACTGGGCAAGCAGCTCTATTTCGATCCGCGCCTGTCCAAGTCCGGCTTCATTTCCTGCAACTCCTGCCACAACCTGTCGATGGGCGGCACCGACAACATCAAGACGTCGATCGGCCACAACTGGCAGGAAGGCCCGATCAACGCACCAACGGTGCTCAACTCCAGCCTCAACGTCGCCCAGTTCTGGGACGGTCGCGCCGCCGATCTCAAGGCGCAGGCCGGTGGCCCGATCGCCAACCCGGGCGAAATGGGCTTCAGCCACACACTGGCCGTCGGCATGCTGCAAACCATCCCCGGCTACGTTGCCGAGTTCAAGAAAGCCTTCGGCAGCGAGCAGATCGACATCGACAAGGTCACCAAAGCCATCGCCGCCTTCGAGGAAACGCTGGTCACGCCGAATTCCCGCTTCGACCAGTGGCTGAAAGGTAACAAGAAGGCACTGTCCGCCAACGAGCTGGCCGGCTACAAGCTGTTCAAGGAAACCGGCTGCATTGCCTGCCATAACGGCCCGGCCGTCGGCGGCAATTCCTTCCAGAAAATGGGACAGGTCGAGCCGTACAAGGCTTCCAGCCCGGCCGAGGGCCGCTCGGCGGTGACCGGCAAGGATGCCGACCGCTTCAACTTCAAGGTACCAACGCTGCGCAACGTCGAAATGACCTATCCGTACTTCCATGACGGCGCCGCCAATACGCTGCCGGAAGCGGTCGACACCATGGCCCGCATTCAGCTCGGCAAGAAGTTTACGCCGGAAGAGAACGCTCAGGTCGTCGCCTTCCTGAAGACACTGACCGGCGACCAGCCGAGCTTCAAGCTGCCGATCCTGCCGCCGTCTGCCGACGCCACCCCGCGTCCGACGCCGTTCGACAAGAAATAAGGATCGTCCCGGAGAAAGCACGGGGGCTGCGGCTCCCGTTTTTCTTGGCCGTTTTGTTTGATGATCGTCAATCTGCCGGTACACTTGCGCGTTCATAATTTGCGCCTGATTTATTTCGGTTTTTTCCCTGATGCTTGAAGCTGACAATCTGGAATGCGTGCGCGGCGAGCGCCGCCTGTTCGCAGGCCTCGGCTTTCGGCTGGAAGCAGGGGAGTTGCTGAACCTGCAGGGACGAAACGGTTCCGGCAAGACCAGCCTGCTGCGCATGCTGATCGGTCTGCTGCCGCCGGAGGCCGGCGAAATCCGCTGGAAAGGGGCGCCGATCAAGGCCCAGGGCGAAGATTTTCGCGCCGATCTCTGCTACCTCGGCCACCTCAATGCCATCAAGGAAGAATTGACACCACTGGAAAACCTGCTCGCCGCCGCCCGCCTGGCCGATGAGGAACTCTCCGAGGACGACGCGCTCGATGCGCTGGAGCAGGTCGGCCTCGCCGGGCGCGAGGATCTGGCCTGCAAATACCTCTCGCAGGGCCAGAAGCGGCGCGTCGCGCTGGCCCGGCTGGTCAAGGAAAAGCGACCCCTGTGGATACTCGACGAGCCCTTCGTCGCCCTCGACACGGTTGCGGTCGACTGGCTGGCGGGCATCATTTCCGGCCACCTGCAGCGCGGCGGGATGGCGGTGATGACCACCCACCAGTTGGTAAACATCCCGGCCGGCACCATCCGTGAATTGCGGCTAGGCTGATGGTGGCCCGCTGATGTTCAAGATTGTCACCGCGGTCATCGGCCGCGACCTCAAACTGGCCATGCGGCGCCAGGCCGACATCGTCTCGGCGCTCTTCTTCTTCATCATCGTTGTCAGCCTGTTCCCGCTCGGCATCGGGCCGGAACCCGATCTGCTGCGCAAGCTGGCACCCGGCGTGCTGTGGGTCGCCGCGCTGCTCGCCACCATGCTGTCGCTGCCGCGGCTGTTTGCCGACGACCATCGCGACGGCACGCTGGAGCAACTGGCGCTGGCGCCACACCCTCTCGGGCTGGTGGTTACCGGAAAAGTGATCGCTCACTGGCTTGTTTCCGGCCTGCCGCTGGCGCTGATCGCGCCGGTGCTCGGCATCCAGTTCGACCTTTCCGCCGACGCCCTGGTCGTCCTCACCTTCGCCATCCTGCTCGGCACCCCGGCACTGTCCGGCATCGGCGCCATCGGCGCGGCGCTGACGCTGGGCCTGCGCGGCGGCGGCGTACTGTTGTCGCTGCTGGTATTGCCGCTCTACATCCCGGTGCTAATATTCGGCGCTGGCGCAGTGGATGCGACGGTGTCCGGACTCGGGGGAGAAGGACATCTGTCCCTGCTGGCTGCCATCACATTTGCCTCCGTCGGTTTCGCCCCCTGGGCGTCGGCCGCTGCCTTGAAGATCGCCCTCGAATGAATGACCGCTTCAATCTCTACCGCTACGCTGCGCCATCCGCCTTCTACCCGCTGGCCGGGGCGCTGATCCCCTATTTCGCCGCCATCTCGATCGTCTTCGGCCTCGCCGGGCTCTATCTCGGCATGCTGGTCGCGCCGACCGATTTCCAGCAGGGCGAGGGCTACCGGATCATCTTCATCCACGTCCCGGCGTCCTGGATGTCGATGTTCATCTATCTGATCATGGCCTTCTGGGCCGCCATCGGGCTCGCCTTCAATACCCGGCTGTCCGGGATGATGGCCCAGGCGCTGGCGCCGACCGGGGCGCTGATGGCCTTCCTCTCGCTGTGGACCGGCGCCCTGTGGGGCAAGCCGATGTGGGGCGCGTGGTGGGTGTGGGATGCGCGGCTGACTTCCGAACTGATCCTGCTCTTCCTGTACATCGGCTACATGGCGCTGACCGCTGCCATCGACGACCCGAAACGCGCCGACAAGGCGGGCGGCCTGTTGCTGCTGGTCGGCGTGGTCAACATCCCGATCATCTATTTCTCGGTCAAGTGGTGGAACACCCTGCACCAGGGCTCCAGCGTCAATCTGACCAAGTCGTCGATGGCCGAGACCATGCTCTGGGGCATGCTGCTGATGGCGATGTGTTTCTGGATGTATTCGATTGCCGTCGCCTTCATGCGCGTGCGCACCATCATGCTCGAACGCGAGCGCCACACCGACTGGGTCAAAACGCTGCTGGCCGGAGACGTGAAATGATCCACTGGAACAGCTTCTCCGACTTTCTCGCCATGGGTGGCTATGGCTTCTACGTCTGGGGCTCCTTCGGCCTCACCGTCCTGATCATGACCGTTGAACCAATCATGGTCGCCCGCCATCGAAAGGCCACTATCGCCCGTCTGAAACGCCAGATGCGCGCGGAAACCCGCGCTGAAAACAGGAACACCGCAGAATGAAATCCCGCCACAAGAAACTCGCGCTGATCGGTGGCGCGCTGGCCATCATCGGTATCATCGCCGCCCTGGTGCTCAACGCGCTGAACAGCAACATCGCCCTCTACATCACCCCGACCGAAGTGGCCGAAGGCAAGGCGCCGCAAGGCAAGCTGTTCCGTATCGGCGGCCTGGTCAAGGAAGGCAGCATCCAGCGCCAAGCCGACGGTGTGACGATCAGCTTCATCATCACCGACACGGCCAAGGATATTCCAGTCGCCTACAAAGGCATCCTGCCCGACCTGTTCAAGGAGGGTAAAGGCGCGGTCGCCCAGGGCAAGCTCGAAAGCAACGGCAGCTTTGTCGCCACCGAAGTGCTGGCCAAGCACGACGAAAACTACATGCCGCCCGAGGCCGCCAAGGCCATCGACGACGCCCAGGCCAAGGGCGGTAACAAACACGTCTCGCCGTCCTCCGCCGGCCAGCCGAAAGCGAGCTACTGAGCATGATTCCCGAACTCGGTCATTTCGCTCTCATCCTCGCCGCGCTGGTCGCGCTGGTTCTCGGCACCCTGCCACTGCTCGGCGCCCACAACAACCGTCTCGCCTGGATCGCCGTCGCCCGCCCGGCCGCTTCGGCACTGGCGCTACTCGTCACGTTTTCCTTTGCCTGCCTGACGCATGCCTTCGTCAATAACGATTTTTCGGTCGTCTATGTCGCCCAGCACTCCAACTCGCTGTTGCCACTGCAATACCGCGTCGCCGGCGTCTGGGGCGGCCACGAAGGCTCGCTGCTGCTGTGGATGCTGATGCTGACCTGGTGGGCCTTCGGCGTCGCCATGCTGTCGCGCCAGTTGCCGGATGCGATGGTCGCCCGCGTTCTCGGCACGCTGGGTCTGGTCGCTTTCGGCTTCCTGCTCTTCATCCTGATCACCTCCAGCCCCTTCGAGCGCCTGCTACCCGGCGCCGATGAAGGGCGCGACCTCAATCCGCTGCTGCAGGATTTCGGGCTGGTCATCCACCCGCCTCTGCTCTACATGGGCTACGTGGGTTTTTCGGTAGCCTTCGCCTTCGCCATTGCCGCGCTGCTTTCGGGCCAGCTCGACGCCGCCTGGGCACGCTGGTCGCGGCCGTGGACGATGGCCGCCTGGGTTTTCCTGACGCTGGGCATCGCCATGGGTTCGTGGTGGGCTTATTACGAACTGGGCTGGGGTGGCTGGTGGTTCTGGGATCCGGTCGAGAACGCTTCCTTTATGCCCTGGCTGGTCGGCACGGCACTGATCCACTCGCTGGCGGTCACCGAAAAACGCGGCAGCTTCAAGAATTGGACGGTGCTGCTGGCGATCTCCGCCTTCTCGCTGTCGCTGCTCGGCACCTTCCTGGTTCGCTCCGGCGTCCTCACCTCGGTACACGCCTTCGCCACCGACCCGCGGCGCGGCATCTTCATCCTGATCTTCCTGGTCGCAGTCATCGGCTCCTCGCTCGCGCTGTTCGCCTGGCGTGCGCCCAAGGTCGGGCTGGGCGGCCGCTTCGCACTGGTGTCGCGCGAATCATTGTTGCTGACCAACAACGTGCTGCTGGTCGTCGCCTGCGCCACCGTGCTGCTCGGCACGCTCTACCCGCTGCTCATCGACGCGCTGGGCGTCGGCAAGATTTCGGTCGGCCCGCCCTACTTCAACGCGGTCTTCGTACCGGTGATGACACCGATCCTGTTCCTGATGGGCGTCGCCCCGTTCGCCCGCTGGAAGGAAGCCTCGCTGGCCGAGATCGCCCGCGCCGTGCGCTGGGCGCTGGCCCCAGCCGTCGTCGTCGCCATCGCGATACCGCTGATTTATGGCACCTGGTCGGCGTTGACCGCACTCGGTCTGCTGCTGGCGACCTGGATCGTCTGCACCGCCGCCCTCAACTTCGTCGAACGCGTCCACAACACCCGTGCCGGCCGCTCCTTCCTGAGCACCGCGCTGAAGCAGCCACGCAGCTTCTTCGGCATGCACCTGGCGCACATCGGCATCGCCGTCTTCGTCGTCGGTGTCACCATGGTCAGCAGTTTCCAGGATGAAAAGGATGTCAAGATGGCGCCCGGCGAAAGCGTCGATGTCGCCGGCTACCACTTCACCTTCAAGGGCGTCCGCGCGGTCGAAGGGCCGAACTACGCGGCAGCGCAAGGCGAGTTCGATCTCTCGGTGGACGGCAGATTCCTGCGCAAGATGACCCCGGAAAAGCGTAACTACCACTCCTCCGCCATGCCGATGACCGAGGCCGCCATTGATGCCGGCCTGCTGCGCGACGTTTACGTTTCGCTGGGCGAACCGATCGACCGCGACAAGCCGGAAGGCGAATGGGCGGTGCGCGTCTATTACAAACCCTTCGTCGACTGGATCTGGGGCGGCTGCATCCTGATGGCGCTGGGCGGCCTGCTGGCCATGCTCGATCGCCGCTACCGCATCAAATCCCGCGCTGCGGCGACGGTCACCACCCCGGCAGGAAGCCAACAAGCATGAACCGTTACTACTGGATCCTTGGCGCCTTCGCCGCGCTCGTCGCCCTGCTCGCCGTCGGCCTCGGCCTCAATCCGCGCGACGTGCCGTCGCCATTAGTTGGCAAACCGGCCCCGGCCTTCAACCTGACCGTGCTGGCAACGCCGGACAAGACCTTCGGCCCCAAGGACATGGCGGGCAAGGTCTGGCTGCTCAACGTCTGGTCGTCGTGGTGCGTTTCGTGCCGCGCCGAGCACCCGGTGCTGGTCGAGTTCGGCAAGAAGGTTTCCGTGCCGCTGATCGGCCTCAATTACAAGGAAGTCCGCGGCGACGGTGGTTTCGACATGAGCAAGATGGCGGCCGAGGACGAGAAAAAGCTCGCCTTCGAGCGCGCCAATGCCTGGCTCAGCCAGCACGGCGACCCCTACAAGCTGACCGTGATGGATCTCGACGGCCGCGTCGGCATCGACTACGGCGTCTATGGCGTGCCGGAAACCTACGTCATCGACAAGGCCGGCGTCATCCGCATGAAGCATACCGGCCCGATCACACCCGATGTGCTTGGCCAGAAAATTCTGCCGCTGCTGGCGGAGTTGAACAAATGAACATCCGCGCACTGATTGCCGTTTTCATTTTTGCCACTTTTTTCGGGTCGACCGCAACCAACGCCTCCAGCACCACCGAAGCCGCGCTGGCCGCCGACCCGGTCGCCGAAAAGCGCCTCCAGCACCTCTCCGAGGAGCTGCGCTGCCTGGTCTGCCAGAACCAGACCATTGCCGATTCCAACGCCGAACTCGCCCAGGATCTGCGCCGCGAAATCCGCGGCATGATCAAGGACGGCAGGAGCGACAAGGAAATCATCGACTTCATGGTCGTCCGCTACGGCGATTTCGTGCTCTACCGGCCACCGGTCAAGGGCATCACGCTGCTGCTCTGGGGCGGCCCGGTCGCACTGATGCTGCTCGGCCTCGTCGTGCTGATCCGCTACCTGCGCCGGCGCGCCACGCGCATCGCCGATGACCAACCGCTCTCCGCCGACGAGACCAGCCGCGCCGACGCGCTGCTCAAGGAAAACACCCAGAAATGACCCAGTTCGCCATTTATGCCACCCTGTTGATCGTGGTGGTCGCCGCCTTCATCCTGCCGCCGCTGTGGCTCGGCCTGCGTGCGCCCAGGCCCAAGGCCGAACGCAAGGAAGCCAACCTTGCCATTTTCCGCGACCAGTTGCGCGAACTGGAGACCGAAAAAACCGAAGGCATGCTCGCCGAAGCCGATTTCGACCAGGCCCGACGCGAACTGCAGCGCCGTCTGCTGGAAGAAGTCGAGCCGGATGTCGCCGTAACGCAGGCCGCGAAGGCCAGTCACGCCCCCAGCCGCAAGACGGCGATCGCCATCCTGCTGCTGATGCCGGTACTGGCGCTGCTTGGCTACGGCATGCTCGGCAAGCCGCAGGCGCTGGATCCGATGCAAACTGCCGTCCGGCCGAAAATGTCGCCGGAACAGATCAACGCCATGGTCACCAAGCTTGCCGAGCGCATGCAGGCCAACCCGGACGACATGCAGGGCTGGCTGATGCTGGCCCGTTCCTACAAGACCATGGGCCGCTATGAAGACGCCGCTGCCGCCTATGGCAAGGCCGAGAAGGTCGTTAACGACGATCCCGAACTGCTGGCCAGCTATGCCGAAACCCTAGCCATGGCCTCGGGCACGGGATTGAAGGGCAAGCCCGCACAACTGATCGCCCGCGCCCTGAAACTCGACCCGAAACAGCCGCATGCACTGTTTCTGGCCGGCGCCGCTGCCATGGAAGCCGGCGACAAAAAACAGGGCATCGCCTATTGGGAAGCCCTGTTGCCGCAAGTCGAACCGGGTTCGGAAATCGATCAGCTGCTGCGTAGCGGTATCGACAAGATGAAGCAGGGCAATTAAAGCGTGGTCGACGCCAGTCGTCGGGGATTCTTCCGCGGTCGACCGCGCCCCAAGGCTGAAATCCGCCCGCCCTGGGCGCTCGACGAGGCCGCATTCATCAACACCTGCACGCGCTGCAGCGACTGTCTCGGCACCTGCCCGGAACATATCGTCGTCACTGGCGACGGCGGCTTTCCGACCATCGATTTTCGCCAGGGCGGATGCACTTTCTGCGGCGATTGCGTCAGCGCCTGCGGGCCCGGCGCGCTGAAGAAGGGCGAAGATCACCAGCCATGGCTGCTCAAGGCAAGCATCGGCCCGGCCTGCCTGCCGGCCAAGGGGGTCGAATGCCGAATCTGCGGCGATTTTTGCGACGCACGCGCCATCCGTTTCGCCCCCCGGCTCGGCGGTGCCCCACTGCCTGAAATCGTTACGGAAAACTGTACGGGATGCGGCGCCTGCGTTGCACCCTGCCCGGTTGCGACCATCACGGTACGCCGGTAAGCCGGATTTTTCGACTACAACACCTTGCTTGCGGACACCTGCTCCGCTACATCCGGGGGCGTCACGAGCGGCCGCGGCGAAAATCCAAGCTCGATCATTTCCGCCTCCAGCTTGAGTCGCAGGATCAACAGGCCATGCAGGGTTTCGCGCGCCTTGTCGGCAGCCCAGGTGTCATGGTGGACGCGCAGGCAGGCCTCGATTTCGCCACGATTTGCCAGATCGACACCGCACACCGCGGCGTAGTGGCGAATCTCGTGATCCATATCGGCCAGTTCTCGCTCATAATGTTCAAATCCGCTCATGGCCGAAGAATATCCCGAAAGGAGCCTCCATGCACCGGCTACATTTGCCAGGGTTCAAAAGTGCGTCCGCACCCGCCTTCACCGAGCCAGGTGCGGCAGAAACCTGGCTCGCCGGATTGGCGCCGAAGTCGGCCGAGGAAGCACAGGCGGCAATTCTCGAACAGATCGAGGCCCTCGACGGCAGCGACCTGGCGCCGCCACAGATAATCACCCTGCTCAACCAGTTGCGTAGTGCCGCAGTGCCGCGCCAGGCGATTGCCGAGGGCAGCTTCACGCGCAAACCGCTGCCCATGTCGCCGGAAGAAGAGCGCGCTTTCGAGACCGCGCAACAATTATGGACACGGCTGGGTATCGCCTACCTGCGGCTGACGCCGCAATGCACGCCGGCCAATCGTTGCCTGCCGCTGCATCGTGCTGCGACGGCATTCAGGATCGCCGATCGCTGTCACTTTCTCGCCGCCAGGACGTGCCCCAAGCTGCTGGACACCCTTTATCTATCCGTTTTTTCAGCGGCTGAAGCGAACGGAATCTTGCGTAGGCCACTGCTCGACCCCGATTATCCCCAACACGGCAAGGGCACCATTTCCGGCCAGCTGGCCTGGGCCTTTATGGTGCGCGCCACCGACCCTTACCATTTGTCGGCCATCCAGCTCCAGGTAGTCAATCGGGCCTTCAGCCGCTGGCGGGAACTGCTGACCTTCGAAACCCCGACCGGAATTCGTAAACACCCTTACCACCTGGACATTGCCAAGCTGCTGGGCGAAGAACTGCCAGCCGAGATTCCACATTTTCTGGACATGCGCGTCGTTGTCCACAAGCTGGCCCAGCGCATCAAGAAGCTCGAGGATGGCGAGTCGCCGGAAGCGCTCAAGCTTGGCCGCTCACTTTCGGCCGCTGCCGCCACTCGCCTGCTCAAGGACATCGAAAAGCATCTGCACCCCCGTCGCAGCAGCGAATCAATGGCGAGCATGGAACTCGATGTGGTGTTCGGGGGTGAAGACACCTACGGGCTCCTCAACAACAAGACGCTCAATTCGCTCGAAACCGAAGGCGCAGCCGATCGATCGCTGAGCTATCAGCGCATGGCGCAGTTCGGTTTCGACAAGGTGTCGCAGATGCCCACCGCCGTCACCAAGAAGCTCGGCATTCCCAGCGAGCGCTGGCACCTGGCCGATGGCAGCGCGACGCGGGCGCCGGGCACGAGCGAGAGCCGTCTCCTCGCCCCCAGCCTGATCGCCGCCCGGATTGCCGACGGCAAACCGACGCTCGGCGTTCTGGCCAGCCTGCGTGCCGATCACGATGGCCGCCTCGCTGCCCATTTCAGGTGGCAGGAGGGAACTGTCGAGGCCGGCACGCTCAAACGCCTGGCCCCGCGCGGCAACAAGCTGGTTCGCGTTCCCGCCTTCCTGATTCAGGAAGAAAGCGAATACTCGCTGATCGTTCCCGCCGACGCCGGCGTCCGTCTCGGTGTCGTCATCGAACTCACCGGCACCTCGATCACGGAACTGATGCCCACCGAAATTCTCGAGCGCGGTACCGACTTCATTCATTACGCTGGCAAGCCAAAGTAAAAGCCCGTCCGGAGACGGGCTTTGCCAGTTGCGGTCGACGGCTGATTTCGGGCAGAAATCAGCCGTCGGCGATCATCATTCGAATTCGATGATGATCTGATCCACAGTCAGGCTCTCGCCAGCGGCCGCGGAGACCTTCTTGACCTTGCAGTCCTGGTCGGCCTTGAGGATGTTTTCCATCTTCATGGCTTCGATGATCGCCAGTTTCTCGCCGGCCTTCACTTCCTGGCCGACCGTCACCGAAACCTCGCGCAGCAGGCCCGGCATCGGGGAGAGCAGGAACTTCGAGAGGTCGGGCGGCAGCTTCTCCGGCATCAGCGCCAGCAGTTCGGCGGCGCGCGCGCTCATGACCATGAAGTCGGCACGGGTGCCCCAGTGGAACAGGCTGTACTTGGTCTTGTGGCGCTCGACCTGCAGCGTGAATTCCTCGCCGTTGCAGGTGCCGTTGAACAGCGATTCGCCCAGCTTCCAGTCGGACAGGATCTCGTACTGCTCGCCCTTGTATTCGACATGGTAGCCGCCGGGAATCTGGCGGGCGGTAACCGGATGGTGCTCGTTGCCTTCCTTGTTCAGGCGGACAACCATCCACTGGTCGCCGACGATACGCTCGTGACCCTGCAGCTGGCCGGTGATCGACGCGGAACGGTCGGTGAAGGCGCGGTAAACGTAGGCGGCGACCGACACCAGCAGCGCCGGGTCGTCGTGCGGCACCATCGAGGCGTCGAAGCCCTTCGGATATTCCTTGGGAATGAAGCCGGTGTCAAAAATGCCGGAGTGGAAGCCGGGGTGCTGCATCAGCGCCGCCTGGAACGGAATGTTCGAGGAGATGCCGCGGATCACGAAGGCGTTCAGCGCGTCGCGCATGCGGGCGATCGCCTGCTCGCGGGTCGCACCGTGCACGATCAGCTTGGCGATCATCGAGTCGTAGAACATGGAGATTTCGCCACCATCGTATACGCCGGTATCGACGCGCACCTGGCCCGGGATTTCCTTCGGCGGCTGGAATTTGACCAGACGGCCGGTGGAAGGCAGGAAGCCGCGGAACGGGTCTTCGGCATTGATCCGGCATTCCATGGCCCAGCCGTTGATCGGCACGTCGGCTTGAGTCAGCGGCAGCTTCTCGCCGTAGGCGACGCGGATCATCTGCTCGACGAGATCGAGGCCGGTAATCAGCTCGGTAACCGGGTGTTCAACCTGCAGGCGGGTATTCATTTCCAGGAAGTAGAACTCCTTGGTCGCGCCCGAAACGACGAATTCAACCGTACCGGCGGATTCGTAATTAACAGCACGGGCCAGGGCCACAGCCTGCTCGCCCATCGCCTTGCGCATTTCCGGATCGACGAAGGGGCTCGGTGCCTCCTCGATGACCTTCTGGTGACGGCGCTGAATCGAGCAGTCACGCTCGTTCAGGTAAACGTAGTTGCCATGGCTGTCACCGAGCACCTGGATTTCGATGTGACGCGGTTCGAGCACGTACTTTTCGATGAAGACGCGGTCGTCACCGAAGGAGTTGCGGGCTTCATTGACGCAGGACGAGAAACCTTCATGCGCTTCGGCATCGTTGTAGGCGACGCGCAGACCCTTGCCGCCGCCGCCGGCCGAGGCCTTAATCATGACCGGGTAGCCGATGCCCTGGGCGATCTTGACGGCTTCATCCGGACCGGCGATGGCGTCGTTGTAACCCGGGATGGTATTGACCTTGGCAGCGATGGCCAGCTTCTTGGACTCGATCTTATCGCCCATCTTGGCCACCGAGTAGTGCTTCGGGCCGATGAACTTGATGCCTTCTTCTTCCAGACGACGGGAAAAGGTGGCGTTTTCGGACAGGAAGCCGTAACCCGGATGGACAGCCTGAGCACCGGTCTGCTTGCAGGCAGCGATGATCTTGTCCATGACCAGGTAGGACTCTTTCGAGGCAGCCGGGCCGATACAGACGGCTTCGTCAGCCAGGTCGACGTGCAGCGCATCCTTGTCGGCTTCGGAATAGACGGCGACGGTCTTGATGCCCATCTTGCGAGCGGTCTTGATGACGCGGCAGGCAATTTCGCCGCGGTTTGCGATCAGAATTTTAGTGAACATGTATAACCCTTAATTCAGAGTGACTGAGCAATTTGGGGCGCGCAGGACGAGGCGGCGACGCTGGCTGCGACGAGACAGTACGCCAGTACGGCGAGGAGCAGACGAGGAAGCCAACGAAGTCATGCGCGATGCCAAATTGGTCAGAGAGGAATGTTGCCGTGCTTGCGCCAGGGGTTGTCGAGTTTCTTGTCGCGCAGCATGGCCAGCGAGCGGGCGATACGCTTGCGCGTGGCGTGCGGCATGATGACGTCGTCGATGAAGCCACGGGCGCCGGCCACAAACGGGTTGGCGAACTTTTCCTTGTACTCGGCTTCGCGTTCGGCGAGCTTGGCTGGATCGTTCTTTTCCTCGCGGAAGATGATCTCAACGGCGCCCTTCGGGCCCATGACCGCAATTTCAGCCGACGGCCAGGCGATATTGACATCGCCGCGCAGGTGCTTGGACGACATCACGTCATAGGCGCCGCCGTAGGCCTTGCGGGTGATCACGGTGACCTTGGGCACGGTGCACTCGGCGTAGGCGTAGAGCAGCTTGGCGCCGTGCTTGATGATGCCACCGTATTCCTGGGTGGTGCCCGGCATGAAGCCCGGGACATCGACGAAGGTGACGACCGGGATGTTGAAGGCGTCGCAGAAACGGACGAAACGGGCAGCCTTGATCGAGGACTTGATGTCCAGACAGCCGGCCAGCACCAGCGGCTGGTTGGCGACGATACCGACCGGATGGCCGTCGATGCGGCCAAAACCGATGATGATGTTCTTGGCATAGTCGGGCTGCAGTTCGAAGAAATCGCTGTCGTCCACAACCTTGACGATCAATTCCTTCATGTCGTACGGCTTGTTGGCGTTGTCCGGCACCAGCGTATCGAGCGAATAATCCATGCGGTCGGCCGGATCGTTGGTCGGCGTGACCGGCGGCTTTTCCTTGTTATTGGCCGGCACGAAGTTCATGAAGCGGCGCAGCATGGAGAGGGCTTCGACATCGTTCTCGAAGGCCAGGTCGGCGACACCGGACTTGCTGGTATGGGTCACCGCACCGCCTAGCTCCTCGGCGGTCACGTCTTCGTGGGTCACGGTCTTGACGACTTCCGGGCCGGTCACGAACATGTAGGACGAGTCCTTGACCATGAAAATGAAGTCGGTCATCGACGGCGAATACACCGCGCCACCGGCGCAGGGGCCCATAATCATCGAGATCTGCGGCACGACGCCGGAGGCCATCACGTTGCGCTGGAAGACGTCGGCGTAGCCGCCGAGCGAAGCGACGCCCTCCTGGATGCGGGCACCGCCCGAATCGTTAAGGCCGATCACCGGGGCGCCGACCTTCATCGCCTGATCCATGACCTTGCAGATCTTCTCGGCATGGGTCTCGGACAGCGAGCCGCCAAAGACTGTGAAATCCTGCGAGAAGACGAAGACCAGACGGCCGTTGATGGTGCCGTAGCCGATGACAACACCGTCACCCGGGATCTTTTCGGCCTGATCCATGCCGAAGTCGACGCAGCGATGCTCCTTGAACATGTCCCATTCTTCGAACGAGCCCGGATCGAGCAGCAGCTCGATACGTTCGCGGGCGCTCAGCTTGCCCTTCTTGTGCTGGCTGTCGATGCGCTTCTGGCCGCCGCCGAGGCGGGCCAGTTCACGCTTTTTTTCCAGCTGACGGATGATGTCGTGCATAAAAAACTCCCTCTGAGTTACGACTATTAGTGTTTCAGGTAGTCGAGTAGCGCATACGCGGCGGCGGCCGGGGTCGTATGGCCCTCCTCGACGGATCGGGTAAAGGCGGGCAGGTTTTCCTGCACGCGCGGGTGATGGCGGAAATGCTGGCGCAGACCGGAGTCGATCAATTGCCACATCCAGCTCAACGCCTGGTGCTGGCGCTTGGCGGCGAATTCGCCGGTCGGCTTCAGCGCAGACTGGTATTTCTCGACCAAGCCCCAGAAATCGACGATGCCTTCCTTGTGCAGCGCCGACAGCGCAATGACCGGCGGTGACCAGTTCGGAGATGCCGGACGCAACATGTGCAGCGCATTGCGCCATTGGGCGCGAACGACGGCAGTCGCCTGCTTGTCGATGTCGGCCTTGTTGATGACGACCAAATCGGCGATTTCGACGATGCCCTTCTTGATCGCCTGCAGGTCATCGCCGGCATTTGGCAATTGCAGCAGACAGAACATGTCGACCATGCCGGCAACCGTGGTTTCCGACTGACCGACACCAACCGTCTCGATGATGATCACGTCGTAACCCGCGGCCTCGCAGAGCAACATCGCTTCACGCGTCTTCTCGGCGACGCCGCCGAGCGAACCAGCCGACGGGCTGGGGCGGATGAAAGCCTCCTCGCGCTGGCTCAACAACTCCATGCGCGTCTTGTCGCCAAGGATGGAGCCGCCGGTTACGGTCGACGACGGATCGATGGCCAAAACCGCGAGCTTCTTGCCCTGCTCGATCAGCCAGACACCAAGAGCTTCGATGAAGGTGGACTTGCCCGCCCCCGGCACGCCGGAGATGCCGATGCGGATCGCGTTGCCGGTTTTCGGCAAGAGCGCCGTCAGCACCTGCTGCGCGCGCTGCTGATGATCGGCGCGGGTCGATTCGATCAGCGTGATGGCCTTGGCCAGCGAACGACGCTGACCCGCCAGCACGCCGTCGACCAGCGACTGGTCGGCAGCGGACAGGAGATTGGCACGCACCGGCGCTTCGTCCAGTTTCATCCGGACTCAGGTGCGCGCTTTGCGGATTTCTTCCAGCACGCGCTTGGCCGAATCTTCAATGCGCGTACCCGGGCCGAAGATGGCCTTGGCACCGGCTGCGTAGAGGGCATCGTAATCCTGCGCCGGAATCACGCCGCCGGCGAAGACGATGATGTCGTCGGCCCCCTGCGCCTTCAACGACTGAATGATCTGCGGCACCAGTGTCTTGTGGCCGGCCGCCAGCGACGAGCAGCCAATGGCGTGCACATCGTTTTCGATGGCCTGACGGGCGGCCTCTTCCGGGGTCTGAAAGAGCGGGCCCATGTCGATGTCGAAGCCGAGATCGGCGTAGGCGGTGGCAACGACCTTGGCACCGCGGTCATGGCCATCCTGGCCGAGCTTGGCGATCATGATGCGCGGGCGACGACCCTCTTCTTCGGCGAACCTGGCGACATCGGCCTTGATCTCTTCCCAGCTTTCCATACCTTGCACAACACCTCCATACACACCCGAGATGGTTTGATTGTTGGCACGGAAACGGCCGAAAATCTTTTCCATCGCATCCGAAACCTCGCCGACCGTAGCGCGCAGGCGGATGGCCTTGACGGTCAGGTCAAGCAGGTTGCCCTCGCCGGTTTCAGCAGCCTTGGTCAGTGCCTCCAGTGCGGCGTTAACCGCAGCCGTGTCGCGGGTGGCGCGAATCTGCTTGAGACGGGCAACCTGAGCGTCGCGCACGGCGTGGTTGTCGATATCGAGGATGTCGAGCGCATCTTCCTTGGCCAGCTTGTACTTGTTGACGCCGACGATGACGTCCTTGCCGGAGTCGATGCGCGCCTGCTTGTCGGCGGCGCAAGTCTCGACCTGCATCTTGGCCCAGCCCGATTCAACGGCCTTGGTCATGCCGCCCATGGCCTCGATTTCCTGGATGATGCCCCAGGCCTTGTCGGCCATGTCGCTGGTCAGCTTTTCCATCATGTAGGAGCCGGCCCACGGATCGATCACATTGGTGATGTGGGTCTCTTCCTGGATGATCAGCTGGGTGTTGCGGGCGATGCGGGCCGAAAATTCGGTCGGCAGCGCGATGGCTTCGTCGAGCGCGTTGGTGTGCAGCGACTGGGTGCCGCCGAAGACCGCCGCCATCGCTTCGATGGTGGTACGCACAACGTTGTTGTACGGATCCTGCTCGGTCAGCGACCAACCGGAAGTCTGGGAGTGCGTGCGCAGCATCATCGACTTCGGGTTCTTGGCGTTGAAACCGGACATGATGCGGTGCCACAGCAGACGGGCGGCGCGCATCTTGGCGATTTCGAGGTAGAAATTCATGCCGACGGCCCAGAAGAAGGACAGGCGGCCGGCGAAGGTGTCGACGTCCATGCCGGAAGCAACGCCGGTACGGACGTATTCCATGCCGTCGGCCAGCGTGAAGGCCAGTTCGATCGCCTGGTTGGCCCCGGCTTCCTGGATGTGATAGCCCGAAATCGAGATCGAGTTGAACTTCGGCATGTGCTGCGCGGTATAACCGAAGATGTCGGCGATGATCTTCATCGACGGCTTGGGCGGATAAATGTAGGTGTTCCGCACCATGAACTCTTTGAGAATGTCGTTCTGGATCGTACCCGACAGTTTCTCTTGCGAAACGCCCTGCTCCTCGGCGGCGACGATGTAGCCTGCCAGGATGGGCAGCACGGCGCCGTTCATCGTCATCGAGACGGAAATCTTGTCGAGCGGGATGCCGTCGAAGAGGATCTTCATGTCTTCGACCGAGTCGATCGCGACGCCAGCCTTGCCGACATCGCCGGTGACGCGGGCATTGTCGGAATCGTAACCACGGTGTGTGGCCAGGTCGAAGGCCACGGAAACGCCCTGACCGCCGGCGGCCAGCGCCTTGCGGTAGAAGGCGTTGGAGGCTTCGGCGGTGGAGAAGCCGGCGTACTGGCGGATCGTCCACGGCTTGACTGCGTACATCGTCGGCTGCGGGCCGCGCAAGAAAGGCGCGACGCCCGGCAGGGTGTCGGCGAATTCCAGATTTTGTGTGTCCTGCCTGGTATACAGCGCCTTGACGGCAAGGCCTTCGGGGGTGTTCCACACCAGGTTGTTAACGTCACCACCGGGCGACTGCTTGGCCGCAGCCTTTTCCCAGACATCCAGGTTATTGGAATCAAAGAACTTTTCAGACATGAGATACCCTCGCCGATTCGATTTTTTCGGGCCGATGATGCAGAATTCAAAATTCTACGCTTTCGGGCCCGGATTGACCTACCAAATAGTGCATAATACTTTATCCATAATTATGGGAGCAAGTCGGCAAAGAACTGACTGCGCCCGCAGAGACAACACCAAACCATGACCCGCATCGCACCTACCGCGCTCTATCAGGAAGTGGCCGAACGCCTGCGGCAACGTATTTTCGCCCACGAACTGACGCCGGGCACCTGGATCGACGAGCAAAAGCTGGCCGAGCAATACGGCATTTCCCGCACGCCCTTGCGCGAGGCGCTGAAGGTGCTGGCCTCCGAAGGGCTGGTCGAACTGAAGCCGCGTCGCGGCTGTTACGTCACCGAAATCTCGCGCCAGGATCTCGACGACATTTTTCCGCTGATGGCACTGCTGGAAGGGCGCTGCGCCGCCGATGCCGTACGGCGCGCCAAGTCGGCCGACATCAAGGGCCTGCAGGAAATCCACGAGCGCCTCGAGGCAGCGGCTCGGGAAGGACGTATCGATGCTTTCTTCGAGTCGAACCAGGAATTCCATCGCCGCATCCAGGAACTGGCCAACAATCGCTGGCTGCTGTCGGTGATCCAGGATCTGCGCAAGGTACTCAAACTCTCGCGACTGCATTCGCTGTCGCTCGAAGGGCGACTGCAGCAGTCGCTCGACGAGCACCGCGGCATCATGGCCGCCTTTGCGGCAGGCGATAGCGCGAAGGCCGAAAAACTAATGCACGATCACCTGTTGTCGGGGCGTGAAGCCCTGGCCCGGATGGATAGCAAGGCCACCAAGGCCGCTTGAATTCGCGCACCCGGGGCCTGTTGCGGTCGACCCCGAAAAACAGCCAAAAATGACGATAAAAAACCCTGGCGGGCGAACCGGCCAGGGTTTCTGGTGAGCGCTACAGCTTAGTGGCTGGCAGCGCCGGAGGCACCGTAGCCCGTTTGGGCACGGACGTACTGATCTTCAAACGCTTCGATTTCCTTCCCGGCACGCACGCTCGAATCGGTCTTCGAGAAGATGTAAGCGAGCAGGAAGGCGATCGGCATCGCGAACAATGCCGGCTGGGTGTAGGGGAACAATGCCGCCTTGTTGCCCAGCACATCGACCCACACCGACTTCGAGAACAGCACGAAGAGCACGGCGGAAACCAGGCCGCCGTAGCCGCCAAACAATGCGCCGCGGGTGGTCAGTCCCTTCCAGTACATGGAGAGGATCAGCACCGGGAAGTTGGCTGCCGCAGCAACACCGAAAGCCAAACCGACCATGAAGGCGATGTTCTGCTTCTCGAACAGAATCCCGAGGACAATCGCAACGAAGCCGAGGCAGATGGTGGCGATCTTCGAAACGCGGATTTCCGCGGCTTCCGACGCCGTACCCTTCTTGATGACGCGGGCGTAGAGGTCATGCGAGATTGCCGAAGCACCGGCCAGCGCCAGGCCGGAAACCACCGCCAGGATGGTGGCGAAGGCGACCGCCGCCAGGAAGCCGAGCAGCATGTTGCCGCCGACCGCCTTGGCCAGGTGCATGGCGACCATGTTGCCGCCGCCGATCAGCTTGCCGCCAACCTTGCCTGCCTCGAAGAAGTCCGGGTTCTGGCCGACGATCAGGATGCCGCACAGGCCCATCAGGAAGATCACGTTGAAGAAATAGGCGACGAAGCCGGAAGCGTAAAGCACGGACTTGCGCGCCTCCTTGGCGTCGGTCACGGTGAAGAAACGCATCAGGATGTGCGGCAGGCCGGCGGTACCGAACATCAGGCCGAGGCCGAGCGAAATGGCGGTGACCGGATCGGCCAGCAGGCTGCCCGGATACATCAGCTTGGGCCCCAGCTTGTGGACGGCGGTCGCCTTTTCCAGCAGGTTTTGATACGAGAAGCCGAACTGGCTGAACGCCAGCACCATGACCAGCGTACCGCCGGCCAGCAGCATGCAGGCCTTGATGATCTGCACCCAGGTCGTGGCGACCATGCCGCCGAAGGTGACGTACACCATCATCAGGATGCCGACGGCGAAGATGGCGACGTTGTATTCGAGACCGAAGAGCAGCTTGATCAGCTGGCCGGCGCCGACCATCTGGGCGATCAGGTAGAAGCAGACGACGGTCAGCGAGGAAATCGCCGCCATGGTGCGCACCTTGCCCTGGTCGAGGCGATAGGCGGTGATGTCGGAGAAGGTGAACTTGCCGAGGTTGCGCAGGCGTTCGGCCATCAGGAACAGGATGATCGGCCAGCCGGCGAAGAAGGCCAGCATATAGATGTAGCCGTCGTAGCCCTGTGTGTAAACCATCGCCGTCAGGCCGAGCAGCGTGGCGGCCGACATGTAGTCGCCAGCGATCGCCAGGCCGTTCTGGAAGCCGGTGATGCCACCGCCGGCCGTGTAGAAGTCGGCAGTCGACTTGGTGCGGCTGGCCGCCCAGTAGGTAATGCCCATCGTCATCGTGACGAAGATGCAGAACATGATGATGGCGTGCCAGTTGGTCGCCTGTATTTCGGTCTGGGCCACAGCATCGGCCGCGAGCGTCGCGAAGGGCATGCTCGCCAGGGCGAGCGCGGAGAGAATCTTGGGCATCATTTGTTGTCCTTCCAGGCTTCCTTGACGACTTCCTGAGTCAGCGCGTCGAATTCGCTGTTGGCGCGCTTGACATAGAGCGCCGTCAGTATCCAGAAGAAAATGAACATGAACAGTTCGACCGCGACACCGACCGTCAGCATCGAGCCCTCGGAAACCGGCTTCCCGAGCGAAGTCGGGTTGAAGGCGACGGTCAGAACGAAACCATAGAACATCACGAGAACGATGGCTGCCAGCGTCCAGGCGAAACGACCGCGGCGCGCAACCAGCTCCTGAAACTTCGGATTGGCCCGCATCCGTTCGTACATTGCACTGCTCATGAATGCACCCCCTGCATGTAATTGAAATATTTCGAACCGATAAACTTAGTCGAGATCTTTAGGTAACGACTTGATCCAAGTCTACTAAACCTATTATCGTCCGGCACATTCAAACGAGCCAAGGAAATTCGCATGAGCACGGTCGACCTGTCGCGGGATGGCGAAATCGCCACGCTGACACTGAACAATCCGGACAAGCTGAACGCCATCGACCTCGCCATGTGGATCGAACTGGCCCGCCTGGCGGGTGAGTTGTCGGCCGACCCCGGCGTGCGCTGCATCGTCGTGCGCGGCGACGGCAATACGGCTTTCGCCGCCGGAGGCGACCTTGAAGAGTTCGTCACGGGACGAGCCACGCTCGAACAGGCACTGCACTATCACGGGCAGGTCGCCGCGGCGCTGAATGCCATCGCCGACTGCCCGCACCCGACGGTGGCACTGATCCAGGGCGCCTGCATCGGCGGCGGGCTGGAAATTGCCGGCGCTTGCGACCTGCGCATCTGCGGCGAATCGGCGCGCTTCGGCGCACCGATCAACCGCCTCGGCTTCTCGATGTATCCCGGTGAAATGGAAGGGCTGCTCAAGCTGGCCGGCGCCGCCGTGATGAAGGAAATCCTGCTCGAAGGGCGCATCCTGAATGCCGCCGAAGCCTACGAAAAAGGGCTGGTGACGCGTGTCGTGCCGGACACCCAGGTCGTCGACGAAGCCTATGCCACCGCCCGCCGCATCTGTGCCGGCGCACCGCTGGTGGCCGGCTGGCACAAGCAGTGGATCCGCCGCCTGCAAAGCGGCCGTCCGCTCAACGACGAAGAAAAAGCCGCTTCCTTCGCCTTTCTCGACACCGAGGATTACAAGGAAGGGCTGGCCGCCTTCCTGGAAAAGCGCAAGCC
>Ga0209310_1000989_pt1 | contig 24420 bp, 23 predicted proteins | sample AD_UKC030_MetaG_FD_184415 | JGI IMG/M metagenome (GOLD analysis project Ga0209310, IMG submission 184415) | Active sludge microbial communities of municipal wastewater-treating anaerobic digesters from USA - AD_UKC030_MetaG (SPAdes) (version 2) | ecosystem: Engineered > Bioreactor > Anaerobic >...
TGTTTGAGCGCTTCTACCGTGCCGATGACGCCACAACCGAAGGTAGCGGCCTGGGGCTTGCCATCGTTCAGGAAATAGCCACTCAGCACACCGCAACCGCCAGTCTGCGTCCCAATCCTACAGGCCGCGGCTCCATCGCTCGCGTCGTCTTCCCGATGTGGCAACCGCCGCCCCCGCCCCCACCGATCCCGGACGACTTTTCGGAACTCTATCGGCAGTCTCCACCGCTCGGGCCGTGAACACAGGTTTTTATTCGGTCATTGTTGCGGCAGCCCGGACACATCGCTATAATTCGGCCTCCGTTTGGCCAATTAGCTCAGTTGGTAGAGCAGCGGATTGAAAATCCGCGTGTCCGTGGTTCGATTCCGCGATTGGCCACCAGAATATTCAAGCACTTAGCCCAGCCTCCACGGTTGGGCTTTTTGCTTTCTGGCTTCATGTAGCCACCATGTAGCCACTTTCCCGCGATGCCTTACCGTTCCCGCCCCCTTTAGGGACTGAAAAAAGTCCTTTTTATAGCAGCGGTTAAGTCTGAAAAGGAAAAAACCGGCCATTTCAGCCGGTCGATTCTTGCTAAGTGTCGGGCGGTCTAGCTTACGGCGTGGTAACGTATTCAAATGCAATCATCGTTAGACCTTTCCGCCCCTCACATGCGAGCGCGCTATGACTTATGACGACGTTTCAAAACACGCTGAACAATTGAGCTATCGAGACAAGCTTCGACTGGCCCAATTACTCATTCAGCTAGCCCGGAAAGAAGAGGAGGAGCAGAATCCCGAGAAGAGAAAGACAGCATCCGCCTCCGCTCCGTCCGACCCGGAACTTGTCCAATATGTAGCCGATAGACTCAAGAAGCTAAAGCCTTCGAAGAAAGAAGCACTGCTTAACTCAATCGGGGCAATGTTCCAGTTCCAAGGGGGCATCTCCGACGCCGATAAAGAGAAACTCTTTTCTGAGCTACTGAAAAAGCATCACATCGCTGTTTCAGAAAACAACCGCATTAGCTATCCCGCGTGAGTAAAGGTCTAACACTTCAATCCAGGGGGCGCTCTGCGATAGAGCCGCGCAGCGCCCCTGAATTCGGACGTTAGAAGGCAGGAGGCAGCGTGGCACTAATCAAGTGTAGGGAGTGCGGGAAAGAGGTTTCCGACAAGGCTGCAGCGTGCCCAGGATGTGGCGCACCAATCGGTTCCTGTTCGTCGGCACCACAAACGGTCGCCAATTTCACCGTTAAGCGCAGTGGCGGGAAGTGGGAAGCGGCGGGCACCGTTCTCGTCATCGCTGGCGTGCTGTCAGTCATGTTCGCAGGCCCGCCCATTTCCACGATTGGGAGCCTCGCCTTTGTTGTTGGGCTAGTGGTTTTCGTAATCGGTCGCTTCAATTAGAAAGCCTGCCTTCTAACTTCTAGCGTCGGCTAGACCTGAAAAGAAAAACCGGCCATTGCAGCCGGTCGGGGTGTGTTGCATCTGGTCAGGGCATGTCGGCCAGCATTTCCTCAAGCGTTTGGGAGCGGCCTTGCAGCCTCTCGGCATTCTCGAAACGTCTAACCTCTATTGCATCCGCGGATTTCCCGCAGCATCGGTCTAGCAGTTCCTTGGCTGCCTGAAGTCGCACGGCGTCATTCTGTGAGTTTTTCATCAGGTCGGCTATTAGGTCGATTGCCTCGGCTGCCCGGTTCATTGCCAATTGCCTAACCTCGGCGGTGGTTTTGTTTGGGGTGCCAGGCTTGCGCCCGCCCGTTTTGATGCGCGTTACTTGTGGCATGGTTTCTATTCCTTTCTAAATTAGAAATTGCTTACGTTTGCTTACGCTTGCTTTGCGTTCCAGACAGAAGCGCCCCGCGGTCATTGGCGATGCGGTAGGCGGCTAGTTCCGCGGTTACGTCCCGGCAATCTCTGGCCACAAATGCCACCCCGCCAAACCGGCGCACCAGAGAGAGAAACTCGGATTGTTCCGGTCGCAGTCGCCCCCTGGTGCTTTCACTTCCACGGCCAATAGGCGGCCATCCTTCAGCATCCCGATAAGGTCAGAGCACCCGCGCCAGCCGAAATGGATAAACCGCTCGCCCACCTTGGCGGCTCCCGTGTTCTGGCGTTCCACCCATGCCACGGAATGATTGCCCCGCAGGGTGTGCAGCACTTCCACCAGCGCGGCGGCCTCGTGTCTCTCATTGGTACGGGGGGCGGGCACGCTCTCAAACCCGAGTAAATCGGCGCTCATGCTCTAACCCCATCCGCTCCAGAGAAAGGCGGCGTTAGTGCTTTCCCGCGATTCCCGAAATATCCCGAAACGGGACTGCCGGACTTTCCCGCGATTCCCGCGCCCCCTATAAGAGGGCGGGAACGAAACGGGAAGAAAAACGGGAACGGTGAAAACCTCAGGCACACCATAGCCAGCCCTCCCGAAGTTCAATCAGGCCCCGGTTAATCAGCCCCTCTATTGCTGTCTGTGTGCGCTCTGTCTGGCGCTTGGGGTCGCAAGGCAGGCGGCCTCGCGTTGCTGCAATGGCATCCTCTAGGCGAATGCAAGGGCGGCCCGCTGGCAATTCTCCCGGCGCTCCTTCTGGCGCGTATGAACCGGCAGCGCGGAACAATTCCCCCAAGGCATTCCAGATGATTTTCTGGTTTCCAGACTTGGGAGGCAGGGCACGGCGCACCATGTCCCCGGTGCTTTCCTCTGGCACGATGCAGCAGCTTGTGACTGCCTCCCCGTCGCTATCGATGCCCAGGTCGATAACCTCCAGCCGGAACGGATGCGCCAGCCCGTCATTGCCATCCTTGGCCTTTGCCGTGCGCCATTCGCGGCGGTCGCCATCCCGCGTTACTTCCAAGGCAGCATCTAGGGCAGCGTGCAGGCTGGAATGCCCGCGCAAGCCTTTAGAGGCATCTTTGCCGGTATGGTGTATCAGCAGCACCAGCCCGCCAAGCTCGCTTTGCAGAGCCTTTGCCGCGGCGATGATTTCACCCATTGCTGCGGAGTCGTTTTCATCGGCTCCGGGGGCGGCCCGGTTCAATGTATCAATGCAGCACACCCCACCCGAATAACCCGCGGCCTGTGCGGCGGCTATCAGGTCGGCACGGTCGGCGGGCTTGCGAATATCGAGCGGTTGCAGAATGAAACGAAACCTCCCCGTAACCTCCCCGTGCCTTGTCTGGTGCGCTTTCAAGCGTTGCGCTATTCCGGCCTCGCCTTCCAGCCCGATATAGAGCACGGGCGCAGGCGTTACACGGTTTCCGAACCATTCGGCCCCGCTGGCCACGTTCCCGAGCAGGTCTAGTGCCAGAAAGGATTTACCCGCCCCCGATGCCCCGAACAATGCGGCGATGCCATCGGCAGGCAGCACGCCCCGCACACGCCAGCGCACGGGCGGCAATGCGGATATATCGGCAGGGGTCAGCACCCTGAAGCGTTGCGGTGGCTCTTTGGCTTGTTGCAGCAGGCTGGCCACGGCCTTTAATCCCTCGCTCTGGTGCAAGTCGTTAAGGTCGAAATTGCGCGGGCTGCCTTCTGGCATCTCACAAAATGCCCCGCGTACCTTCCGGGCGATCTCCGCGGTCTGTGCCTCCTTCCCAGCATCGGGCACGATAACCAGCCGGGCGCTTGGATATTTGGCTCGCAGGGCTTCAGCCACACCAGCCACCCGCCCCCAGCCGAAACAAACCACGGCGGCGCAGCTTGTGGCTTGGTGGGCGCTCCATGCTTGCCCGATACCTTCCACCACATAAACGGGGCGGCCCTCCCGAATGTCTCCGATAATCAGGCAGGCATCCGCGGGCAGTTTCACCCCCGGCAAAAATGGCTTGCCGGTGCCTGTTATGAATTGCAGGCTTGCCACTTTTCCCATTAGGGTAATGCTAGGGAGCACCAGCGCACCATTGCAGGCGTTCCCGGCTATCGTCAGGCTCCCGGAATACACCCGCAGGCCATCGGGCAGCCCCAGCTTGCGGGCGATGTATTCATGGGTAGCCGTCGCAGGCTTGCAGGCGCTCCAGAGCGATGCAGGCTCATACGGTGGGGGCTTGCTCGGCTCTGCCTGTCTCGGCTCAATCTGGCGCGATTGCAGGGGTTTGGCGCGTGTTTCCGTGCCATCCTCCCAGCCAGCATCCCGAGCGGCTCGAAACAGAGAGGCAGCCGAAACGCCCCCACCTGTTTTGATACTCCTCCAGACAGAGCGGCATTCGTGCTCGCCTTGGAAATTCCCGCCCCCGGCGCTCCATTGGTGGAAATCTTCAAAATCCAGCCCGGCAGCCTTGGCAGCCATCCCGTATTTAACCCATTCGTCCCGCGAGCAGCCGGGGTCTAGGCTCCACAATGCAGAGCGTGCCCGTTCCGGTTCGTCTATGAATCGTTCGCGCATCATGCCAGCCACCCGAGCAGTAGGCACACACAAGCGAAGGCGAGCAGCCCAGCCAGTGTTAAATCAATCTCTCCCATCTGGCGCGATGCCAGCGCGGCGGCGGTTCGCGGGTCGCTTCGGTCTAGTCGGTATTCCGCAATAGGGCGGCGGCAGCCGGGGCGCGTAATCGAGTGAGAGAGAATGCCCCAGCCGTAATCCTCCAGGGTTTGAACATAGGCGGCCAGACGCCAGCCGATGCCCTCATATTCGGCCTGATTTTGCGGGGCGTGTATCAGGGCTTGCAGGGCCTCCGCGGCTCTTGTTCCTGGTGTCGGAATGCGTGCCGGAACAATCGGCGGCAGCGTGTCCGGGAATAGGTCGGTTGCGTTATGATTGAGGCTGTCTAGTGCGCTCGTTCCTGTGGTTTGGGGGCGGGCGTTTTTTTTCATTAGGCCACCTCGCCATTCAGCACGCGGGAAACCTCGGCAGCGTCCCAGAGAAGGCGGCGGTTTCCTAACTTGACCGGGCGCAATCCCAGCCAGTGCCCATTGCGACAAAGACTAGAGCGGATAGATTGCGGCTCTAGCTTGGCAAGGGCTGCCAGTTCCTCTGTTGAGAGTTTTTGCCCGATTTGGGCGGGGGTGGTTTGATATGCTTGCATCGCACTAGCTCCTTTGGCGTTGAGTGACGATGCAGATTTTTTAAACGGGACTGTTTTCCCCTATTTGGCCCCCTATTTAGCGCAAGTATTGGCGCGGGTTTCCGGCTAGTTACCCCGAATTAGAGCAAGTCAAATTCCCCCGATTTCAGCGAGCAATTCATCCTCAAGCTGCGGCCATGCCTTCTTAAATCTTGCGATTACTTGGCCTTTGTTTAGGTCATTGCGTTCAATCAATAGGCGAGCAAATATCACGGGGTTCCAGAGTGCTGCCCCGCTCTTGCCCCGTCTTCCGGTCTGACAGAGTGCGGCTTTGTAATGTTTGCCATAGCTGCCAGGGTGGGACAGCAGGTCTGGCCAGTTCTTATCACCTAGCAAAAATCCATCAATGATTTCCCCCTTTGGAACGCCATAGATATGCGGCGCTTTCTTTTTTGGTGCTCCAGTGGGGGCGGTGGTTGCCTCTGCCCATTTGCGGAATATCCATCCATACGGCATGTATTGGTTCTTCTCAGCCCATTCAATGCCCTCAATTGGCGCAAAGGTTTCGGGCAAGTCGGCGCGAATATGCAGCAATACCGCGGCGCGGTTTGGCCATAGTTCCTCAGGTATCGCGGCAAGCAAAGTATCTGCATTCCATTCGGGAAGGCGCAGCAGTTCCCAGGCAAGCAATACCCTGGCGGCGGCTGATTTTGGCATCCCAAACGCGGCCTCAAATTCTTCTTCAGTGCCTGTCGCAATTCCCTTTCGCACAAGTGCAGCGGTAATCGGATTTATACCCTCTGGGGTCAGGCAATGTTCTAAGCCAACGGTCTTGTTAGCGTTGGTCATCGCTGGCGCTCCAGATGACGGGGCGCTTAGCTGCATACCTTCGTTATTTAGATGCTCGATTGCATCATCTAGGCTAATTGATGCTTGCTTGCCCATGAAAGCCAAGGCGTCATCGTATCGCCCGTTTATCCGGTTTCTGGGGCGAATCTTTCCCGATTTAATGGCGCGAACTAATAGGCCGGTTATATCCTCTACGCACGCCACATAGCGCACTTGGGACGATAAATCATCCCCTGGCTCGCCATGCACCATCGTCGCGAGTTCTTCAGACGCTTCCGGTACGGTCAAAATCATTCTGCACACCTTCCGTGCATCCTTCGGTTAGGTGCCACCCCCAGCGGGCGAAGGTTTCCCGCGTTCGTCTGGCCAGACTAGGGGGCGGCAAGCTCGATTATGCCGCGGCGTTGCTCATTAGATGTACTACGTTCGCGGTTTGCTTGCCGGTGGCGATTTCGTTTAAGCGGTTTTCCCATGCCACCAGTGCGGTGCGCTTCTCGTTGGTGTAGCTGTGCCGGTCATAGTGGGCAGCTTGGACACCAGATAGGCCATGGCTCAGTAGTTGCGCCCGTGTATCGCGGTTAATTCCCATCCCTGCAAGCATGGTTTCGCAGGTGCGGCGAATGTCTCGCAGGTCGAAAGGCTCGCACTTCATGCCCTTGCATATCTCGGCGGCGCGTTTGCCCGGTGTGGTATCCACCAGTTGCGTTTTTCCATGCGAGGAAAAGAGCCACAGGCCATTAAATGAAGGCTCGCGGCGCTCTCTCTCAGCGGCGGCCTGTTCCCGCTTGGCGGCGCGTTCAATCAGGCTCGAAACGATGGCGGCGGCCTTGGGTGCCAGTGGTAGCAGATGCTCACGGGGCGCGGGGCGCTTGCCTTTGGTATCCCACAGGCGCAGGGTTTGCGTGTGTTGGTCGTAATCGCTTACCTTGGCGCGGAGTAGCTGCGCCATGCGTTGCCCGCCCGCGTAGAGTGCGAGCTTTAATGCCTGGTCGGTTACATCATCGCCAAGGGCGGCCATGTAGTCTTTGAGTTCGGGGGCGCTCAGTGTGCGGTTCCCGCGCTCCACTGCAATAGTAGATACAGGCTCCACGGGGTTTGATTCCACACCATAGGCGATAAGTGCGGCGGGTAACTTGGCATCAAACGGGGATTTTCTGGCTGCGTTATAGGCGGCGCTCAGATAACTACGCAGTATCCCGGCTGTGCGGTCTTTGCCTTGTTCGGCAACCTTTCGCACCATGGCGGCGATTTGGTGGGCTGTCACTGCATTAGCGGGCAGGGCGGCAATATCGGCCTGTGCCTCATAAACATGACACTTGAAGATTGAGCGGGTTTGCCTGGCGCTCTGCGCCTTGCCGTTGGTCTCTAGCAGGTCGCTATATGCCTCACAGAGCGAACGCAGCGTGTAGCGCTTCCGGCTTTCTGCATCTTGTTCGGCTGCCACCTTTGCAGCCTTGGCGCGGGCCTTTGTCTCTGCCTGTTCCCGGTCAAGTTCTCTAGGGTCGGTTCCCTTATCAACTAGGGTTTGCAGGCGGCGGGCCTCTTCGCGTGCTTCGTCTAGTTTCCAGTTGCGAACATCGCCAATGGTGCGGCGTATGGTTTGCCGGGCTAGCTTGCTCTCAAATATGAATGATTTAGCGCCAGCAGTTGCGCGGATTGCGAGGCGCGGCGCGTCGGTATCCCAGAGAAAATCCTGTTTCTTATCTGCCGGGCAGTTGAAGGCGGCGATTCTGGCTAGTGTGAGGCGTTCGCGTTGCATTGATATAACCCCCGGAAGGTTTGGCTACACCAGAGCTACATGGGGCGTTCCGTGTAGCCACTGTGTAGCCAAATTATATCAATCTAATGCAATGCAAATCAACCTTATGATTAGTGTAGCCTTCGATTTAATGCGGGTTTCAGAGGGTTTTTGCTGTCTTTGCTGAATCTCTATCAACGTCGATAAATGGCTACATCAGCAGATTTGTAATCATCAGGTAGCGGTTCGATTCCGTTCGGGGGCACCAATAAGTCGAATGCTTGAGCCATTATGCGTGCTTGTTGGTCATTCGCAAGGCATCCAGTCCCAGAAAATCACACAAGCGCCAGATGCTCTCGCGTTCAGTTCGCTACTTTCGACCAGCCTTTGGCTTCCATACACGCAAACATCCGGCGAACAGCTTCGTTGGTAATCGTGCCTGTGGTGTCGGGATAGGTTGCAGTCTTGCATTGATTCAGGTCGAAAGAATATTCCTGATCGGAAGCGCCCGGTTTCTCCCAGTGCCACGTCGGTTTTAGCGCACAGCCAGCCACGCCGGCGAAAATACAGGCTGCCAAGGCCATTGCCCTGCTTTTGATACTGTTCATTCCGGTATCTTTCTTGAGTCGGGGAGAGGGCTAATTCGGGAGGCTATAAAGAATAAAAAAGGGAGCAATTCGCTCCCTCTGGTTTTTCGTGAGATGAGTTTCACGAAGCGATGACTGAGGATCAGGCGAAGTTGCCTTCGGCGAAGGACCAGTTCACGAGGCTGCTCAGGAAGGTCTCGACGAACTTCGGGCGCAGGTTGCGGTAATCGATGTAATAGGCGTGTTCCCAGACATCGATGCACAGCAGGGCTTTGTCGCCGGTGGTCAGCGGGGTGCCGGCGGCGCCCATGTTGACGATGTCGACCGAACCGTCGGCCTTCTTGACCAGCCAGGTCCAGCCGGAACCGAAGTTGCCGACGGCGGAGGTCTGGAAGGCGGTCTTGAAGGCATCGAGCGAACCCCACTTGGCGTCGATGGCAGCAGCCAGGGCACCCTTCGGAGCGCCGCCACCGTTCGGGGTCAGGCAGTTCCAGAAGAAGGTGTGGTTCCAGACCTGAGCAGCGTTGTTGTAGACGCCGCCGGCCGGGGCCTTCTTGACGATGGCTTCGAGGTCGAGATTTTCGTACTCGGTACCCTTGATCAGGTTGTTCAGGTTGGTGACGTAGGCCTGGTGATGCTTGGAATAGTGGTAGTCAAAGGTCTCGGCCGACATGTGCGGTGCGAGGGCATCCTTGGCGAAAGGCAGCTGGGGCAGTTGGTGTTCCATTGTTTTCTCCGTTGTAAAAGGGGTAGAACGAAAATTCTATTGGGCTTTGGACGACGCGACAACCGCTTCGACGGTTGCAACGGCCGCGCCCCTGGCAAAGCTGACTCTGAGCGTGGCGCCCGGTTGAAGGCTGGCGGCGTCGCGTACTGCCCGACCATCCGGGCCAATTGCCAACGCATAGCCGCGATTGAGGACGGCATGCGGATCAAGTTGAATGAGACTTGCGGTCAGCGCATTTAGTTTCGCTTCGGCGCCGGAAACTTTCTGGCAGGCTGAGTTTTCGAGCCGATATTGCAGATATTTCAGGTGGTCGCGTGCGCTTTCCAGTCGTGGGCGTGTGCCACCCAGGCGATGGGCAAGCGTGCCAAGACCCTGCCGGCGGATGGTGAGTTGGTGATCCAGAGCTCGCCCGAGTCGCGCACCAAGCTGCATGACGGTTTCCCGGCGTTGGCGCAGCCGCTCAGCCGGGTGGGTCAGGCGGGCGGCGAGCCAGTCGAGTTGCTGGGCGCGCTCGGCCAGCCTGCGTTCGAACTGGCGGCTGATTCGCCGCTGGAATTGTTGCAGGGCAGCGAGCAGTGTCTCGCGGTCCGGACTGAGGATTTCGGCTGCAGCGGTGGGCGTTGGCGCACGCAAGTCGGCGGCAAAATCGGCAATGGTGAAATCGGTTTCGTGGCCGACCCCGGAAATTATCGGCAGCGCGCTGGCGCGGATGGCGCGCGCGACGACTTCCTCGTTGAACGACCACAAATCCTCGATGCTGCCGCCGCCCCGGCAGAGAATGATGGCGTCGCAATCGCCAGCTGCGGCCAATTTCAGGGCGGCAGCAATTTTTTCGGCGGCGCCTTCGCCCTGGACGGGAGTCGGGTAGAGATCAACGCGGATGTGCGGGGCGCGCCGGCGCAGTGTGGACAGCACATCGCGCAGGGCAGCCGCCTGCAGACTGGTGACGATGGCCAGCGCTTGCGGGTGTTCGGGCAGCGGGCGCTTGATCTCGGCAGCGAACACCCCTTCACTTTCAAGCTTGGCCTTGAGGCGCAGAAAGCGTTCGAACAAATCGCCTTGTCCGGCGCGGCGGACCGATTCGACATTGAGTTGGAACTCGCCTCGCGGTTCGTAAAACGAAACCAGCGCCCTTGCTTCGATCTTCTGCCCATTTTCCAGGCGCCAGCCTAACAACTGCGTGCGGTTGCGCCACATGACGCAGCGCACCTGTGCGTTGGCATCCTTCAGGGAAAAATAGACATGCCCGGAGGCGGCGTAGGTAAGGTTCGAGATTTCACCGCCGACCCACGTGAGTGGGAAGGTGGATTCCAGGCAGTCGCGTACCAGACGATTGAGGCTGGAAACGCTGAGTACCGGATTGGTGGAAACGGCTGAAGCTGGATCGGGCATGTCACCGATTGTACCCTGCTGGGTCCGGAATGGTCGCCTATTGTTGGTGGGATGTTTTTATAACCAACTGATTTATTGGAAAATTAAATGATGTGCCTAGTTTTTTGGCAATGCAGGTAGAAGCCATTGTCAATGCGGGTTTGAACCACTTGATGACAGCTCATTCACAGACTTATCCACAGCTTCTGGGGATAAGGCGGCACTGCCGCGATTTACGGGGCTTGCCGACCGGTGGGGCGAGAGGCAAAATGCCAAGTTATTCGACAAGCAAGGATTCATTGTGAAAGACATCGTTCTGGCTGCCGGCTGGCCTATCTGGCCGTTGTTGGCAGCTTCCATCATTTCAGTTGCGCTGATTATTGAGCGCCTCGTTGCCCTGCGGCGTTCCAAGGTGGTGCCGTCCGGTTTGTTGCAGCGTGCCGTCGGTGAATTCAAGCGCGGTGCCAACAACGACCGCATGCTGGAGGAACTGGAGCGCCATTCGCCCCTCGGCCGCGTGCTGAGTGCCGGGCTGCGCAACTTTGGGACCTCGCGCGAAGTGATGAAGGAATCGATCGAAGAGGCAGGTTCTGCCGTTTCGCATGAACTGGATCGTTATCTGACGACGCTTGGCACGATTGCCTCGATCAGCCCGTTGATGGGGTTGTTCGGCACGGTGGTCGGGATGATCGAGATTTTCGGTTCGCAGTCGCCAAGCGGCTCCAACCCGCAGCAACTGGCGCATGGTATTTCCATTGCGCTGTACAACACCGGTTTTGGTCTGGTGATTGCCATCCCGAGCTTGATTTTCTGGCGGCATTTCCGCGCATTGGTCGACAGCTTTGCCGTCGAGATGGAGCAGCAGGCCGTTCGCCTGGTCGAGTTCATGCACGGTGACCGAAAGTAGGCCATGAATTTTCAGCGCGGTCGTAGCCGGGAAGTGCCGGAAATCAACCTGATTCCGATGATCGACGTTTTGCTGGTCATCATCATCTTCCTGATGTTGACCACCACCTACTCCAAGTTTTCCGGCCTCGAGATCAACCTGCCGACTGCCGACGCCAGCAAGCAGAATGAGCAGCCGAACGAGATCGATGTTGCCGTGACGGCCAGCGGCCAGATTTTGATCAATAAATCGCCGTTGACCGCAGCAGACGTCAAGAGCATTTCCGACGCCCTGCGACGGGCGGCGGGTTCGCGCCAGGAACCGATCATCGTCATCAATGCCGATGCCAAGGCTACCCATCAGAGCGTCATCGATGTGATGCAGGCGGCGCAGGCTGCCGGCTATCCGCATATCTCCTTCGCCACCCAAGCGCCACGCTGATGGTCGCTCGCTGGTTGCAGCGCCAATGGTTCGAGCAACGCCGGCTTTCGCCGGCGTTGTGGCTTCTGGCGCCGCTGGCCGGGCTCTATTCGGTCGTGGCAGCGCGCAACCGGCGCCAGGCGCGCCCCGAGCGTCTGGCGGTGCAGGTTATCGTGATCGGCAACATTACCGTCGGCGGAGCCGGCAAGACGCCGTTGACCCTCTGGCTGGCCGGGCAACTGAAGGAGCGCGGCTGGCGGCCCGGTATCGTCAGCCGCGGCTATGGCGGCCAGGGTTTGCTGCCGCGCCCGGTTAAGCCTGACTCTGCTGCGGTCGACGTCGGTGACGAGCCGATTTTGCTTGCCCGGCGCAGCGGCGTGCCGGTTTGGATCGGGCGCGATCGGGTCGCGGTCGGGCGTGCCTTGCTGGCGGCTCATCCGGACGTAAATGTTGTTCTCTGTGACGACGGGCTGCAGCACTACCGGTTGGCGCGTGACGTCGAGCTGGCGGTCTTCGACGGGCGTGGCGCCGGCAACGGCTGGCGGCTTCCGGCCGGGCCGCTGCGCGAACCGTTGAGCCGGCTGGCTGCCGTTGACGCCGTGATCTGCAATGGTTCGCCGGATGACCGCTTGCCGCCGGCGCTGCCGCGCTTCGAGATGCATTTGCGCGCCGGAGAGTTCTACCGTCTTGACGATCCGGAACAGCGGTGCTTCGCGGATGACCTCGCCGGTCGCAATCTGCACGCGCTGGCCGGCATCGGCGATCCGGAGCGCTTTTTCCGTACGCTGGAAGGTCTGGGGCTGGCGTTTAATCGCCACCCGTTTCCCGATCATCACGCCTACAGCGCTGCCGACCTGGCTTTCGCCAAAGGCGGCGTGCTGCTGATGACCGAGAAGGATGCAGTAAAATGTGCCGGACTGACCGCCGACGAAACTTGGGTTTTGCCGGTCGAGGCCGAGCTTTCGCCGGCCCTTATTGATCTGATACTGGAGAAACTTCGTGGACGCCAGGCTGCTTGATATCCTCGTCTGCCCGATTTGCAAGGGCAATCTCGAATACCGCAAGGCCGAAAAGGAACTGGTCTGCAAGCCCTGCAAGCTGGCCTACCCGATCCGCGACGACATTCCCATCATGCTCGAGGACGAGGCGCGCCAGTTGTCGGCGGACGAGTAGCGATGTCGGGCCTCGCCTTCAAGGTCGTCATTCCGGCGCGTTACGCTTCGACGCGCCTGCCGGCCAAGCCGCTGCTCGATCTCGGCGGCAAGCCGATGGTCGTCCGCGTCGCCGAACGGGCGCGGCTGTCGGGGGCGGAGGAAATCTGGGTGGCGACCGATCACCCGGAAGTGCGCGCCGTTGCCGAGGCGTATGAAGTCGCCGCGCTGATGACGCGCAGCGACCATCCGACCGGCACCGACCGTCTGGCAGAGGTGGTCGAACAGCGCGGCTGGAGCGGCGATACGATCATCGTCAATGTGCAGGGCGACGAGCCACTGATCGAACCCGAAATCATCGTCCAGACGGCGCGGCAACTGGCCGCGAGCGGGGCGGACATCGCGACCGTCGCGCACCCGATTGCCGATGCCGCCGATTTTTTCAACCCGAACGTGGTCAAGGTCGTCTGTCGGGCCGATGGCGATGCCGCCTATTTTTCCCGGGCGCCGATTCCCTATGCCCGCGATCATTTCGCCAGGGAAAACGGCGGCGAAACCCTGCCGGCCAACTTCCCGGCTTATCGCCACGTCGGCCTTTACGCCTACCGGGCGAGTTTTTTGAAGGCCTATGCCGGGTTGACCGCAGCGCCCACCGAACAATTTGAATCGCTGGAGCAGTTGCGCGCCCTGTGGCACGGCTACCGCATCAGCGTGACCTTGATCGACACCGCGCCGGCGCCGGGTGTTGATACGCCCGAAGATGCCGAGCGGATGCGCAAACTGTTTGACCGGGCCTGAAATAGCGAGTAATTTTTCGCCCTTAGAGAACGGTCTACCAAGACACCGATAACAATATTTTTTCGCTACACAAATACCGAGGGACTTTCCATGAAATTGATTCTGTTGGGCGCACCTGGCGCCGGCAAGGGTACGCAAGCCACGTTCATTTCCAAAGAATTCGGCATTCCCCAGATTTCCACCGGCGACATGCTGCGCGCTCAGGTCAAGGCCGGCACGCCACTCGGTCTGGAAGCCAAGAAGCACATGGACGCGGGCGGCCTGGTGCCGGATGCCGTCATCATCGGCATGGTCAAAGATCGCCTGACCCAGGATGACTGCAAGAACGGCTACTTGTTCGACGGTTTTCCGCGCACCATTCCGCAGGCTGAAGCGATGAAGGAAGCCGGTGTGCCGATCGAGTTCGTGCTCGAAATCGATGTGCCGGACAGCGACATCATCACCCGCATGGCCGGCCGTCGCGCTCACCTGGCTTCCGGCCGCACTTACCATGTCAAATTCAACCCTCCCAAGGTCGAAGGCAAGGACGACGTGACCGGTGAAGACCTCGTTCAGCGTGACGACGACAAGGAAGAAACGGTCAAGAAGCGTCTGGATATTTATCACTCGCAGACCAAGCCGCTGGTCGATTTCTACAGCAAGTGGTCGGCCACGGGCGACGCCAAGGCACCGAAGGTCAAGAAGGTGGCCGGTGTCGGTAGCGTCGATAGCATCACCAAGAGCGTTTTCGACGCTCTGAAATAAAGGGAAGAAAATGGCGGTGAAGAATGCCTTCTACGCACAGTCAGGGGGCGTTACCGCCGTCATCAATGCGACGGCGTGCGGCCTGATCCAGGAAGCACGCCGGCATCCCGACAAGATCGGCAAGGTGCTGGCCGGACGCGACGGCATTATCGGCGCGCTGACCGAAGACCTGATCGACACCAGCCTGGAGTCCGATGCCGATATTGCCCGCCTGCGTTCCACGCCGGGCGGTGCCTTCGGTTCCTGTCGCTACAAGCTGAAGAGCCTGGAAGAACATCGCGCCCAGTACGAACGCCTGATCGAGGTGTTCCAGGCGCACGACATCGGCTATTTTTTCTACAACGGCGGCAACGATTCGATGGACACCGCCTGGAAGGTGTCGCAGATTGCCGAAAAGATGGGCTACCCGGTGGTCTGCGTCGGGGTGCCCAAGACGGTCGATAACGACTTGCCGCTGACCGACTGCTGCCCGGGTTTCGGCTCGGTGGCCAAGTATGTCGCGACATCGATCCGCGAGGCCGGTTACGACGTCGCATCGATGGCCCGCACGTCGACCAAGATCTTCGTCCTCGAAGTCATGGGCCGTCACGCCGGCTGGATTACCGCCGCCTGCGGTCTGGCTTCCGAGAAAGTCGGTGAGCCGCCGCATATCCTGCTGTTCCCGGAAGTGCCGTTCGATCCGGAGCGTTTCCTGGCGCGCGCGGATGAGTGCGTCAAGCAATATGGCTATTGCACCGTCGCGGTTTCCGAGGGCTTGGCGGACGCTTCGGGCAAGCTGATCGCCGAATCGGGAACCAAGGACGCGTTCGGTCACTCGCAGTTGGGCGGCGTCGGGCAGATGGTGGCGCAACTGATCAAGGACCGGCTCGGCTACAAATATCACTGGGCACTGGCCGATTACCTGCAACGCTCGGCGCGCCATCTGGTTTCGCGCACCGACGTTGAACAGGCGCATGCGCTGGGGGTTGCTGCGGTCGACCTCGCTTTACAGGGCAAAAATGCGGTGATGGCAACCATCGAGCGCCTTGCCGATGCGCCGTACCGCTGGGAAATCGGCGACGCGCCGCTGAAGGACATCGCCAACGTCGAGCGCAAGATGCCGGCCGCGTTCATCACCGCCGATGGCTTCCACATTACCGATGCCTGCCGGACCTACCTGCAGCCGCTGATCGAGGGCGAGGACCCGCCGCCGTATCGCAACGGGCTGCCCGATTATGTGCGTTTGAAGAACGTTACCGTGGCAAAAAAGCTGGGAGCGTTCAAAGTCTGATTTTTAGTTGTTAATCAAGGGAGGGGGAGTGATGTCTACAGCGTTGTTACTGGCGCTTGCCTGCGCCGTGCTGGCAGTCCTGTACGGCTGGATTTCCAGCAGGCAGATCCTCGCGTTGCCAGCCGGCAACGAGCGCATGCAGGAGATTGCCAAGGCCATCCAGCAGGGGGCGGAGGCCTATCTCAGCCGGCAGTACAAGACCATCGCCATGGTCGGTGTCGTCCTTTTCCTGGTTATCGGCCTCGTACCCAAGCTCGGCTGGCTGACCGCCTTCGGCTTCCTGATCGGCGCCGTCCTTTCCGGCGCCGCGGGCTTCATCGGTATGAACGTTTCGGTCCGCGCCAACGTGCGCACCGCCGAAGCGGCGCGCAGGGGTATTGCCCCGGCGCTGGATGTCGCCTTCAAGGGTGGCGCGATTACCGGCATGCTGGTCGTCGGCCTCGGCCTGCTCGGCGTCGCCGGCTATTACGCCTTCCTCAAGTCGGTGGGCGGTACAGCCGATCTGCATCACGTCATTGAACCGCTGGTTGGTCTCGCCTTTGGTTCCTCGCTGATTTCCATCTTCGCCCGACTTGGTGGCGGCATCTTCACCAAGGGGGCGGACGTCGGCGCCGATCTGGTCGGCAAGGTCGAAGCCGGCATCCCGGAAGACGACCCGCGCAACCCGGCGGTGATTGCCGACAACGTCGGCGACAACGTTGGTGACTGCGCCGGCATGGCGGCTGACCTGTTCGAGACCTATGCGGTGACGGTGGTGGCCACCATGGTGCTGGCGGCGCTGATCATCAAGACCTCGCCGGGCCTGGGCGAAAGCCTGTTGCTCTACCCGCTGGCGCTGGGCGGCGTGTCGATCATCGCTTCGATAGTTGGCTGCTACTTCGTCAAGGCCGCCGAGGGCGGCAAGATCATGGCCGCGCTCTATCGTGGCCTGATCGTCGCCGGCGTCCTGGCGCTCGTCGCCTACTATCCGATCACCTCCTGGCTGATCGGCGCCGGTGACCCGGCCGCCAAGATCACCACCATGAGCATGTTCGGCTGCTCGATCGTCGGTCTTGTGCTGACCGCCGCGCTGGTCTGGATCACCGAGTACTACACCGGTACCGACTATGCGCCGGTAAAACACGTCGCCGCCGCCTGCCAGACCGGCCACGCCACCAACATCATCGCCGGTATCGGCGTTTCGATGAAGGCGACTGCCCTGCCGGTGCTCTCGGTTTGTGCCGCGATCTATGCAGCCTTTGCCATGGGCGGCTTGTTCGGCATCGCCATCGCCGCGACCTCTATGCTTTCGATGGCCGGTATCGTCGTGGCGCTGGATGCCTACGGCCCGATCACCGACAACGCCGGCGGCATCGCCGAAATGGCCGAACTGCCGAAGGAAGTGCGCAACGTCACCGACCCGCTCGATGCCGTCGGCAACACCACCAAGGCGGTGACCAAAGGCTATGCCATCGGCTCCGCCGGCCTCGCGGCGCTGGTACTCTTCGCCGACTACACGCACGGTCTGGAAGCGGCTTCGGGCAAGGTCTTTACCTTCGATCTCTCCAACCATCTGGTGATCATCGGACTCTTCATCGGCGGCCTGATTCCCTTCCTCTTCGGTGCCATGGCCATGGAGGCGGTGGGTCGCTCCGCCGGGGCGGTGGTGGTCGAGGTGCGGCGCCAGTTCAAGGAAATCCCCGGCATCATGGAAGGAACGGCCAAGCCGGATTACTCACGCGCGGTCGACATGCTGACCGTGGCGGCGATCAAGGAAATGATGATCCCGTCGATCCTGCCGGTGGCGGTGCCCATCGTCGTCGGTCTGGTGCTTGGTCCGGTCGCCCTCGGCGGTCTGCTGGTCGGGACCATCGTCACCGGCCTCTTCGTGGCCATTTCGATGACCACCGGCGGCGGTGCTTGGGACAATGCCAAGAAATACATCGAGGATGGCCATTTCGGGGGCAAGGGCTCCGATGCCCACAAGGCGGCGGTGACGGGCGATACCGTCGGCGACCCTTACAAGGATACGGCCGGCCCGGCGGTCAACCCGCTGATCAAGATCATCAACCTCGTCGCGCTGCTGATCGTGCCGCTGATTGCCTGAGTCGGCGATGCTTCTATCAAAGGCGGCTGCGGCCGCCTTTTTTGTCAGATATTTCACGGGAGGGTTTCCGGGCCTGCGCTAGAATGCGCCGGAAATGGAGTTTGCATGAACGAATCAAAGAATCAGCTTCCATCCGGGATCGCGGTGGAAAGCAAGCCGGGCGTGCGCGAGGATATTCTGCACCACGACCCCCTGCTGGATTGCCTGGTCGAGTTGTCGCGCTTTCATGGGCGTCCGAGTACCCGGGCGGCGCTGACCGCCGGGTTGCCGCTGGAAAAAGGGGCGCTGACACCATCGCTGTTCGCGCGGGCGGCAAGCCGGGCCGGCCTGGCCGCCAAGGTCGTCAGGCGCCCGCTGGAGCGGATCGATCCGGCGCTATTGCCCGTGGTCCTACTGATCTCGGGTGAAGAAGCCTGTGTCCTGCTCGGCTGGGACGAAACCGGGAACACGGCTCGTTTGTTGTTTCCGGAAACCGGGCAGGGTTCGGTCCAGCTCTCGCGTGAAGAACTCATGCGTCGCTATGCCGGCGTGGCGATCTTTGCGCGGCCGCATTTCCGCTTTGACCAGCGCACGCCCGAGGTTGGCGAGGTCAGGTTGCGTCACTGGTTCTGGGGCGCGCTCGCCGACCAGTGGCCGGTTTATCGTGACGTACTCGGTGCGGCGCTGCTGATCAATGTGATCGCGCTGGCCATGCCGCTGTTTTCGATGAACGTCTATGATCGGGTGATCCCCAATCGCGCCATCGAAACCCTGTGGGTGCTGGCGCTCGGCGTCATCCTGCTGTTCGCGGTCGACTTGATGCTGCGGCTGTTGCGGGGTTACTTCATCGATCTCGCCAGTGCGCGGATCGACATGCAGCTATCGGCCAAGATCATGGATCGCGTGCTCGGCGTGCGCATGGAAGCGCGCCCGGCCGCAGTCGGCGCCTTCTCCTCCAATCTGCGCTCCTTCGAGTCGGTGCGCGATTTCATCACTTCTGCTTCGGTGACGGCCTTCATCGATCTGCCGTTCGCCCTGTTGTTCGTTTTCGTGATCGCGCTGATTGCCTGGCAACTGGTGATCCCTGTGGTGCTGGCGATCATCGTCGTGGTCATTTACGCGTACATCCTGCAGCACAAGATGCAGTCGCTTGCCGAAACAACTTATCGGGCGGGTGCGCTGCGCAATGCGACCCTGATCGAGAGTCTGACGGCGCTCGAAACGATCAAGACGCAGGGCGCCGAAGGCGTCATGCAGGCGAAATGGGAAAAATCGGTGGCCTTCGTCTCGCGGGTCAACAACCAGATGCGCTTCCTTTCGGCAGCAGCGACCAATGGCGCCATGGAGGTCCAGCAACTGGTCAATGTCGTGACCATCATCGTCGGGGTTTACCTGATCAGCGAAGGAATGCTCAGCATGGGCGGATTGATCGCCTGCACCATGCTGGCCTCGCGTGCCGTCGCGCCGCTCGGGCAGATGGTCGGGCTGCTGATGCAGTACCACAACGCCAAGACTTCGTTGACCTCGCTCGATGAAGTCATGAAAAAGCCGATCGAGCGACCGGCCGATGCCAGTTTTGTCCATCGCCCGGAGTTGCGCGGCGATATCGAATTCAGCAATCTCCAGTTCAGTTACCCCGGATCTTCCATCCCCGCCTTGAAAAATTTCAGTTGCCGGATTGCGGCGGGCGAAAGAGTGGTCGTCATTGGCCGCATCGGGTCCGGCAAGACAACCTTGCAGAAGCTTTTGCTCGGGCTCTACCAGCCGACAGAGGGCGCGGTGATGATCGACGGTGTCGATGTTCGCCAGTTGGACCCGGCCGATTTGCGCCGCAATATCGGCTATGTTTCCCAGGAACCGACACTGTTCTACGGGACGTTGCGTGACAACATCGCGATCGGCGCGCCTTATGCCGACGATGCGGCGATCGTGGCGGCCGCCGAAATCGCCGGTTTGACCGAGTTCGTGAATCGCCACCCGGAAGGTTTCGACATGCTGATTGGCGAGCGCGGCGACTCGCTGTCCGGTGGTCAGCGCCAGAGCGTGGCGATTGCCCGGGCCTTCCTGATGGATCCGCCCATCCTGTTGCTCGACGAACCGACCAGCGCCATGGACTTCACCTCCGAGCAGCAGTTCAAGCAGCGGCTCAAGGCCTTTGCCGGCCACAAGACGGTGATTATCGTCACCCATCGCAACAGCCTGCTGGATCTCGCTACCCGGATCATCGTCGTCGACGATGGGCAGGTGGTCGCCAACGGGCCGCGCGACCAGGTGTTGCAGGCGTTGCAGAGCGGTCAGATCGGGAGGGCGTCATGAAGCACCTCAAGGCGGTTGCCGCCTGGCTGTATGAACGCCTCGAAGCCATCGCCAAAAAAAACGTGCCCCGGGTCGAAAAGGTGCTCGGCCGTCTGCCGAGCCAGCAGGAGGCCGAGGCAGTCGATTTCGCCACCGATGCCGACCTGGCGATCCTGCGTCAGGAGCCGTTGCGGGCGCGCATGCTGTTGCGCACCGTCGGCATCGTGGTGGTCCTGTTCATCATGTGGGCGGCGGTCGCGCAGCTCGATGAAGTGACGCGGGGCGAGGGCAAGGTCATTCCGTCGAAGCAGGTGCAGGTATTGCAAAGTATCGATGGCGGTCTGGTTTCCGAAATCCTGGTGCGCGAAGGCGATGTGGTCCAACCCAACCAGCTGTTGATCAAGATCGATGAAACGCGCTTCGTATCGTCGGTCAAGGAAAATCGCGTCCAGTATCTTGGCTTGGTGGCGCGGGCGGCCCGGCTCAGGGCCACCTCCGACGGCAAGCCTTTCGTGCCGCCGCCGGAGGTGATGAAAGAGGCGCCGGAGGTGGTGGCGCAGGAGCTCCAGCTCTACGAGGCCAAGCGTGCCGAGATGAACGCAGCGGTGTCGATCGCCCGGCAGCAACTCATTCAGCGCCAGCAGGAACTGAACGAGGCACAGGCCAAGCGTGCCCAGGCGGCGCAGGGTTACGACCTGACGTCCAAGGAGTTGTCGGTGACCAAACCGCTGATCAATTCCGGCGCGGTTTCCGAGGTCGAGTTGCTGCGTCTGGAGCGCGATGTCTCGCGCTATCGCGGCGAGCGCGACATGGCTTCGGCGCAGATCACCCGTGTCCAGGCGGCCATCAACGAAGCGCAGCGCAAGATCGAGGAGGTTGAACTGAACTTCCGCAACGATGCCGGCAAGGAGCTTTCCGAAACCAATGCCAAGCTCAGCAGCCTGGCCGAAGGCAGCGTGGCCTTGTCCGACCGCGTCAAGCAGTCGTCGATCCGCTCACCGGTCAAGGGCACGGTGAAGCGTCTGCTGGTCAATACCGTGGGCGGCGTGGTGCAGCCGGGCAAGGACATGATCGAGATCGTTCCGCTGGAAGACGCGTTGCTTCTCGAGGCACGGGTTCTGCCGCGCGACATCGCCTTCCTGCGTCCCGGGCAGCCGGCGATCGTCAAGTTCACCGCCTACGATTTTTCCATCTATGGCGGCCTTGACGGCACGCTCGAGCACATCGGCGCCGACACCGTGACGGACGACAAGGGCAATGCCTTCTACACCGTCCGCGTGCGTACCAACAAAGCCGGTTTCGGCGATGCGAACCTGCCGATCATTCCCGGCATGGTGGCCGAGGTGGATATTCTGACCGGCAAGAAGAGCGTCCTCGCCTATCTGCTGAAGCCGGTGCTGCGCGCCAGGAACGTGGCGATGACCGAACGCTGATGCAGCACTGGATCGTCGATGTCGGGGATAGCCCGGCTCCCGCCGCCTGGCTGGAGGCAATGCCGGCCGCGCACATGGTGCCGCGCGCGGCGCTGCGCGATGCGCGGTTCAACGGCGATGGGGTGATCTGGTGCCGGCTGCGCTCCGGAGAGTCCGTCGAAGACGTGCTGGCAGCGGTCGACCGCGCCGGCGGGCAAGCGCTCGTCCTGCTCTGCGACGAGCCGGACGAAACCCTGGTGATGTGGGCGCTAACGCTGGGGGCGGCCGGCTGCTGCAATACGCATGCGGCACCCGACGTCCTGCGGCAAGTGGCATTGGTCGTTAGCAACGGCGGCTTGTGGGTCGGCCAGCCGCTGCTGCGCAAACTGGTTGGCGCCACCTCGCAGCGTCTCGGTCAACGCCCGCCGGAGGCCAAAAACGACGCCTGGAGCACGCTGCTTTCCGAGCGCGAGGTGCAGGTCGCCAGGCTCGTGGCCGGCGGTTCCAGCAATCGGGAAATCGCCGAACAGCTGGCGATCACCGAGCGAACCGTCAAGGCGCATCTGACCGCAATTTTTGAAAAGCTTGACCTGCGCGACCGCCTGCAGCTGTCGCTCAGGATCAACGGCCTCAAAATTTGAAGCGTAGCGTGAAGTTTTTCACGCAAATGCCCGACAACTGTACTTTGGTTCAATAGATTCGCCAGCGGCGAGTCCGTACACTGCCCGCATCGTAAATCATGCTGGAGAAGTGTCATGGCCGAAGTCATCGCCCGCGTTGGTAAAATCACTGGTGAAGCGTTCGCGCGCGATGCCGACGGCAATCTGCGGCGCCTGAAGAGCGGCGACCCGATCCGCGAAGGCGAAGTGGTGCAGGCCGGATTGGGCGGCGAGGTTCAGCTGAAACTTACCGATGGCCGTGATCTGGTGGTGCGCACGAACGAAGCCGCCAAGCTCGACGCCGAGGTTGCCGCGCCCGAGCGGCCGGACGCCGGCGACAGTGCGCTACGGAACAACCCGACGGGCTTTGCCAAGGTAAGCAAGGCGCTGGTTGGCTTGGATGGCACCTTCAGTTTCGAGGACGATGGCGGCCGGATTCAGGGCGCCGCCGTCCAGAAGGAAGGGCACTCGTTCGTTGAACTGCTTCGCGTCGTCGAACTGGTCGATCCGCTTGCCTTTCAGTTCGGTACGGGCCGCGGTCAACCGCTGGATGACATTCGCGGAGGCTGGATTGGGAGAGAAGCCGCGACGGTATTCACCTTTACCCCTCCCGAGACTGAAAACCTCTCCTTGTCTGGGAGTGAGGATAGCCCGATCCGGATCGATCTCAAGGGGAGTGACCAGGATGGAATTATTGTCGGGTATGTGATCAGGAGTCTGCCGGCCAACGGGCTGCTCTATGCCGATGCCGCGCTGACGCAACTGGTTTCGGTTGGACAGACCGTGGCTGGCCCGGTGTTCTTCAAGCCAGACGACAACTGGAACGGTACGACATCCTTCCAGTACGCATCCGTAGACAATACCGGATCCGTCGATGAAACGCCGGCGACTGCAACGATCGACATCACGCCGGTGAACGATGTCGTCAGCCTCGCCATACCGGACGTGAATGGCGGCGCGACAGGCCAGTCGAGTGTGGCCGAAGATGCGACGACGATGGGCAGCTTCACGATAAGTGCGCCGGACGGGCTGGACCCGGCGGCGGCACTGACCGTTGCCGGCACGGCGGTGAGCAAGGCGGCACTCGAAGGCAGCGGCACGACGCCGGTGGTGATCGCGACCGCGCAAGGCACGCTGACGATTACCGGCTACAACCCGGTGACCGGCATTGTCAGCTACAGCTACGACCCGAGCGGTACCAAGGACCACACGGGCGGCGAAGTTGTCGATGCGATAGGCATCGTCGTCAGGGACAACAACGGTGATACGCAGAGCGGCACGTTGACCATCAACATCCTCGACACTGCGCCGCTCGCGAATCCGGATACGGCGGCCATCACCGAAGACGCGGCGGCCGACACGGTGGGCGGCAACGTCATCAGCAGCGGGGCCGGGAAGGACACGCTGGGGGCCGACGCGACCTCGGTCACCGGTGTCACGGCCGGCACCGGCATGCCCGGCAACAACGTGGCGGCCGGCAGCACCAGTGCGGCAGGTGCGACGGTCGTTACGGGACAATACGGCAGTCTCCAACTGGGCGCTGACGGCAGCTACAGCTACCGGCTGGACAACACGAACGCTGCGGTCAACGCCCTGAAAGACGGTGAAACGCTCAACGAGACCTTCACCTACACGATCACCGACGCTGATGGCGACCCGAGCACGACGACACTGACCATCACCATCAACGGCACCACCGACGGCGGGCCGAGCATCGTGCCGGTCGACGGCAACGGGATCGCCAGCGGCCAGGCCAGCGTCCTCGAAGCCGGGCTGACCAGCGGCACCGACCCCAGCGAAAGCACCACCGGCACGATCAACGTCGGCAGCCCGGACGGCCTCGCCAGCGTCAAGATCGGCGGCGTCACCCTGAGCGTCGCCCAACTGCAAGCCCTGAGCGGCGGCAGCCCGCAAGTCATCGACACCGGCGAAGGCCTGCTGACCCTGACCGGCTTCAGCGGCACCGGCAGCGCCCCGCTGAGCGGCGCCATCAGCTACACCTACACCCTCAAGGCCGCACTGAACCAGCCCGGCGCAACGGAAAGCAGCGACCTGATCGCCCTCGAAGTCACCGACCGCGGCGGCATCACCAGCACCGGCACACTCACCGTCCAGATCGTCGACGACACCCCGACCGCCCGTGCCGACAGCAACAGCGTCAGCGAAGGCACGAGCGGTGCCGACAGCACCGTCAGCGGCAACGTCGTCAACGGCAGCACCCCCGACGTCGCCGACCGCCTCGGCGCCGACACCCGGGCCAACCCGGTCACCGCCGTCAGCTTCGGCGGCACGCCGCAGACCGTCGGCAGCGAATTCACCACCGCCTACGGCCACCTGACGCTCAACGCTGACGGCAGCTACAGCTACCGGCTGGACAACACGAACGCTGCGGTCAACGCCCTGAAAGACGGTGAAACGCTCAACGAGACCTTCACCTACACGATCACCGACGCTGATGGCGACCCGAGCACG
>Ga0209310_1000992_pt1 | contig 24362 bp, 13 predicted proteins | sample AD_UKC030_MetaG_FD_184415 | JGI IMG/M metagenome (GOLD analysis project Ga0209310, IMG submission 184415) | Active sludge microbial communities of municipal wastewater-treating anaerobic digesters from USA - AD_UKC030_MetaG (SPAdes) (version 2) | ecosystem: Engineered > Bioreactor > Anaerobic >...
GCTCCGAATCCAGTCAGTTCCAGGGATTCCTCCGGCGAAAGGCGACGGTTGTTGTTGAAATCATGGAGAAGGTATTCTTCGTAGGCCTGAGCCAATCCTGGATGTTCGAGGATGGCGTGCCATTCCCGGTTGTGCGTGCGGAGCGCCTTCTTTTTCTCGGTGGCTCCATCCTGAAATTTTGGCTGGTTTGAGGATTGAAGGTTTCCACTCGACAACCAGAAGGCATTGCTGTCTCGGACGATCACCTTGATGTGATAGGAACTGGCAACCCAGCCGTCCAACACCCCGGTTTTCACCCATGCATTTTCGAACCGATCCGGGAGTTTGTCACGGAACTGAGCCACCACCTCCGCGTCCTTTAGATCATTCTTTTTCGTTCCAGAACCCACGCTTTCTCCGGCCTGCATCACCAGGGTCAGCTTCTCGAAGCCCGGCTTCCGGCCCACAGACTCTACCGCATCCACCGCATGAGGAGCCCCAAAGTCGTACATGCCAATCACCAATCGGTTTTTCGTTCCCTTCAGGAACTGGGAAAGCTGCGACCACCCTTCTTCCGGGCTGACGTGCGCCAGCACCCGCATTTTGGCCTGGACCTCCTCGAGGGACACTCCCGCGGGCGGCACATAAGTAATTTCGTTCGCCAGCACGCCTGTGTCGGCAAATACAGTCTCAGCGACCGCGGGACCACTCGACAGGCGGACTAAATCCTCGATGGATGGATGGCTAACCTCCACGGGCAAGCCTCGAAACTCATCGGGGAGAGGTTGGATGCGCGCCTCACGAAGTTGGACGGGTGTTCTCCTGCGCGCGACCGTCACCACGATCGCGCGTTCCTTGGTGATCCAGCCATTCTTGAACACATAACCCAACCTGACGTTCATCACGTCGGCCCGAGCTCCGAATTCGCGCTGAGCGGCGACCAGCAAGTTCGCGGGATCTTCTTTTCCATGCGTCACCACGGGAGCCTGAACTGGGAGCCCTCCGGCACTGCCATCGGCAGGCACGGATGCCATCGTCGATAGCTGCGATGTCCCAACCGCCGCCCCACCCGCGCCGCCAATCCGCACCGAAACCGATAGCGGCAACGTCCATGTTGCGGTTCCATCGGGGGAAACTGAAACGGTCGTGACGGCGCCACAGGCTGTTCGTGATCGGTCAAGGTCACGCGTCTCAGGCGGACGACCGGTGCCGGCCGCCGGATGGGCGGTGAACATTTCCTCGAACAGCCGGCGCTGGGCCGGCGTCATCGCCTGTTGCCGCAAGTGCGCAATCACCCGGCTAATCCTGGTGCCCTCGTTGGCGGTCCATTTGATCCGATGCTCGCCCATCTCTGTCCGCCAAACCTGGCCATCGACGGCCATGATTTGACCTGCCGCATTTTTCGCCGGGACCCCCGAATGGTGCAGCGCCACAACCTCCCAACGGTCATTGAACACCGGAGATCCGGATGAACCGGGTGAAGTATCCGTCTTGTAATGCAGAAAGAGCTCCAAAACATCGATCAGCTGATTTTCTCGCAGGCACAACTGCTTCGGTTCCGCATTTGGATGCTGGATAATGTTGATCCACTGCGAGACAATGGCTTTCCCTTCTTCCTCGATTAACCTGTTCCACCCAATCTCTCCCAAGGTCAGGTCGCCTCTCATGGGCATGGGTTGGACGGCCACCAGAGCGTAATCCAGGTTCCGATCGGCCATATGGAAGGCGTCAGGATCCAGACCATAGGTGGTCGTGGGTGGAATCGTGCCATCCTCCCCGATCTCGTAACCGAATTCTAACAGCGAGGTTCGTGTCAATGTCTTGTCACCCAGCACATGGTGATTGGTCAGCAAGAGCCGAGGGGAAACCATGAAACCCGTGCCATAACCGCGGGGGCTGCCGGCGGCCACGCCCATCCAGATGCGCCCCACCGTGCGGGCCACACGCAACCCGCTCTCCAGGAACGCAACCCCCATGAGGTCGTTGGCGCCAAGTATCCGCTCCAAGGCATACGGTTCTATCACACCGGCAACCGTTTCCACCGGCGTGGGTGTGCCTCGAGCCTTGAACCGCAGCATTCGCTCGGCATCCCCCCTCGTAAAACCGTGCCGCAACAGAAACAGCTCCACCCGCTCCGGCCTGTCCACTTCCAGGTAACGTTTGGCCTGAATCAGGCGCTCACTCCGTTCGCGCGTCTGTCTGCGGCTTTCATAGCGTTGTGCCGTTGCCTCCAACTGAAATTGATCGATGATCATAGTGACTGGCTCCTTTCGATGATCTCTATGCGAAGTATTACCCCTTCAAAAAGCCCTCCCTTGGGCTTCCCATACCGATTGTTGGCTTCTACGACGCTCGAGGTGTTGGCTGGACAAAGTCAGCTCCTTGAAGCGAAGCATGTCTCCAGTCTCTACTACTCGACCCACCCAGAAGAACCTGCAAGCGAAATATTCATGCGGCAATCTTGGCTGGACAGGACATGGGTTCGGCGGAAAACTCATGAGCCATGAACCTCCCCGCCCGCATGGATGCCACCCGCAAAAGCGTCGCAGATCGTTCCCCTCTCCGGAAGCCTTTGAACACCCGGCGTCCGGGAGTCTCCCGTCGTCGTTTTCTTCGGACGACATTGACACTGACGGCGGTCAGTGTTGTACCTCGATGGATTCTCGGAGGCCCAGGCCTGGCCCCTCCCAGCAACCGATTGAACGTAGCCATTATCGGCGCCGGGGGACAAGGCATCACTAATCTCAAGGAGCTGTTGAAGCATCCCGACGTCGCCGTGAGCGCGATCTGCGATGTCGCCGAGTTTTGGGATAACAGCCACCTGTATTATCGACACAACGGCGGACGCGGTCCGGCTAAACAGGCTGTGGCCGAGCACATCAAACAGAATCCGGACCTAGGACGGCGGGATCCCGCGGTGTACTTTGACTTTCGGACCATGCTCGAGCAAGCGCAGCGGGATATTGATGCCGTGTTAGTCGCCGCTCCCAACCACATCCACGCGGTCGCTTGCGCGGCGGCGATGCGAGCCGGTAAAGGGGTCTACTGCGAGAAACCCCTTACGCACTCGATCTACGAAGCGCGCCAGCTCGCCCGGTTGGCGCTAGAAATGAAGGTAGCCACTCAAATGGGCAACCAGGGCCACTCGACCGATGACATCCGGCGCGCCGTCGAATGGATCCGCGCCGGAGCGATTGGTCCGGTGCGCCAGGTGCACGCCTGGGCCAGCGGACCCAACCGTCCCTTGCCGACGGCCCGGCCCGCGGACACACCGCCCGAGCCGGACGGACTCTCGTGGGATCTCTGGATTGGCCCCGCAAAACTGCGGCCCTATCATCCTGCCTACACGCCGTTAATGTTCCATTACTGGTGGGACTTCGGCAGCGGCACCCTGGGCAACTTCGGCTGCCACACGCTGGACACCGCAGTGTGGGCGCTGGATCTCGAGCATCCAATCCTGGTCGAGGCCAGTTCGACAGCGCTGAACGAAGAAACCACACCGTTGGCGGCAACCTACCATTGGGTCTTTCCTGGGCGAAGCGGTCGAGACCGGATTGAGGTATTCTGGTACGACGGCGGTCTGCGACCTCCCCGCCCCGCTTGTTTGGAACCCGATGAGGACCTGCCCGCCGGCGGGGGCTCGCTGATCGTCGGCGATGCAGGCGCGGTTTTGTCGGGAGTCTGGAGCGGTTCGCCTCGGATTATTCCTGAGGAGAAAATGCTTCAATACCAACCTCCGCCGCCCACAATTCCCAGGTCCAAGGGCCATCACCGGGATTGGATCGAGGCATGCAAAGGAGGCCCGCCCGCCAGCGCCAACTTCGATTTTGCCGCCCGATTGACGGAGATCGTTCTGCTGGGCAGTGTCGCCTTGAGAACTGGCAAAACCTTGCACTGGAACGGTCCCAGCATGACGGCCTCCCATGCGCCCGAAGCCGAACCGTTCATCCATGGCCATTTCCGAAAAGGATGGGAGTTATGATGAGACTGGAAGCGGCCAACGCCTTTCGTATGGCACGAGATTTATGGTGGCCCAGGTGACCGAGGCAATTCCCTGCGCGAATGGCGAACGCTGAGTTTGCCCGCCCCGAATTACCGCGGATCCCGGCCCCTACTCTGCCCGATATCAAGCAGAAGAGTTTTCCTACTTCAGTTCCGCAAGCTCCAGTTCGTCCAGGTACCCATCGATATTCACGCACAAACCGTCCTTCAGACGTTTCGTGTCCAGATGATGGATTTGGCCTTTCATCCACTCGATCAGCAGCGGTCGCAAAGACGCATCACGGGCGCACTCGCGCGGTGTGTGATGCTCAAGCATGGGGATGCGATCGTCCAGTAGAGTGCGGAGCTGCCGCTGGATCATTCGCGCCTCGGGGTCTTCCGGCAGCCCTGGGATCCCGGTCTCGGGCACGCGTTCCCGGGAAACGTCCATCTGGATGCCATGGGAAGCGTCCCTCGCAAACTCGCGGTCCAATGCTTCCGTCACTTCAGGGGACACCGCAATCCGAGGGTGCTTGCGCATTTCCAGATGGGCCACATCCGTGATGCACTCTTTTTCAAAACGGACCAGATTGCCAAAATACTGATCCACCATCTGGCGGGCAAAGTTGAACTTCTTTTTGGACATGGTTTCGAGAATGAGTTCATTCGGGTAAAGGCGCACATTACCCACTGTCCCAACGCTGACCGATGGATCCGAGTGTTTGAAGGCGCCGGCCATGGATTTGTCGAGTTGCGCGGAATCCCCCCGCCGCAGCCAGGAAAATTGGGCCAGCGGCTTCGCAAATCCCGCCTCCTTTCTCGGGGGCTCAGGTTCGAAGTCAGGTTTGCTTTGAATCGCGGACGCCACTTCTTGCACGGTTCCGACAAGCCGGTAAATGGCGACGCAATGGTAGAAATCGATGTTTTCAAAAACACGCCGGTGATACTCGATCCCCAACTCGTTCAGGACGTCAACAGCCCATACGTAGTCTCGCATGAGAAATTCGCGCAAGGTCAACGCAGGTTGTTGCGCCTGTTCCCGCGCAAGCCGGGTCTTCAACAATTCCTTCCAAAACCCCCAAATACTGTATTCCACAAAAATGCCGACTCCGCCCAGGCGGCTGAAATGCGGATAGTGAGTAATCCAGGCCAGAAGCCGAGTGAACCGCGCCATCTTCGGAGTGGAGGTCCGGTCCATTAATATGAACGGGGGCGTCTCAGGAAAGAGAAGGTCGGCGCATAAGGCCGATTGATGATCCAAGACCTTTTGGATTTCGACCACAGTGACATAGGATTGACGGCGGTAACCCATCATCACCCGTTGATCATTGTTCAAGCCTTTCCAACCCTCCGCCTCCCACCGGTCCGCCAAGGTCCGTCCGGCGGCATCACGTTCTACGAAAAAGGCGGTATACAAAGCGTGGGATTGAGCCAAAACAACGTTGGTCGCCGTGTTGTCCGCAGGATAACAATGGGGGCTTTTGGGATTCCGAAACCGATCGGCGCCCAAATGGCGGATCGCGTAATCGAAGGCGACAGAGCCCCAGTTTTCATCCATCTTCAGCCACAGATCATAGCCCTTCGGCCCAAACGGGTAGTAGGAACAATCCGCGGGACAGTTCAATTGGCTCCCGCGTCGCGCGCCGCAATCCGCCGGAGTTATCAAACCTTGCGTGGCCGGGCAAGGCCGGCTGTTTTTTCCGGAACGGTTTGGAGTGAGATCTTCATGGCTCATGGCCAACCAGTGTATGAGGCATTTTCCGCCTGTCGATCCATTCTTTGAACCCGGCCTCGCGCCCGATTGCCTGAATCAAAAGCCGGGGGCCAAACACTTCAGGACCTCCGTATCTTTTGCCTTCTTTTATTAGCGTTAATTGGCGTTCATTAGCGGTGAAGTGACTTTATATGCGGTTTTCGGGAGATCTTTCCCGCGCTTTTCTGATTTGAATCATGCTGGTGATTGCCCCACCATCATCCCTGAAACGGGAGATCGAGCATCGTGAAAAAGATCGTTTGGAAAACAGTCCTGAAAGGTGCCCTCGGCCTTCTGCTGGCCCTGTCTGTCCTGCTTTGGGTCATCAAGGCTTACCGGGACGCGCATTACTTCGACAACTATGATCCCGCCGCGCCATTGAACCTGACAATGGACGCTCCCACCGAGGTCAATGCCGAGACACCGGACAACGGCTACACGATCACGAGATTCACTTTCGATGGATACCGGGGCGAGAAGGTTCCCGCCCTGATCTCCCTGCCAATGGGTCCCAAGGCCAAAAAGCTGCCTGCGGTCGTCTTTCTGCACGGGATCGGTCAAAACAAGAATTTTCTCAAAGAAATCGCCTTTCCCTTCAGTCAGGCGGGCTTTGTCCTCGCGAGCTTCGATCAATACATGCAAGGCGAACGGAAACTGGGCAAAAACCGATCGTCCTTAGCCCGACTCGAGGCCTTCAGAGAACGTCCCGCTAAAACGATTAATGAAGCCCGCCGGCTCATCGATTATCTCTCAAGCCGTCCTGACATTGACTCGGGACGCATCTATCTGGTCGGCGCCAGCTACGGCGCTGTTACGGGCAGCACCCTCATGGCCAAGGACCAACGCGTGCGGGCCGGGGTGATGGTCTATGGCGGTTGCGACTTCGGCAAACTCCTGGATTCTTATGCCAATCACTTGGGCGTGGCAGCCTTCCTGGGCCTGATTGACGGCAAGAATCTTAATCCCGAGAAGCCGCCCCTGCCCCAACTAACCCGGTCCCAAGAACGCAAAACGGGAGCCGTCATTGCCTGCATCATACCCTTTGCGCGTTATTTCCTGGGAGTGGCCGATCCCATCCATTACGTCGGCCGGATCTCCCCGCGACCCGTCTATTTCCAAAATGGCAAGCATGACGTGCTCGTGCCAGCCCCGGCGGGATTGGCCCTGCAAAAGGCCGCCCGGGATCCCAAAACCATCACCTGGTATGACTCGGATCATGTGGGGATTGACCTGGAGCAAACCAAACAGGTCTTGCAGGACGGCCTTCAATGGCTTCTCGAACAGGATAATCCATTGCGCCCGCCCGAAGAGCGAGTCACAAACCTGCCGCCGTTCAAGATCACGAAGACCTGAAGATCGTTTGGGCTGGCGATCCAAGACGGCCGTTCATGCTTTCATCTCACGCCTCTTTCCTCACTGCGCTTCTGGCTGCGCACTCGATAAAGCCTTTCGGTGAAGCCGCCTTCCTTTTCAAAAGCCGCGGCCGCATGGTCGCCCTTCATGGTGACACCAACCGATAGAAGCCTTGGGGCAGGTTCAGTCGAGCGGTGTTGGTATCCGTAAACGTGGTGAGGGTGCCGACTCCGCGGTTAGTGGCGATGTCGGTCCAGGTTGGCAGGTCGAGCACGGGTGTATACTGCACGGTGTACGCTGCTGCCGGGAGACTGGTCCACGACCACTGCAATCCCGATGGGCTCAGTGTCATGCCCTCGATCTGCAACGTCGGATTTACCGGCAGCTCAATCGTGCCCTGCGGGATCAAATCCTTGTCCTGGAATCCAGGATAGCTCGTCGGATAACGGCGGACCTTGAACACGGCATTATACTGATGGCCACGATCGTCCAAACCGGGTGTTTGTCCCTGACTCAATGGACCTGTTTGCACAACGGGGCACACATAGCGCCAGACAATTTCCCCAGCCGCGGTGACTTCAGTGACGATTCCGTGCACGCCGTCGCACATGAGGGTGTTGCCGTTGGGCAAACGTTGCGCGCCGGAGATGGCCTCGGAATACATGCTCGAAGGTGGCGTCGCCACGTAAGTCCAGGTGAGGGCGGTCGGGCCATAGGCCGTGCCCGAGGCAATCGAGTAGAGTCCGCTGGTCAGCAGTGGCGGAATGATTTCATCCACCGTGGAATAGTGACGGCCCAGGCCATTGTTAAAGATCAGCAGGTGACCCGCCCCGGGGCAGTCGGAATCAATCCATTGCGCATCATGCTGGTCAAAGAGCATCTGGTTGGCGGCGGTGCCACAGCCGTAGTTCACCGGATTGCCCCAGCGATAGAGCAGATCGCCACCCTTGCCCCGGCGTCCGCCCTTGTGTCCAGTGGCCTCTGCAGTCGTGGTCCCATGATCAATGACCCAGAGCTCGCTGCTGCCGCGAACGCTTAGGACGATTTGATCCAACTCGGGATTATAGGCAACGGAGTTCATGTGATTCCAGAAGGGCATGATGCCACTGGCGCCCTCCACCCAGCCGTTCACATTCACCCGTTCGGGATGGTCCGAAACCACGCCGTAATTGTTACGGGCCGGATCGAAGTCCTGGATCAAGTGGTCCCAAACATGCCATTCCCATAAAATTTTGCCGCCGCGAGGACGTGTCGGCTGGACCTCGATGACCGAGTCGGGCAGCATGTAACCGTTTTTCGCAACATCGGGATGCAGCAAGGCAGGATTGAATCCGGCCGCGAGCACCTCAGCGTACGTCTTCTTCTCGACGACCAGCAACAGCACGTTGCCATTGGGCAGTGGGGTGATATCATGATGAGACATGTTAGTGGGGGTGGCGTAGTCCAGCTCCCAAACCAAGTTTCCGTGCCAATCGTATTCCTCCAGTCGGCCGCCCTCGCCACCGCCCGTTAGCGCGCCGTTCTTGGTGAAACCGCATCGGAGCAGATGGCCATTGGTGAGGAGGTAGGCGGATTGACCCGGTTCATAACGGCTGGTCCAGCGGTTGACAATCTGGCCGGCGTTGTTGACCAGGTAGGTGTTGGTGTAGTGCTTGGGGGCAATCAGTGTGTAGCCCTCAAACGCCCGGTTGTCGTTGGTCAACAGTCCCACAGTCTGAACCGGATTGGCAGGACTGCTTCGGACCGTGTAGGAGCGCGTGACAACTGGCGCGCCGAGGGGATCCCGGGTCACACTTCCGGCGTTATCGGTGGCAGTCACGTAGTAGTCTACCGTTGTGCCAACCGGTTGAGCCGGGACTTGCGCGCCGTAGATCCAGTCGCCGGCGAGTCCATCCTGATGGGCGCCGTCGTCCAGCATGAGAATGGTCGTTGAAGCGCTTCCACCGGAGATGACCTTCACCGAGATCTGGTCCAAGTCAATCCGGTTGGTGGCTTGACCGCCGCGGAATTGGAAGCGCATCTTGAGGTTGCTGACCAACTCACCCGGCTGCAAGTCGTAATGGTAGGGCTGCCAATTATGACTGGTGCCTGTCAGCTCGCTCAGTCGCGTGACGTAGCCATTCCCGGCGTCGAGCTGAAAGGTCCAGCCGGCATTCCCGCTGAGGCCATTGCCCCAAAGCCAGAATTCCACCCAACCCGAGGTGCCGCGGGCATCTATGGCCTGTGTGGAGGTGACCATCGAATCGCTGGGGTTCGTCGTGCCCTGCTTGAACTCGAGGCCGTTGGTGTTGCCAACACCGTAGTTGGCGCCCCCGCGCTGCTCGAAGGGATTCCCGCCCGTGAATGTCACGGTCCAGGCATTCTGACAGCCATCCCCGGCCCAAGGCTTGACCGCGTTGATGCGCATGGTCTCGAGGAAGACCGTGTTGGTCTGACTCCCACCTGCGCCGGTATTGTAGGTGAGTCTGGTCGATTCCACGCTTACATCATCCGTGACGCGCGCGGTCACCCAGACCGGATCAACTGGAGTGGGTGAGGCGGGCGTGATGGCTGTATTCGTGATGACAGGTGCTTGATTGGCTGCAACGGTCCCACTGGTGGCTCCCTGGACGCGCATTCGGATGGAGTAAAGCGATCCCGCATCCGTGGTGATGAACAAGGTCTTTCGATCGCTGCCACCGAATTCAAGATTCGTGGGCCGCTCGGGCACGGCGATTTGTTCGACCGGATAGCCAAGCGAGTCATAGACTAGGACGGAGTTCTCGCAGAAGTAGAGATGGCCTTCGGCATCCAGCGTCATGCCGTCGCACTTCACTCGGGCGAACAGGGTCTTGTTCGTCAATGTGCCATCGGGATTGATGTTGTAGCGAAAAACATTCGTCGCGCCCCAGTCGGCAAGATAAAGCATCTTGCCATCCGGTGTGCCGACGAGGCCGTTGGGCCGTACGGTGTCGGCGACCACGCGCAGGACATCGCTGCGGCCAGGCTTGAGGTAATAGACATATTCTCCCCCTTGCGCGACGGCATGACCGAAATAGACCGGGTCGGTGAAATACACTCCCCCCGCCGGATCGATCCACAGGTCGTTGGGCTCATTGAACCGAAGCCCGGCATAGTGACTGGCCACAACGGTCGCACTGCCTTGCGGCGTGATGGAAACCAGGCGGCCATTGTCCCCTTCGCAGGCCAGTAGATTGCCGGACATGTCGAAGAAGAGGCCGTTTGCGCCGCCGGAGTTCGTACGGAACACGGAAAGCTGATTCGACACTGACCACCGGTAGATCGTGTCGGCTGGGATATCCGAGAAGTACACATTGCCTGCTACATCGGCCGCCGGGCCTTCGGAGAAATGGAGTCCAGACGCCAGTCTGGTCAGTGTCGCCCCCGAGGCGACAAGACTCGCGGAGCCGCGCCGGATCACGCGAAACCCAATGTGGAACCACGGCCCATTTGGATCACCGGGTCCACGGTAGTAAGACGGATTCCGATTGGCGACACGGGCGTGGCCAAAATACTCCTCGCCGTTGAACCAGTTGCCACCACGCAAGCCACGGTAAGATTTGCCATCCGGCATGGGATCGCCCGTGACTGGCCCCGGTGGATTAGTCACAATGTTGTTGAGCACGCAGTTCGTGTAGTAATCCTTGGCGTACCAGTCGTTCACCCATTCCCAGACATTGCCCGACATATCGAAAAGGCCAAAGCCATTGGCGTTGTTGCGGGTTTGATAGGTGGGATTTGCAGCGGGCCAGTTGAAGTTGGTTTTGTATTGGATCGAACCGTTGTAGAAGCCGACCGGCGTCGTCCAGGGATAGGGACCGGTAGCGAACGGATGATTCTTGCCCGCCCAATTGGCAATCGTGCCATCGGCGTTGGTGTCGCTGCCCCACGGGAACATGCCGTAGGGCGTGTAAAGACCGCCGCGCGCAGCGTATTCCCACTCGGCTTCGGTCGGCAGCCGATAGCCGTTGTTGGTCAGGCGGCAATCGCCGGTCGCGAGATTGTAGCAAGGCGCATAGCCATCCCGCGAACTGGCCCAATTGCAGTAGGCAATCGCACCAAACCACCGCACGCCGGTGATGGGATGCAGGTCGCGACCGTCGCGAATGCCAAACGCGCTACCGGTCCAGACGACCCGGCTGTTGGTGTCCGAGCCGTAGGTGTCGCAGTAGATGTTTGTGCCGCCCACGCCATAAACATAGTTGGAACGGACCTCGATCCATCCTTGGGGCAGCGCGGAGTTGAGAAACTGCACAAATTCCTTGCAGGTGAGGAGGGTGGTCTGCATCTCGAACGAATCCACATAAACGTTGTGAACGGGCACTTCGTCGCTCGGATGCTGCGGATCAACAAAACCGAAGTGGTCGCCCATTTGATACTGCCCGGCCGGAATCCGGACGAACTGAGGGGTGAAGCCGTTGGTTGGAGCCGTGCTATTGGTGATGCCCCCGCGCACACAACGCATCCAGATGTTGGTGGACTTGCTGTCGTAGCTCACGATGCCGAGTTGAAAGTCGACGAACCAGGCCCGGTTCGGATCGTTGATTTCGCTGGTGGACGACCAGTAGCGGGTGGGCTTGGCGGCGGGGAAAAAGTTTGTATCCAGCGATGGACCGGCCAGGGATTCGTCGTTGAGAGATTGGAGTTCTTTGACGTTTGGCAGCCGCCAATCGGAGTGCCCGGACAGGACGAGGCCCTCGGCATATTGCAGGGCAGCCTCCCAGGAGATCGCCATGGGTGCCTCAGCCTGCTGCCAGGTCAAGCCCGTGTCCTGGTCGGTCACGGTGCCGTCACCGTTGCGGACAAAATGCTGCATGGGTTGACTCATCGGCGGCGCGGCTCCGCGCACACACCGAACGTGAATGCGCTTGGCGCCCCCGGCGCTGATCGTCTCGGTCTTGGGGTGCGGGCCGATGCCGCCGCCAGCATTGGCCACCCAGACGCGGTTGGAATCCGTGGGCTGCACGTCCCGGCTCCACCAATACTGCGCGGCGGTGGGCGTGAAGACATTGGTGTTCAAAGCGGGATTGCGCGCACCGTGATTCAGGATGCCGAACAACTCGTGAGCGGTCGGGAGTCGCCAGTCGCTCTGGCCCGCCAGCACGAGTGAGTTGGCATAAGCGGCCGCATTTTCCCAGGTCATCTCGCCCCCATCCGCCCTTTGCCAGATGAGACCCGTCACGTTGTCGGTGACCGTGCCATCGCCGTGATCCAGGAACGAGGGGGGATTGAGCGTGTAATCGGAGTCTTCGCCAAACGTGGCGGTGAAGCTCTGCGTCTGGCCGGTGTCCGGGAGATTCGCAATGCTCCAATCGGTCATGTTCGTGGACGGGGCGACACGATAGCTCGCGCCGATCATGCGATTTGAGTGGCCGGATTGTTCGTCGGCCGCGAGCACGGCTCTAACGTAATCGACCGTGACACCCGAAGGGGCCACCGTAACGCGCAAGTGTCCGGAATTGTTCGTGACCATGCCTGTGTAATAGCCCGCGTTGGTATCACCCACGTGGTAGGTGGAGTCAGATGGCATGGGTACTTCCTGGTAAATCACGCCATCCAGTTCCTCGCGGGCAAAAAGATGGTCGTGGCCCTGGAATAAGATGGTCACGTTGTTGGAGACCATCAGTTGATGAATCGGCATGGCCCAACCTGGCCGGTTGGCAGTGAAGCCCCAAGTGCCATCTTTGTTTTGCCCCCCCCACTCGTGCTTGTTGGCCCACGCCACGCCACCCCGGGTCTGGCCAAGGACGTGATGGGCAAAGACAAACTTGTACGGCTTCTGGCTGGCTTCAAGCGTCTGCTTAAACCAATCATACTGCGCCCGACCCAACGTCCAATCCCAGAGGTTGGCGGGTTTGGCGTCCGGCAGGTAGCGGTAGGCATCGAGGACCACAAACAGAGCGTCCCCCCATTCCCAGGCATAGTAATTGCCCGGCAAGCCGGGGAGGTCATTGGTATGGACGTAGGCATCGGCATTGGCGTTGCCGGAGTAGAAGGCGTTCGGGAACGGATTGGGATACTGACGCAAGCGAGACTGTGTCGCGTAGGTGCAAATTGGATTCGCCTCGGTCGTTGGATACTCGTAACCGATGGTTTCGCCTGGGGACTTGAATCGCAGCCGGTAATAGCAGCGCGTGTTTGCGGGGAGTCCGCTCAGCTCGATAAACACCGGTTCGCCCGCCCTGAGGTTCGTAACCGCCGTCTGCGCGGAGTAAACGCCGGACTGGGCACCGTACTGGAAGTACGCCTGAAGACTCGCCGGCGAAAGCACGTTCAACGCAAGTGAACCGTCGGTCGGACGACCCGGAATGATCGTGCCCGGGAAATCGAGATTCGTCACAGCCGGCGCCGCAATGGTGTAGAGGTGGGAGACCATGCGGTTTGTTTTTCCGATACCTTCGTGGCCCGGCAGAAAGGCGCGGACGTAAGAGACAGTGGCGTGACTGGGTGTCACCGTGACCCGCAGATGACCGGCATTGCCCAGGATGACTCCGTTTGTGTAGGTATAGCGCCCTGCCGTGCCCGTGTTCGAATAGTTCGTGGCACTCGGCTGCGGGCACTCCTGATAAATGAGGTCGGTGACACCGTCGCCATTTGCGTCCAACTCCTGTTTCACGAAGAGATGGTCGTGGCCGTGGAAGACGGCGTTAACCCCGTTGGACAGCAGCAGACTTTGAATTGGCATGGGCCAACCCGATCGGCGCACATCGAATCCCCAGGTGTCATTCGTGTTGAAACCGCCCCACTCACCATACCGCGCCATTTCCAAACCACCTCGCCCGAGACCGTCGTGACTCCCGCCGACGAGGTGATGAGTGAGCACGAATTTGAACGTAGCGGTGCTCTGGGCGAGCGTGCGTTGAAGCCAGGCGAATTGATTTGTGCCCAGCGTCCACCCCCATACATCGCGAGCCTGGCTGGGCTTGGAGCTGGTGTCCCAAAACGGATCGAGAACAACCAACAGTGCGTTGCCCCAATTGAAAGAATAGTAACTATCCCGCGGACCCGCAAAGTCCGGCTCAGCGACGGTGCTGCCCGAATAAAAGCGGCCCGGGATGGGACAAGGGAAGTAGGCCGCACGAGCCGCCGCACCCCAAACGGCGAGGTTGTTGGCGGTGCCGTCGCGCAGCCAACCCAACTCGGCGTCGTGGTTGCCATTCACCAGGAATAGGGGCGTCGAGTGCCCAACGATGCTGAAGAAATTCTCGCGGACTACCTGACGCTGCATAGCGGCTCCGGTGTAAGTGGTGACGCCGATTTTCTCGTCCATGAAGGTGTCGCCCAGGTCAATCAAGAAGTCGGGTTGGTCGGCCAGGATGTTGGTCAAGGTCTGTCGCCAGAGCACCGGATCGATGATGGCGTTGGTGTCTCGGTAATGCGGATCCGCCTCGATAGCGAAGGTGAAAGAACTGCCTGGAGCACGTTGGGTGCGGAAGGTGCGCTCGGGACTGGAATTGAAGGTCCCGCCACCCACGGCCCGATAGCGCAACCGGTAGAAGTATTGCGTATCAGGTTCAAGGGACTCCAATGTCAGCACGGTGGGCGAAGCGGCTGGCACAGAGTTGGTCGTTGTTAGGCTGGAATACAGCCCCGACTGTGTGCCGTATTCCACGCAGGCTTGGAGGTTGTTGCTGGACAGCACGCTCAGGGCAATGGAATGGTCGGTCGGCCTGCCGAGGAGGATGTCGTATTGAGTCACCGTCGCCGATGCTTGCACGACGTAGGAAATGCGCATCGCCGGAGCGGCGCTAGGATCCGTGGCGGCGTTAGAGAATTCATCCTCCGCAGTCACATAGTAGCTCACAGTCGTGGCAGCGGGGAAAGCCGGTATACTCACCCCGTAGCGGCCGTCTTTCGCAACCCCATCCTGGTGGGTGCCGTCATCGAGCATCGTGGCGGTATTCGTGCTGCTACCGACGATATAGGTGAGTGTGACCTGTCCCACGCTGCGGCAATTGGTTACGGTGGTGGTCACCCACACTGCGTTGCTGGCCGTCGGCGACAAGGGAAATTGCGAGGTGCCGCTGATCGTGGGCGTTGAGACGTAGAACGGTGTCCGACCGGTGATGGTGTCTTGAGGAATCAAGGTGCGTCCGGCCAGTGCGGGATCGTTGGTCCCAATGCGGAAGGCGCGGAAGACAGAGTTGTACATTGGCCAGTTGTCGCATTTGTACTTGAGGATGCCCGCTGAAGTCACGGGGCTGATGTATTCCCAAGCAACTTCGCCGCTGGATGTCACCTCAAAGATGTGCCCCTCGGTATCAGCGCAGATCAGCGTGTTGCCGTTCGGCAATCGTTGCCCGCTAGACCCGATGTGGCTGAAGCAGGCTTGATTGGCTTTCGAGTAATACGTCCAGGTGATCTGCCGCGACAGGTTCTTGGTTTGCTTGTGAGTGTCTTTGTTCGGCGATACCCAACTGATGTAGCCGGCGGTCGGTGGGTTCACATAGTTGCCGGTATCGTTGGTGCTGGCGTTCAGAAAACCGTTGATCTGGAAGATGTAGGATTGCGGCGTGCGCTCGAAAAGATACTGGCCATTATTGAACACCAGGAACTGCCCGGCTCCTGGAAGGCCTGTCGAAATCCAACTCACATGATGCGATCCGCCGATCTGTTTGTGACCGGTCGTGGATGCGGTCCAGTCCTCCAATATGGATGGCGGATCACCTTGCTCGTAACGTGCCGGGTCACCAAACCGGTACAGAAAATCACCGGCAGACGATGCCGCCAACGCCTTACTGCCGGCGGGATTGCCGGCGATAAAGGTGTTGCCGTGGTCAATCACATAGAACTCGCCCTGAACAGAGTTGATGACGATCTGGTCCAGCGATTGGCTGTAATCAATGGAATTGCAGTGCAGCCAGTCGCGCCGAACTGGCCGCCCTGGCAGGTTGAGATTCAGACGGCCCGGCGCATTGGCAATTGAGGTCAGATAGTTCGTTTTGATCGGATCAATGTCCTGCACGACATGGTCGAAGAACCACCATTCCCAGATCACATTACCGGCCATATCCACTTCCACGACCGCGTCCATCTGCGCACCGGTGTAGGGACCATTGGCCGGATCGCAACCTGCTGCAATAGCCTGCTCGTGCGTGACGGTTTTGTTCGCAATGTACAGCGTTGTGAAAGCGTTCTGCTTCGGGTTGAAGATGCGGACGAAATCATGGTGGGGCGCGTAGTTGGTCCGCGTTTCCGTGTACTGCCACACGATGTCGCCATTCCAGTCGACCTCGGTAAAGCCGCCAAATCCGCTGGGGTCATCCTTGGAAGCGTCCAGCACGTTCCCGTTGGTGAGCAAGTGCGGATTGGTGCCGATGGGCCAGGTGTGGACCACGCGCCCTTCCATGTCGAGCAGGTAGGTCGTCCCCCGGGCGCCGAACCAGGTGTACCCGGGATAAGCCCTGGCCTTGTCCCAATACAGCAACTCGGTGGGGCCTTGAAGCGATTCGTAAGCGTGGAGGGAGACTGCCACCACAAGCGCGTGCAGCCCCGCCAGCAAGAACCGGAGCAACAGCTTCCTGACTTCACGCGGTTTGGTTGTGTGCCGACTCTTCAGCGATGCTTTGCCCGCCATTATCAGGCCTGGGGCCACGGTCGCCGGCATCACTAATTTCGTTTTCGTTTTCATGTCCAAGGGGAAGAACGGCAAATCGCGCTGGTTTTCTACACTGGATATTTATTGAAGCGCGAGACCCTGGTGCTCATGTAAATCCCGTACGCCGTCCGCGTCACATGATCGCCGCAATCCCAAAGCGGCGGAGGACTGCCGCAGTCCAAAACGTTGTCGGGCGATTCCCAAGCTCGTTTGCCCCGGGCTAGCGAGGTGTCTCATGCTAATTTCTGGACAAAGCGTTTTGGCCGGCGGGGACTTCCGAACGCGTATAAACTACCCGCAGCTCCGCTGTTGCCAGGATGTTGCCTCGCATGGCAGCCAGCAGCGCTTCACGGCTCACCTGGGGGGGCGGCACGTCAAGTTTGACGGGCGCCGACAGGGCGTAAAGCGTGTACGTGTAGGTCTTCGCTCCCGGCCCTTTCGAGTGTGGCGGGGCGTATTCGGTGCGGCCGTTGATGCTGTTGTTGCCGAGAGTGCCGACGCCGCTCACGTTCTTGGGCAGGCTCCGGATGCTGGCCGGGAGATTGTAGAGAATCCAATACCACTTGGCTCTTCCTTCGGGATCCAGGTGGTGCATGACAACTGCGAGATTCTTCGTGTCCTCTGGCGTGCCGCTCCATTCCAGCGGCAACGTGGCCCCCGTGCCGTCACCGGTGAATTCCACCGGAAGCTGGCCGCCATCGGCCACGGCAGGGCTGCGGAGCATGAAGCCGGTCTTGGCGGCGGCGGGTGCGTCCACGCCGGTGACGGAGGCTGACTTGGCTGGGCCACTTGCGGTGAAGAGGAAATCCGTATTGGGAATCTCGGGCCTCTTGATGGCCCGCGAGAAGAAGTAGGCCCCTTTGCAGGTGAACTTGGCATCGAGATTCCTCAACTTGAGCAAAGCGGCCTTCTGTTCCGCAGACAGCGTCTTCGCCACCTGCGCAAAGGCTATGGCGTAATAGTAGGAGATTTCACCGTCCAGTTCGCCGTAACGCTTTGACAGCGCCATCACCTTTTCCTTATCCACCGACGCCTCTTTCATGAACCGTCGCAGCTCAGTCGCGATCGCACGGCGCGTCTTGACAATCTCATTGAGGTCCGTCCGTTGCTGGTCCACCAAGCTCGTCACAAGCCGCCGTTGCGAGTCGGTCAATGCCGCCAGGAACGCCTCGCCGCTGTCGCCGGTGAGGGACGTGCTGATGGAGTAGTTCGCGTTGCCCATCGCCGGGATATCCTTCATGTAGAACGAGCCGAAATACGTGGCGTGCCGCTCGGGACAGAAATACACGTCCGCCTCCACGTTGCCGGCATACCAACTGAACATCTCGCTGGCGTAGGTCATGACGGCGACATGGGCGGTATGCGACAGGCTGCGCTTGTCAATCTGGTCGTTCAATTCCGGCCAGGTGGCGGAGTTATTGAAGATCATCTTGGCCAGATGCGCCTTTTGCTCGGCGGTGAGCGAGCGGACGATACCGCCGAGGACTTCGGCCCGCCGGTAGCTCAGGAGCCCGTCAATCTCGAAAAGTTCCGCCGTGTATTTCATCACGGCCTCGCGATTGAGGCCGGCACTTCCGGCGGGAATCTTGCCTTCGAGCTGGCGGGTGAAGGCTTGGATCAGCGGAAAGCGTTTGTGCGCAAAATCAGTCAACAGCTTCTCCTGCTCTATGGCAAGGGCGACAAGCTGAGCCTTCTGTTCGTCGGTCAGGATGTAGAGGACATTGTTCGCCGCCCGTGGGACAAACGAGGTGTTGTGACCCAGTTGATTTTCGTCTATGTCGCGCATGTATTGGAAGCCGCAGAAGTCCGCCACCTTGCCGGGTGGCAGAAAGGTGTTGCAGCCAAAGTCACCCGTCAGGAAAGCCAGGCCGTCGAAAGCGATGGTGTTCAACTGCGCCCGATCCGAAACGGCCTGCTCCACCGAGTAGCCGCCTTGCCCGCTCGGCTGACGTCTTTGTGGCTTGCGACGCTCCGGGATGTCTTGAGCCGGATCGCTGCCCTGCCGGACGGCGTGGGCATTGCCCCTGGGCGGCCTGCCCTGCTGGTCGTTGCCGTCTTGCGTCTGTCCTGGCGGCGGCGCGAGATCGCGCAGTGTGTCGGGGTCAAATCCGGCGGCGCTGATAGTATCGGCCATCGCCGGTCCGCCGCGCAAGCCCGCTTGGCGGAACGCCTCGTGGATAGCTCTGGCCGTTTCGGCCGTGAGCGCGTTCGCATCGTACTTCGAGAGGATGGTCCTCACCTTCACCTTTTGCGCATCGGTGAGTGTCTCGTCCGGGCCTGGCCTGTTCCCGGCACGCTCGCCGCCGGGGCCGCCTTCGTGCGAGGGTGGACGTTGCCCGGCGCGAGGCGGATATCCGTCTTGGGCGGTGAGGAAAAAAGGCCAGGCGCCGAGCGCCAACGCAAGGATCATGACTTTCGCTTTCATAAATCTCATTTGATCGACGATATTCACTGTCGGTTTTCAGCTCCAAGGAGATGAACGGAAAGCCAGCGCGAGTTTCTACAGAAGGTCTGATGTAAACCTTACGAGGTCGCCTCAAACGGCGTTTGGACCGTAGCCAACTGCCCTACCTTAAAGTCGAGGATCGATCTTCCTATACCGCGCTCGTGAATGCTCGATTTCTCCCTGGTCAAGTCGGAGTAGCCCGCGCCTATCGTCATCGAAATCCACGGCGGGGGTTGGCGACCGCTTCAGACGAGACGTCGGATCGACGTATTGTCGATGAGCCTGAGGCGGGCGCCTTGCAAAACGCTGTCCGGGGCTATTTTTTTGCCCGATAGAACATCGGGTTGCCGGTGGTGGCCGCCACATAAGGACTCGTGGCACCCACCACATCGGTCCATGCTCCCGGGATGTTTGAGGTAGATTGTAGCGTCCCAGTGTAGGTGATCTTCAAGCCGGTGGCGGTGCGTTCGGCGGTCAATTGGGGTGTCGTTGGGAATGTGTCCCCGTACTCTCGGAACTTGGCGAGAAACATGCGGTGCTGAGCCTCATTCGGAATATTGACATTTTCCGGCGAATACTCCAAACCGACATAGACGGTGTCCGGCATCGTTTTTTTGTCGGTGGAGGCATCGGCGCCCCACGTCGTGGCTCCAAGCCGCGACCAGGTTTGGCCGTCGTTGCTCCGATAGATGGTGAAGGCTTGGCCGACACGCTGCAGGCGGCACCAGGCGTGGGGATACTGGGGTGTTCCACTCATGCCCGCGGTCGTGGTCGGACCGCCGGTGATCAGACGTCGATTGCCTTCCCAGCTGTTATTCCCCGCTGTGCCCATCACGGTCGTCACCGGATTGACATGAACCTTTTGGTAGCGTCCCGCCAGGCCATTGAAAGGCGGCGTGCTGAAATCACTGCCGACTTGCGAGGCCCGGTCGATACCGATGTTGGTGACGTCCCGCACGATGAGGCCTGCCCGGGCCCATTGGCTCGATGGATCCTGGTATTCCACTCGCACCTTTTTGTCGAAATCGCCGGTGATCTGTTCATACACAAACGCAGCCTCGTCATAGTTACCCCACTCCGTGAGGCCATCACTGTATATGTCAAACCCATTGTCACCAATTGCCACCACTCCATTGCCTAGTTGCAGCTCATTGCCCCCAACCACTCCCCACTTCATGCTCGAGACCGTGAACGGCACCGTAACGGCAGTCATGCGGTTCCCCACAGAATCGGTCACATTCGCAACCGTCAGCGTGTAACTGCCGCCGACGGTGAGGCCATTCACCTTCAGAACCACATCCGAGGCGGACTCATAAGCGGTTATTCCAGTGAGGGTGCCGGCCGATATGGTATAATTGGCCTTTTGAGTCGCCGAAGCCAGATTATAGGGCAAATTGAAGTTGACGCCGACGTCGTAGGAGCTCTCGTCCTGACCCAGCAAGGCACCGACTCCTGCAACCTTCAGCTCCTCACTCTTGAAGGTGACTTGGGTGTTGGCCGCAATCGTATTCCGGGCGGCGGAGGAATCCTGGATGTTATTAATCGTAAGGGTGTAGAGTGTGGAGGGGGCCTGGGCCGAGGTAGTGAGCAGGACGGTTAGGGTCCGTCAAAAAATGAGCTATACATTCGCGGCGAGGGATTGTTCGCTCCGACGAGGCGCGAGCGACGCGCATACCCCCAGTGGGTCTGAAAGAAGCGAGCAACGACGTCGGAGTGAAGAAGCACCGCCGCCCGGAGGGTTGCACTCAAATTGGCCCGGGGCTTCGTTACTCGGTCGGTCGAGTATCGCTGCGGATACACTCCTTCCCTCGTGCCTTGCCCCAGGCCAATTTGAGTGCAACGAATGTATAGCTTATTTCTTGACGGACCCTTAAGTTGTCATTGGTGTTCAATACCGCCGCAGTCACCGTTAGGTTATTGATCTTGTAGTTGTTCACATTCTGCGCGCTGCTGGTCGTTACCGGTTCCGAAAAAACCACGGTCGCATGCTTCGAATCGGCAGAGCCTGCCACGCTTGCCACAAGGGGAGGTGCGGTATCGGCGTTAACGTTGAGGACTGCCTCCTGGGAGGTGACGGATGTGGTATTGGCGACGGTGCACTTATACTTGCTGCCCTGGTCTGTGGCGGCGACATTGGGGAGTGTCAGGAAATTGTCGGTGGCATCCGGGATGGCGGTGCCATTCTTGAACCATTGAAAGGTGAAAGGGGAGGGGTGCCGTCGTAACCAATATGGAAAGTGACCGACTGGTGTTCATCGGCCGTCTGATTCTGCGGCTGGGTGGTAATGGATGCTGGCTGCACCTCCCCTGCCACGGTGGTATTAATCCCCAACTGGGTTATCGCTTGTTTGGCGGTCGAACCGCCAGTTCGGGCGCCAAAGGCGAACTGTCCATTGACGTAAGTATAGCCGGGCAGGTTCAGATCGCGGTAAACCACCTTGTCCCCCCAAGTCAGGCTCAGCGTCCCGTTGCAGTTAAGCTGGACCTCGACCACTTGGAAATCGGAACCTGAAAGCGTCACCGGGCCATCTGCGTCGTTGGGTGGGCAGTCGAGTATCGCAGAGGATACACTCCCGCCCACCCGCCTCGCATCTGGCCCGGTGGCGCTCCCGCCAAAACCCGAAGTTATTTTTGAACAGACCCTAAGCTTTAGAAATCTTGCATGCGTTCAGTCCGAAAGATTTGATCTTCACCCCTCTTATGGTAGAAAATGGTTTGGCTTATGCGTTTTAACCATCATGACAAACTGGCATGACCAGCAAGACCAGCGTCGGGATGGAGGAGCTTGAGCGCCGACTTCGGGGCGGTGATGTGCAAGCGCTGGCCGAGTTGTTCTCTCGAGAACACGAACGTCTTTGGCGGATCATTCACTTTCGGCTGGCTGAGCCGCTGCGGGGGCGATTGGAGCCGGAGGATGTTCTGCAGGAGGCGTTCCTGGCCGCGAGGCAGCGCTTGGGACATTACGTGGAAAGCTCAGCCACCTCGCCGTTCATCTGGTTGCGGATGATCGTGAATCAAACACTCGTGGACCTGCATCGACAGCACCTCGGAGCGCAGAGGAGGGACGCCGCCCGCGAGGTCAGCCTGGACGGGACTCCGTACGCGCAAGCGACATCGGCCTCGGTCGCTATTCAATTGGTCGGCGCTTTTACCTCGCCGAGTGGCGCGGCAGCGCGAGCTGATGTCCTCACGTTGGTGCAGACCGCGATCGAACAAATGGATCCAATCGACCGCGAGGTGCTGGCGCTGCGGCATTTCGAGGAATTGACCAACAGCGAGGTGGCCGAGACGCTCGGTATCGAGCAGAAAGCGGCCAGCATCCGCTACGTGCGGGCACTGCGGCGGCTGAAGGAAATCCTGGCCAGGATGCCGGAACTGCAGGCATGAAAGCCGAAACGCGAGCGTTGAGTGCAGAATCACCAGTGATGGATTTCAGATGATACATAGTATGCCTGACGCAAACACAGACCGCGATCCTCTGGAGTTGCTTGCCGCCGACTACATGGACCGGTTGCGTCAAGGTCAGCATCCATCGATCGAGGATTACGCCGAACAGCATCCCGCGCTGGCGCAGGAAATCCGCGATCTGTTTCCCACCATCGCCATGACCGAGCGGTTGAAGGCACACCAAGCACGCAGCAGCGGTGGGCGCGCGACTCTTGGGCCAGCACAACTGGATCGACTGGGCGATTTCCGGCTCATCCGGGAAATCGGGCGAGGGGGCATGGGGGTTGTCTTTGAGGCGGAACAGGAGTCCCTGGGGCGGCGGGTGGCTGTGAAGGTCCTCCCCAGACAAATGCTTCTGGACGAAAGGCATCTCAAGCGATTCGAGCGCGAGGCTCGCATTGCCGCCAACCTCCACCACACCAACATCGTCGAGGTCTTCGGCGTTGGTGAGCAAGACGGCTTTCACTACTACGTCATGCAATATATCGAGGGCGTCGGTTTGGACACCGTCATTGCCGAATTGGTGAAAGCGGTCCGCAAGCCGGGGGGAATCCATCCGCCATCGTCCGAGATGGACGCCGCTGCCGCTCCCGAGCAGCCGAGAGTCTCGACCACTGTCCGGCAGTTGCTCGGGGAGGAAGACCGGCAGGCCGGACGCCTCGGACCGGCTTACTGGTGTAACGTCGCGCGGATGGGGTTGCAGGCGGCAGAGGCATTGAGCTACGCGCACAGCCAAGGCGTGTTACACCGCGACCTTAAACCCGCCAATCTGCTGCTGGGCGCACAGGGCGTCGTGTGGCTGACCGACTTTGGTCTAGCCAAGGCGACTCGATCTGACGATGTCTCACTTTCCAGGGATGTCGTCGGCACACTGCGCTATATGCCGCCAGAGCAGTTTAACGGCAAAACCGACCAACGGAGCGACATCTACAGTCTTGGACTGACTCTGTATGAACTGATCGCCTTGCGGCCGGCCTATGAGGAAACCGACCAAAGTCGGTTGATTCAGCGTATTGCCCAAGGGCCGCCAGACCGGCCGCGAACTGCATGCCCGGCCATTCCGCCCGATCTCGAGACCATTATTCTCAAGGCCGGCAGCCATGATGCGGACCATCGCTATCCCTCAGCCAGAGAACTGGCAGAGGATTTGCGGTGCTTCCTCGAAGATCGGCCCATTCGTGCGCGGCGCGCGGGGCCGGTGGAACGAATGGGGCGTTGGTGCTGCCGCAACAAAAGCCTGGCCACCCTCACCGGCACGACGCTCTTCCTCCTAGTCTTGGTCGCTGTCGTGGCGTCCACCGGTTATATTCGCACCAGAAATGCCCTGCAAGGAGAGGCTTTGGAGCGTGCCAAGGCTGAAACCAATGCCGGACTTGCCGTTGAAGCCCTCGACCGGCTTTTTGAACGACTTTCCCCGATTCGAATGCGCGTTGTCCCGCAACTGTCCATAACGAGTCCCAGCGGCGAAACTATCGAGGTTCCCACTTCACCAATTCTGACCAGGGAAGCCGCCACTCTCCTGGAAGAGATGCTCCCATTTTACGATCGATTGGCCCAACAGACCGGCAATGATAACACATTGCAGGCCCGAATCGCCGATGCCAACCGGCGCGTTGGAGCCATCCGGCAGCGCTTGGGCCAGTTCGATGAGGCCGTCAATGCCTATCGGCGGGCCCTCATTCTTTACCAGCGCGTATTCATGAAGGGTTTTTCACAGTTTAGGCCGCTGGCGGGTGACAAAGGCCACGGCCATGGCCAGATTATCTTCCCCCATGGCGGCTTGGAAATCGGTGAGCGACAGGTGT
>Ga0209310_1000993_pt1 | contig 24346 bp, 24 predicted proteins | sample AD_UKC030_MetaG_FD_184415 | JGI IMG/M metagenome (GOLD analysis project Ga0209310, IMG submission 184415) | Active sludge microbial communities of municipal wastewater-treating anaerobic digesters from USA - AD_UKC030_MetaG (SPAdes) (version 2) | ecosystem: Engineered > Bioreactor > Anaerobic >...
ATGTCGGCCGCTTCGGAGAGGTGGCAGAGTGGTCGAATGTACCTGACTCGAAATCAGGCGTACTGCAAGGTACCGTGGGTTCGAATCCCACCCTCTCCGCCAGAGCGACAAGATAAGCCCGTGATTTGACGGGCTTTTTTGTTTTTGTGGCCAGATTGGTATGCCATTTGGTATGCCATGTGTGCTAGGCCACACTATCGTCAATATCGCTACGTGTATTACGTGGCGGGGAATTGATGGCGTCCAGTCAAATATAAGTTAATTTCTGCCGCCTGTTGAATCGCTTTGGCTTGAAGTGAGTGGCTGCACCGCAGTGACTATTACCGACGCGACGTTAACTTTGATTGAAACTATCGTCAAGAACATCGCAATGGTGGCAGCACTACTTCATCGAGCCCATTGATTTCACGGTGGCTACATTAGAGCAATTGCCTCAACACGTACTCCCGGCCAACTGCAGACGGTCGTCACTTACTAAACAGCCGGCATTCGAATGGCTGGTCCATAACCTGCCAGATGCTCAGCGCGAGCAATTCGGCCACTGCTGTCATTGGGCCACTGGCCCGACTCGGGCGGCAATGAATCCAAGGTCGATTTCCTGCCCTTCAGCCGAAAATCACGATGAAGGGCAGCTTACCGATCCGGTGAACTCACACTCCGTGCCCATACCTGCCTGATGACAAATAAAAGTCTTCTGGCAGTTTACTGTTCAGCAAGCTGCCACACAGGTATTTCAACTGGATGACTCATGGTCAGCCAGAGTGGACATTTGAGGCTTGGCAGTTGAGTGATTGATGGCTTCCATCACATTGCCGACGTTTGAATACTTCCAGCGATAATGCCTGACCCTATGAGCGCGTAAGAGACTTGTGCTTCTGAGTCACTATTTAGTGAGAATCGGCTTCACTAATAGCCAAATAGCCGCACCCAGAATCATCCACGCGAAAGCAGTTTTCATTGTTCGCTCCGGAAGTCGATGCGCCAATGCCACACCTGCTGAAACGGTAAATAGACCGCCAATTGCCAGAGGCAAACCGACAGACCAGTCTACGCGTTGAGCACTGCCATAGGTAATCAGGGCAACTATCGAGCACGGCGTCACCAGTGCCAGAGAGAGGCTTTGTGCCACACTTTGCCGTTGACCGAAAAAACTGGTGAAGATGGGTGTCGCCACCAGCCCCCCGCCAACACCGAGCAGTCCCATGCAGGCACCGCCGAGAATCCCAACCACCGGCATCAAGCGAAGGCTGAAGCGGTTGGTTGCCTCCTCCTGAACGGGTTTCTTCCGTCTTGCCAGCATGCGTAGCGCCAGAACGAGGAGAAAAACGCTGAACACAGTGCGCAATACGTTCGGATTCAGCCCTGTAGCCATGTAGGCAACCAGCCAGGTGGTCAACGATGCCAGAAGTCCGATTTGGGTGGCCGTGCGCCAGGGAATGGGGTGACGGCGACTGTACCGCCACCAACCGACGAGCAGAATAGGAACCATCATGGCCAGTGAGGTGCCCTGTGCCAAGGCTTGTTCCATCCCGAAGGCCAGCCCTAGGAACGGGATGGCAATGATCCCGCCGCCGATACCAAACAGGCCGCCAAAAAACCCCAGGGCGGCGCCCAGCGTGAGCATGGTCAGAAGATCAGTGATCGCCAGCAGGTGCATGGTTGGGCTTTCCGGATGGAGCGGGTTGATTAGGGAACCATTGATTCCAAAGCCTTGGCAATCGCTTGCCCTGACTCGGTGGTGGTGGCGGAGCCCCCCATGTCCGGCGTTCGCGGGCCATTAACGAGTACTTCCTCGATGGCCTTCACCATCGCATCATGCGCCGCCCTGTAGTTGGCATCACCATTCCCGAGGAAGTCGAGCATCATGGCGCCGGACCAGATCATGGCAATCGGATTGGCAATGCCCTGGCCAAAAATATCCGGGGCCGAACCATGAACGGGCTCGAACAGTGACGGAAAAGTCCGATCCGGATTGAGGTTGGCCGATGGGGCAATGCCTATCGTGCCGGTACAGGCCGGACCAAGGTCGGACAGAATGTCGCCGAACAGGTTCGATGCGACGACGACATCAAAGCGTTCCGGGCTCAGCACGAAGCGGGCGGTCAGAATATCGATGTGATATTTGTCCGAGCGCACATCCGGGTAATTTTTGGCCATCACTTCGACACGCTCGTCCCAGTAGGGCATGCTGATGGCGATGCCGTTCGACTTCGTGGCCGAGGTCAGGTGCTTTTTCGGCCGTGACTGCGCCAGGTCAAAGGCGAACTTCAGAATGCGATCGACGCCCTTGCGCGTAAAGATCGACTCCTGTAATACGGTTTCACGCTCCGTGCCTTCAAACAGGCGTCCACCGACCGAGGAATACTCACCTTCGGTATTTTCCCGGACTACGAAGAAATCAATGTCGCCTACCTTCCGATTGGCCAACGGACACGGCACGCCGGGCATCAGGCGCACCGGGCGCAGGTTGACGTATTGGTCGAAATCGCGCCGGAACTTGATCAGCGAACCCCACAGCGAGATGTGATCCGGCACGGTGGCTGGCCAGCCTGCCGCACCAAAGAAAATCGCATCGAAGTCTTTTAGCTGCGAAAACCAGTCGTCCGGCATCATCTTGCCGTGCTTCAGGTAGTAGTCGCAATTGGCCCACTCAAAAGTCGTGAATTCGAGATCAATCGCGAATTTTCTCGCGGCAACCTCCAGAACACGCAAACCTTCAGGCATGACTTCCTGGCCAATCCCATCACCGGCGATCACCGCGATTTTGTGCTTCATGTCGATTTCCTCTGTAATGAATGGATGTCAGGTTTGGCTAGCTTAGAGGTCACGAAAATATTTACAATCCGTGTAAATGTGAATCCTGTGGATACGATTCGTGAACATTAGACCCCAGCTCGACGATCTCCGCCTGTTCTGCGTAGTGGCACGCAATCGCAGCTTTGCCGCAACTTCCCGCGAACTCGGCATTTCAAAGGCCGTGGTCAGCAAACGGATCGCCCTGCTCGAAGGCGCCGTGCAGGAAAGCTTGTTTCATCGGACGACGCGTAACGTGTCGCTGACCGCGCAGGGCGAGATCGTCCATCAATGGGCGCAACGTATCCTTGAGGACGTCGATCTGATGGGCGAGGCGATTTCCCGGGAAAAGGCGGCGCCGAGCGGGCTTTTGCGGATTTGCAGCAGCACCGGCTTCGGGCGCAGCCGCTTGGCACCGGCGCTCTCGGCACTGGCCCGACAGTGCCCGCAATTGGAAATTCAGGTCGAGTTGTTCGACCGTCTGGTTGATTTGGTGGATGAAGGCTTTCAGCTCGATATCCGGATCGGCCAGGTGCGCGAAGGCAATGTCATCAAGCGCCGGATCGCCCGTAACCGGCGGGTGCTGTGCGCCTCGCCGGCTTATATCGAGCGCTTCGGAATGCCACTATCGCTGGACGACCTGCAGGCCCATCGCTGCATTCCGATCCGCGAACGTGATCAGGATTTCGGGCGCTGGGAGTTGGACGGGCCGGACGGCCTTGTCGCCATCAAGGTCAGCGGGCCGCTCTCCGCCAACAACGGCGAAATCGTCCGCCAGTGGGCTATCGACGGTCACGGCATCATCCTGCGTTCGACCTGGGATATCAGCCGCGAAATCGAGGCCGGTGTGCTGATGCCGGTATTGCCCATGTATTTCCAGCAGGCCGATGTCTGGGCGGTCTACCCTTCCCGGCTGTCGGTCTCGGCCAGGGTCAAGGTCTGCGTCGAGTTTCTCGAGCAATGGTTCGAACAAACCGGGATGAACGAACACTCGTAGAGCGCTACCAATTGGATTGGTTCTGGCTTGGGCTGTCGGCGTGCCGGCTCAGATAGTCCCGCAGGTGTTCGACAAAATAGGCGACCTTGGCGGACAGGTTCAGTCGCTCCAGATAGACGGCATAGATATCGGCGGGCGGCGTCTCGTAGTCCGCCAGAACCTGTACCAGCCGGCCACTCCGCAGATATTTGGCGACATCCCACTCAGCGCGCATCAGGATGCCATGCCCCTCCAAAGCCCAGTTGATGGCGACTTCTCCGTCATTGGTGCTCAGCTTGCCGTGCACCTTGATGGTTTCCGTTTGCTTCCCGCGGCTCAGTCGCCAATTGCCAGAGGCGGATTCGTTTTGCCGCAGCACGATGCATCGGTGCTGCGTCAGTTCATGGGGGAAGGTTGGCTGACCAGCCGTGCGCAGATAGGCCGGCGACGCACACAGCAGGCGCCGGTTGGCGGCGATTTTTTTCGCAATCAGACGCGAGTCGGGTAGATCGCCGAAGCGGATCGATACGTCGATCGCTTCGTCTGGCAAATTTATTGGGCGGTCGGTCAGGTGCAGTTGGACTTCGACGTCCGGGTAGGTTTTCGTGAACGCCGAAATGGCCGGGCCGATGTAGGAACGACCAAAGCCCAGTGGCGCATTGACCCGCAACAAGCCTTTCGGCGCCGCCCGGCTACTTGAAACCAGGCGTTCCATTTCATCGATGTCGCTCAGGATGCGTTGCGCACTCCCGAAATAGACCTCCCCTTCGCTGGTCAGGCTGATACGGCGCGTCGTTCGGTTGAGGAGCCGCACGCCCAGGCGCTCTTCCAGTTGCGACAGGCGACGCGATACCGCCGGCGGAGTCAGGTTCAGTTCCCGCGCCGTTGCGGCAAGGCTGCCCTGCTTGATCAGGAGGCAGAAGAAGGCCAGTTCGGAATCGGTGTTCATTGTTAAATTTTACGCATTAATGAATGAACTTTACATCGATAAATGTTTTTTCAAAAGGTTTTAATCTCCGTTCCACGCTGCAGCCCCAATAGAGAACAGCGTTCTTCGAATCGAAGGATAGGGGCAACGACAAAGCCGCAGAAGACGGTGGAAATCACCAGGCAAGGCCATCGGCACTGCCGGCATCGACGGGTAATCGTTCAATAACGGAGACTACAAATGGAAATGGATATCGAGAAGCGGACCTTACGCCGAATCACCTGGCGCATCGTGCCCTTCATCATGCTGCTCTACTTCATCGCCTACCTGGATCGGGTCAATATCGGCTTTGCCGCCTTGACCATGAAGCAGGATCTGGGCTTTAGCGCCTCCATCCTGGGTTTCGGGGCGGGCATCTTCTTCTGGGGCTACTTCATGTTCGAGGTGCCCTCCAATATTATTTTGCACAAGGTTGGCGCACGACTCTGGATCGCCCGGGTCATGGTCACCTGGGGGATCATTTCGGCCTGCATGGCCTTCGTCGAAGGACCAACCAGCTTCTATATCATGCGCTTCCTGCTCGGTGCAGCGGAGGCAGGTTTCTTCCCCGGCATCATCCTGTATCTCAGCTACTGGTTCCCGGCACGTCATCGGGCAGGCGTGACGGCGTTCTTCATGGCGGCAGCACCGATCTCCACCGCCCTGGGCTCGCCGGTTTCCGCTGCGCTGCTGGAAATGAACGGTGTCATGGGACTGGCCGGCTGGCAGTGGATGTTCATCCTTGAGGCCATTCCGGCACTGATCCTGGGTGTCGTCGTATTCTTTTACATGACCGATCGCCCCGAAAAGGCCAAGTGGCTGAAGGATGACGAGCGTACCTGGCTGGTCAACGCCATGAACGCGGAAGAGTCCAGCAAGGCCGCCAGCGGCAATCACAGCATCATGAGTGCCTTGACCAATCCCCGGGTGCTTGCCCTGGCCATGATCTATTTCGGTACCTCGGCCGGTTTGTACACCCTCGGCATCTGGGCACCGCAGATCATCAAGCAACTGGGCGTCTCATCGATGACGGTCGGTTTCCTGAATGCGATTCCGCCGATTGTGTCCGTCCTCGCCATGGTTTTGTGGTCCCGTCATTCCGACCGCACCGGCGAGCGTACCTGGCACGTCATCCTGGCTTGCCTGGCTGCGGCCAGCGGTCTGGTGATTGCAGCCAGCGCCAACAGCATCGTCGGTCTGATTGCCGCTTTGACCATCGTCAATGTCGGGATCAGCTGCGCCAAGCCGCCGCTGTGGAGTATGCCGACCATGTTCCTGTCCGGCACCGCTGCCGCAACGGGCATTGCCGCCATCAACTCGATTGGCAATCTTGGCGGTTTTGCCGGCCCGGCCATGATCGGCTGGGTCAAGGATCAGACCGGCAGCTTCGCGGGCGGACTGTATTTTGTTGCTGGTCTGCTCATGCTCTCTGCTGTTCTGACCCTGCTGCTGTCTCGTTCGCAGAAACCGAATGTAGTAACTGCCGAAATGACGGCTCACTGAAACAGTCTCACCCGCAACATCCCCAACATATTTTAGAGGAGCATCAAAATGGACAAGGAAGCAGCAGTACAGTCCTTGACGGACACCATGGCCAAATTCACGTCCTACATCGGCAAGCGTTTGCCCAAGGACGTCAAGGCAAAACTGGCCGATCTTCGCACGATGGAAACCAACCCGCTGGCCAAGTCGATCTATGACTCGATGGCCGGCAACCAGGAAGCCGCCGACAAGCTTGATCGACCGAGCTGCCAGGATACCGGCGTCATTCAGTACTTCATCTCGGCGGGTTCCAATTTTCCGTTGATCGGCGAGCTCGAAGAGGTGCTGCGCAATGCGACATTGGGCGCGACGAAGATGGGGCCGCTGCGTCACAACGCCGTCGAAACCTTTGACGAGAAGAACACCGGCACCAATACCGGCACCCAGATCCCCTGGCTGGATTGGCGTATCGTCCCCGGAGAAGATACCTGCACCATCGACGTGTATATGGCTGGCGGCGGCTGCACGCTCCCGGGTGCGGCCAAGGTGTTGATGCCTGGCCAGGGTTATGAAGGCGTGGCCGAGTTTGTCATGGATGTGATTACCCAGCGTGGCGTCAATGCCTGCCCGCCACTACTCGTCGGGGTCGGTGTTTCAACGTCGGTCGAAACGGCGGCTCGCCTTTCCAAGTTGGCGATTCTGCGTCCGGTCGATTCAAAGAGCTCCAATGCCAATGCGGCCTTGATGGAAGAGTTGCTCGAGCAAGGCCTGAACGAGATCGGCATCGGCCCACAGGGCTTGACCGGCAATAGCAGCGTCATGGGCGTCAATATCGAATCGTCGGCCCGTCATCCATCAACCATCGGTGTCGCTGTTAACACCGGTTGCTGGGCTCACCGCCGCGGAAAAATCCGGATCAATCCGGACATGTCTTACGAAATCATTTCCCACGAAGGAGTAGTCCTGTGAAAAAGATTCTGACCACCCCGATCAAGGACGAGGATCTTAAAGATTTGAATGTTGGCGACGTGGTCTATCTGACCGGCCGCCTCGTCACCTGCCGCGATGTCGCGCATCGGCGCCTGATTGAGCAGAAGCGTGAGTTACCAGTCAACCTTGAAGGCGGTGCAATCTTTCATGCTGGCCCCATCGTTCGCAAGAATGCCGAAGACAAGTATGAAATGGTTTCAATTGGTCCAACAACCAGCATGCGGATGGAAAAATTCGAGCGCGAGTTCATCAAGCAAACCGGTGTAAAACTGATCGTCGGCAAGGGTGGCATGGGGCCGGAAACGGTGGCCGGCTGCCAGGAAGGCATTGCAGTCCATGCGATTTTCCCCGGCGGCTGCGCGGTGTTGGCAGCCACCCAGGTCGAAGAAATCGAAGGCTACGAGTGGCCCGACCTGGGCATGCCGGAAACGCTGTGGATAAACCGGGTCAAGGAGTTTGGCCCGCTGATCATCTCGATCGATACCAAGGGCAACAACCTGATCGCTGATAACAAGGTCCATTTCAACGAGAAGAAAAAGCCGGTGCTGGAAAGAATCAGCAAGCAGCTAAGTTTCATCAAGTAGCAGCCATAAAAGCGGGTGAAAACAGCATGTGTTGCTTTCACCCGCTTGCATCACTTTCAGGTACCGCCCTGTAAGGATGGCGGTTTCTCCTGAACGAATAACAAAAGGCTGGAAAACTCGGCTGGGCATGCGGCAATGCGATTGGCAAAGTCCGCTCCCTCTGCTTTGTTCGCCTGGAAAAAAATCCCTCAATTGGAGGCAGACATGGATTCCAAACAATTGCGCGAAGCCGCGCTCTATTATCACCGTGAGCCCAAGCCGGGCAAGATTGCGGTCACCCCAATCAAGCAACTCACCAACCAGTACGACCTGTCCATGGCTTACTCGCCGGGTGTCGCCTTCGCCTGCGAGGAAATCGTTGCCGATCCGCGCGAAGCCAGCACACTCACCGCCCGTGCCAATCTGGTCGGTGTCATCACAAATGGTACGGCCGTGCTCGGTCTCGGCCCGATTGGTCCGCTTGCCGCCAAGCCGGTCATGGAAGGCAAGGGCGTGCTGTTCAAGAAGTTCGCCAACATCGACGTCTTCGATATCGAAATCGAAGAACGCGACCCGAACAAGCTGATCGACACCATCGCCTCGCTGGAGCCGACCTTCGGCGGCATCAACCTGGAAGACATCAAGGCGCCCGAGTGCTTCTACATCGAGAAGAAGCTGCGCGAACGCATGAAGATTCCCGTCTTCCATGACGACCAGCACGGTACCGCCATCGTCGTTGGCGCCGCGGTTCTCAATGGTCTGCATCTGATCGGCAAGGATCTGTCCCAGGTCAAGATTGTCACCTCCGGTGCGGGCGCTGCCGCCCTGGCCTGTCTCGACCTGCTGGTCATGCTCGGCGCACCACCGAGCAACATCTGGGTGACCGATATCAAGGGTCTGGTCTATGAAGGCCGGATCGAAGAGATGGATGAAATCAAGGCGCGCTACGCCAAGGTGACGGATGCCCGGACGCTCGGTGAAGTCATCGCCGATGCCGATGTCTTCCTTGGCCTGTCGGCCGGCGGGGTGCTGAAGCCGGAAATGGTGGCCAAGATGGCGGCCAGTCCGCTGATCATGGCGTTGGCCAACCCGACGCCGGAAATTACCCCGGAACTGGTCAAGGGCGTGCGCGACGACGCCATCATTTGTACCGGTCGTTCGGATTACCCGAACCAGGTCAATAACGTCCTCTGTTTTCCCTTCATCTTCCGTGGTGCGCTAGACGTAGGCGCAACGACGATTACCGAGGAAATGAAGATGGCGGCCGTGCGTGCCATCGCCGAACTGGCGCGCGCCGAGCAATCCGAGGTTGCAGCCCGGGCCTACGGTGAGAAGGTGGTGAGCTTTGGTCCGGAATATCTGATTCCGAATCCCTTCGACCCGCGCCTGATCGTCAAGATCGCGCCGGCCGTGGCCAAGGCCGGTATGGACTCCGGCGTCGCGACGCGGCCGATCAAGGACTGGGATGCCTACATCCAGGGGCTGAACGAATTCGTCTACCACTCCGGCATGATCATGAAGCCGGTCTTCTCGCAGGCCAAGATGGCTCCGAAGCGCATCGTCTTTGCCGAGGGTGAGGATGAGCGGGTGCTGCGCGCTGTTCAGGTCATCGTGGACGAAGGTATTGCCCGGCCTATCCTCATTGGTCGCCCTGATGAAATTGCCAAGCGGATCGATGCGGCTGGTCTGCGGGTTCGTCAGGATGATGATTTTGAAGTGGTGCATTCGGAAGGCTCCGAATTTTTCGACAAGCATTACGAGGAATTCTGGAAGACCTACCATGCGCTGACTGAACGCAAAGGCGTTTCGCCAGACTACGCCAAGCGCGAGGTTCGTCGCCGGGCCACGCTGTGCGGTGCCCTGATGGTGCATTTGGGCTACGCCGATGGCCTCATTTGCGGCACCTTCGGACGCCACGAAACGCACAGGGAATACGTAGAGAGTGTCATTGGCACCCGGACCAGACACGATCGGTTCTATGCCATGAACCTGCTGATGCTGCCCGGCCGCACGGTGTTCATTGGCGACACCTACGTCAATTACGATCCAACGGCCGAGCAACTGGCCGAGATGACCTTGCTGGCGGCGGAGGAGATTCGCAACTTCGGCATCCAGCCGAAAGTGGCGCTGCTGTCGCATTCAACCTTTGGAACTCAAGACACCCCGACTTCGCTGAAGATGCGCGATGTCCTGGCGCAGTTACATCAGCGTGCACCGGATCTTGAAGTTGAGGGGGAAATGCACGGCGATGCGGCGCTCGATGAGCACATCCGTAAAATGGCCTTCCCGAATTCCCGACTCAAGGGCCAGGCTAACTTGCTCATCATGCCGAGCCTGGACGCGGCAAATATCTCCTTCAACTTGTTGAAGGTGGCCGCGGGTGACAATTTGACAATCGGTCCCATCTTGCTTGGTGCAGCGAAGCCGGTGAATGTTCTGACTCCCACCGCCACTGTTCGCCGCATTGTGAATATGACAGCGTTAACTGTCGTCGATAGCCGCTAGGAAAGCCAGGCAGCAAGTGCTGAGCACTGTCTTTAGGCAAAGACATTTATTGTAAATAAGGAACACCATGCCAAAAGTCTATTGGGTAAACGCTTATCGGGCAGTCAATGACGCTGACAAACTTGGCGCATACGCAAAGCTTGCCGGCCCGGCTATTACTGCAGGCGGGGGTCGTTTTTTGGTGCGTGGCGAGCCAGCCAAGGTTTACGAAAACGGTTTGATGCAGCGCACCGTACTTATCGAGTTCGACAGTGTAGAGCAAGCAATTGCCACCCATGACAGTCCCGCTTACCAAGCCGCATTGGCAGCACTTGGCAACGGGGCTGAACGGGACATCCGCATCATCGAAGGGCTCTGAACGTTTGTCTATTGTTGTTCAAAGAGACTTTTCGGCTGTTAAATGAGTGGTGGCATAGTCCGGCCTGCGACGGCTAATATATTGCGTTCGCACCATGATCCACCGACCGTTTTGGCCAATGAGCACCTAAAGGGCCGAACGGCAGGTATCTGAAGAGTTACCGGCCGTTCGCACCGCTCGATTTTTTGGGATCGCTACGGCTGATTATGGCCGGTAGGGTGAGTAGGCGTCTGGGCCAGTAAGCCGACGTTCGCCAAAATTTAGAATTTTCAATGGCTGCAATTCGGCGCGTAAGCCACTGAATCGCCCCGGGTTTCGTAGAGGCTCCGTGGTTTAAGTGTGGGCGGGTTCGGCCTGTTGGTTGAGTTGCAGATAATACTGGTCCTCAGCCTCGGCGGGTGGAATGTAGCCGATAGGCTCAAGGAGTCGCTGATGGTTGAACCAGGTCACCCATTCGAGGGTGGCGAGTTCCAGGGATTCCACCGTTTTCCAGGGCGCACGGCGATGGATCAGTTCTGCCTTGTAGAGTCCGTTAATGGTTTCGTCCAGGGCATTGTCGTAGCTGTCGCCCTTGCTGCCGACGGAAGGCTCAACCCCGGCTTCGGCCAGTCGCTCGGTGTAGCGGATGGAAACGTACTGCGACCCGCGATCCGAATGATGGATTAAGCTGGCATCCCGCTCTGGCTGGCGAGCGTAGAGCGCCTGCTCCAAGGCATCCAGAACAAAGTCAGTACGCATTGAACGACTGACGCGCCAGCCGACAATGCGGCGGGCAAACACGTCAATGACGAAGGCGACATAGACAAACCCCGCCCAAGTGGACACGTAGGTGAAGTCGGAAACCCAGAGCTGATTTGGCCGATCCGCCTTGAACTGCCGATTGACCCGATCCAGCGGACAGGGTGCCGCCGTGTCACCGAAGGTGGTTCGCACCACCTTGCCACGCCTCACGCCGCGCAGACCCTGCTGGCGCATCAGGCGTTCAACGGTACAACGTGCCACCCGAGTTCCTTCCCGCTGCAATTGCCGCCAAACCTTGTCGGCGCCATACACCTGAAAGTTGGCCTGCCAGACGCGCTGAATGTGCGGAATCAGGAAGGCATCCCGGCGAGCCCGGATACTCAGCAGCGCGGGATCACGCTGGCGTGCGGCATGGCGCCAGTAAGCGGACGGAGCGACCCGCAACAACGTGCAGATCGGCTCGACCCCGAAACGCTCTCGGTGCTGGTCGATGAACGACCTCACTTCTTCTTGAGGCGGTCGAGCTCCGCCTGCGCGAAAAACGCACTGGCCAATCGCAGAATCTCGTTGGCCTGGCGCAGTTCCTTGACTTCGCGTTCCAGCGCCTTGATGCGCTCACGCTCGGCGGTCGGAATGCCATCACGCACGCCGGTATCGACTTCGTGTTTCTTGACCCACTCGTGCAACGTCACCGTTGAACAGCCAATCATCGGCGCTATCGACTCGATAGCTGCCCATAGCGATGGCCGATCCTTACGCGCTTCCTGTACCAGCCTGACGGCACGCTCTCTGACTTCCGAGGAATATTTGTTCGTCTTGCTCATGGCTCCATTCTCTCAAGAAATGGAGCGTCCTCAATTCCCGGGGCGATTCAATTCAACCCTCAAATCCGACAAGGGAACGAATTTTCCGATCAGGTGCAATTCGATTCGCTGGCGGGGTGAATTTTGGTTCACGCAATTTGCAAATAACCTTGATAGACTCATCCATCTTCGCAAATTTATGTCGTCGCAATGAATAGCAACTACCTGCGTATCGATGAGCTCGCCGCCTATCTCAAAATATCCGAGTCAACAATTTATGACCGGATCAATACAGCGTCGCCTCGATACGATCCAGCGTTTCCAACGCAGCGCAGGTTGGGTCTTAATACGGTAGTCTGGTTGCGGAGTGAAATCGATGCTTGGGTCGAATATCGCAAACACACCCCGTATGAAAAGCCAAACCAAGGTCAGAACCTGGCAAAAGCGCGTAAATCATCAAAGCCACCCAGAGCCAAGGGGTCTTTGGATAGCCAGGCGCCAAACTCTTCACCCGTATCGTCAGACCTGGTACCGAAACTCGAGTTCACCGAACAATTCATATTGAGCCTTCGGCAAGCGGAATACCTCAAGGCGTGTCTGCGGCTTCCCACCTGGACGCCAGCCATGGCGGCACTCCTCGTCAGTGGCGTCAAAGCCCCCCTGGGATGCACAGATATACCGGCCGCGGGCGAGGGGATCGATGGCGATGCGATCACCGGTCCGGGCGATGTACGCCTGCAACGCGCGCGTGCCATCTTCAAGGAATGGAACGACGACCTGATCGAGTACGATGAAGACGACAAAAAAATTGGCGTCAGGCCCTCACCGAAAGAACTGCCCATCGTTGAGTATTTCGTCTGGTTCTCTGAATCCGGGATCGACACTGACTGGCTTCGTTTGATTCAGGAGGTGGCTGGCGCACCGGTCGATGGGAGCGTAAAGCACATTCATACGGCACTGGGTATGCGCGTTGCCCAATCGCTGGATGAAACATTAAGCACGCCATCGACGCCGGCTGGAGTGGAACCTGACGGTTGATTTTGAAGGCATGGCCCTGATTGGCCATAAATCCTTTTGCAGTAAAGCTCGACGAATGCATGCCTCCTGGCAACGCATTGCGCACATACGCCATTGAAAAGTGTGACGTTTTTAGATTGGTGCGAAATCAGCCCATTCACCTGATGGTGCTTTGCTGTAATTTATTGCCGGTGTGGCTGTGTGTAACCGCGCCAGGTCACTTCACGAAGCGAGACGTAGTAAATGAGAAACAATGCAGATGTACTTGAACAAATTCTCCCGCCATCCGCAGATCTGGAAAGTCGCATAACAAGCTATCTGGGCAGATTAAAGGAAGAAGTGAGCGACTGCCTGGAGGATCATTCCTTTGATTCGTTTATCGAAGAGGCGGCAAATTGGCTTGAGACTGAAGGCGGTGAAGGTGACACTTGCTCAAATCAGGAGTACGTGGACTACCTTAAGCAACAAAGCGACGAGAGCCATTACTTTCCGCTTCGGCGCGCGCTTCGCTATCTCTTGAGGGCTCGGAGCGCAAATGCGCAAGGTCTGCGTGATCTGGCTTGGGGAGACTTGGTCAATGGCGCAGATTGGTCAGTGTGCGCCATGCATGAACTGCTGCAAAGACGGAACACTGCGCAATACACCTGGCGAGAGGTTGCCAAAAAAGGCGGCACGCAAAAAGGCGTCAGGGCTCAAGCGCAGTACCAACGGGTGGCGGTGGTCATTGACGAACTTGCACCTGCTGACGGATGGGCGAACCGACGTCTGGCCATCAAGGCGGTTCTCAGTGACGTCTTCGAGCGACTAAACAAAGAATACGGATATGACCTCCACCCTGATAAACGGCAAACCCGCCTAAATCAATGGTATCGCGACCATGAAGTAGTGCAGGCCGCCATTGACAGACATCTTCGCGCCCGATAATGCACAGCCCGTCGCACACTTAGGTTGACGGCACACTGACTTCGGTGACCTCGCTCTTGGTTTCCGAACCAGCATTCGTATGTGCTTTGCGCTTCTTGTTGGGCTTGGGCATATTCCCCTTCGTGAAGAGATTGCGATCACCGGCGCCCTTGACGCGGATGAAGAAATCGGTGGCCGTTAAAGACTGAGCGAGCAACTCAAGGTGCCGGCACGCGTCAATGTTTTCAAGGGAGATCAAGCCGAATCCGGTTGGTTGCTCCGACGCTTGTTGTTTGTTCCGGGCAAGAAACAGGCCGTGCTTGCCGGTGACTTCCTCAGACTGCCAGCATTTGCCGACTTGGGTGGCCATGGCGAAATCGTCGATCACGATAGAGGCATCGCAAAAGAAGAGGGCGCGGATGTGATAGAAGGCGTGCGGCGCAAATTCGATTTTGCGCGCGAACCCCACTTTTGCACCGGCTGGCAGTTGTTTATCTAGGGCGCTGAGAAGCTTTGACCAGTGGCGCTTAACGTCTTCAAGGGTGAGGTCGGGATGGACCGACCGGCCATCACGCAGTTCGCGGCGATAGCCGAGATCGAGCTGAAGCACTTGAAGCTGCTCGTGATTGCTGAGAAGGACGCGGAGGTAGTGCTGCAATTCGCGCTTGTTTTTCGTGGGACTTTTCCGAAATTTGCGCATTTCGGCTTTAAATGCGGCGCTGTTGGCCTTCGCGCGAATGCTCTCCACGCAGCCATTCAAGGAATCGGCGAGGCGAACGAACTCCTCCAGCTGTAGCGCCCACAAATTTTGAATGTATTCTTTAAGTTTGCGCTTGCGAACCTCATCCGCAAAAAGCTGGAAGTGCGGGTCGAAAACGTGCTGCGGGAAGCTTCGAAACATACGTTCGACATCGCACTTGATCAGGTTCAGGAAATAGGCACCCTCCTTGGTGGGACGAATCGTTTTTTTCCCGTTGAGCTTCTCCGTGCCCACCTTGAATAGCTGTCCCGAACCCTTTGCCAGGGTAGTGACAAACTTTGCAATCATGCGTAGATCTTCAGCATCCTGGAACGCAGCGTGGATTGCCAGGAAAGCCTCTCCCTTCTGGTTCTCGGTCAAGTCGGCGCACATTTCCGAAAGTGCACGTGTTTCATCGAATTTGACGGCAGGGCGGCGTGTGCGTGCTTGAGTGGTTTTGGACGGGGGAGGCGCTGCAAAAAAATTGCTCGGATTAATGAAATTTGGATTGTTGAACATAAGATTCTCCTGGAAATGAAATGACAGAGGTATCGTAATGCTGGGTTTGGAATCTCCTTTCGAAGACGTCGGGTTTTGCGAGGCATTCCAGCTAGTGCTCAGGAAAAGCCACCGGTCTGTGCCGTCAAATTGATAAATCGGGCGTTGTCTCCTTTACAATGAATCGGGTATAAACGTTATGTATCGCTACGTACGCCAGATTGTGAAATCGACTTGTCAGTCTTGAAGTGGTGTTCTCCTGTGAGCTGTTCGTGTAGGCAAATTTTCGTACGTTCGAAAAATTGGCGCTGAATTGAATACCAGCAATTAAAAAACAAATACTTGTATATCGCCAATTCCGGATTTTTTTGGTTCATCGCGGCTTTCCGGGGAACGCAGCCTTTAATCTTGAGGAAGAAATAGGCGAGATGGGAAGGTGACGGGGCAGAGGTTGATAGATTGGCAGTCGCCAAACACACCAATCTAAACGTACCCCGTCATGCAGGATGCTATGTCGAGCATGGCCTTCTGGGAAAGCCATAAAGTGCAGTCGTGCCGCGAGCAGTCCGATGGTTCGCTGCTGATTGAGTTGTCGAAAGATCCTAAGCACTAGGCCCTATGCGGGGCATAAGGCGAGCCCTGTGCGCTGCTTCGCGAGCGATGTTGGCGACGGGTGCGCGAACGTGACTGGTTCGATCGCCGGGTCTGGCTGCGCGTCCCCGTGCGGCGGATGGACTGTCATCACTGCGGCGCGCGGTTGATCGAGCGGATTGGGTGGTTGAACCGGCATGCCCGCCTGACCGAACGCCTTCGCGCCTGGGTCGAAGCCTTGGCTGAACTGCTTCCGATTGCTCATGTCGCCAAGCTGACCGGACTGCGCTAGCACACGATCAAAGAGATCGACAAGGCGCGCCTGCAACGCAAATTCGGCACCTTCGAAGGGGGCGGCGAGCGTCGGTTGGTTATGGATGAGTTCGCCCTGCACAAAGGCCATTGTTACGCGACCGTCTTGATGGATGCCCAGACAATGCGTGTCCTGTAGGTCGGCGACGGCAACAGCCGGGAGGCGATCCGCCCATTTTTCGAGTTGCTGGGCAAGGAAGGCTGTCGAAGGATAGAAGTCGTCGCCATGGACATGAACATCGCTTTCGATCTGGAAGTTCGCAAGCACTGTCCGCAGGCGGAGGTCGTCTATGACTTATTCCATATCGTGGCCCGCTTCGGGCGTGAGGTCGTGGATCGGGTGCGCGTCGATCAGGCGAATGCGCTCAAGGAATAGTTCGCGGCCCGCCAGGTCATCAAGCGCAGTCGCTGGTTGTTACTGCGCAATCGGGACAACCTGAGCGCCGAGCAATCGGTGAAGCTCGACGAGTAGTTGGCGGCCAATGCCCCCGTTGGCCCTGGTCTATCTTCTCAAGACCGCGCTCAAGGAAATCTGGTTCGCGCCCAGCCTTCGGGACGGATTCCGATAATGGCGAGGCTGGTATCGAATGGCCATTGAGAGCGAACTACCGGCCGTCATCCTGTTTGCCCGTCGACTACGAAAGTACCTGCGGGGAATCTTGGCATCAGCCATTTACCCGATGAATTCAAGCATTCTCGAAGGGGTCAATAACAAAATCCAGCTCATCAAGCGCATGGCCTACGGCTTCCGCGACTCAGCCTATTTCTTCCTCAAGATTAAAGGCTGCGTTCCCCGGAAAGCCGCGATGAACCATTTTTTTTAAGCACGTAGGGTGTGCCGGCAGATCAGCTTGGTGTTCGAGATTGGGTTATCAAGTGAAGCCGCGATATGCAGGATGTCATTACATTCTGAACCGGAAAGTTGGTGCAAAAAATCACTAACTATTCGTCGAATTGTTGGTGTGAAAAACTGGTAGCACTTCATTGAATAGTTGGTATAAATCGTATGTAAACCATATAGTTGAATTGCTTTATATAGGTCGTATTTGACACTAATTATCGATCCTAAATTCTTAAGGTCACATATCCTGAATTTGCCCCCGGCCTAGCCCCCTGATGTTCGCACGCGAACGCTAGGGCGCCAAGGCCCACGGCAACCCCCATATCCGTCCCGGTGCTTCAGGTGCCGCGGGCGGATTTTTATTTGTGTCCTCTCAAGGAGTCTCCCCATGTCGCTACGCTGTCCCGTCTGCCAGTCAGACCATGTCATCTCGAAAGACCTCGCCCAACAGGCCCTCAGTTTCGCCGGTACCGTCGGAGGGGCTGCAAGCGGAGCTACCGGGGCAATAGCCGGGGCTGAAATCGGCAGTACCTTGGGCATTATCGGTGGACCGGTAGGCCGTGGTTTAGGCGCTGTTGCCGGGGCAGCGGTCGGAGCCCTGCTGGGCGCCCTGACCGGCCACCTGACCGGCAGTCGCATCGGCCGGGTCGTCGACCGTCACCTGCTTGACAACATGCAATGCCGCAACTGCGGCCTCACCTTCCGCGCTGACGAAGAGTAAGGCCGTGGTATCCCTGACGCGCATGCCGCCTCCCTCTGCTTTCGTTCTCCGAAAGCACCGCTTCCCCTAACCAAGCTTTGGCGTACCCGTCATCCCGACCCCGGGAGGAAGACGCACGCCTCTATTTCCGAAAGGAATCCCATGGCACACCTCGTGCACACCATGGCCTACGCCGGCGCCGAACCCTAGCACGGTCTCGGCCAATCATTGCCACCCCGTCAATCCCTCGACATCTGGGCCCGTGCCGCCGGCATGGACTGGAGCATCGAAGCGGCACCCGTCCGCTATGTCGCCGAGACCCTCGGCAACCTCGGGGCCATTCATTCCCACCCCGAGCAACAGGTTCTTTACCGTTCCGATACCAAGGAAGCCCTATCCGTCGTCTCCAAGCGCTACCAGGTCGTCCAGCCCCGGGAAGTTCTGGAGTTCTACCGCGACCTCACCGAGATCGCCGGCTATGAACTCGAAACCGCGGGCGTCTTGAAGGGCGGCAAGAAGTTCTGGGCCTTGGCCAAAACCGGTCAGTCGGCGGCCTTGAAGGGTAATGACCAGGTCAACGGCTACCTTCTTCTCGCCACCAGCTGCGATGGCAGTCTCGCCACCACCGCCACCCCGACCACGATCCGCGTCGTCTGCAACAACACGCTGACGATTGCCGTGAACGGGGCCACCCAAGCCATCAAAGTCCCGCACAACACCAAGTTCGACCCGCAGGCCGTCAAGCAGCAACTCGGCATCGCGGTCGGTCAGTGGGACGGCTTCATGTACCGCATGCGCACCCTGGCCGAACGCAAGGTGAAGAGCCATGAGGCACTGAACTTCTTCCTCAAGGTGCTCTGCGAAACCACGCCGGGCACCCTTGAGAACGGTCTGGCCAACGAACGGGCGCTGAAGAAGGTACAGGCGCTCTACGACGGTCAAGGGCGGGGTGCCGAACTCGAATCGGCCAAAGGCACTGCCTGGGGACTGCTCAATGCGGTCACCGAGTATGTCGACCACGAACGCCGGGCCAAGAGTCCGGAATTCCGCCTCGACGCCGCCTGGTTCGGTCAGGGGGCCGCGCTCAAGCAAAAGGCGCTCGATAGTGCGCTGGCCCTGGCGGCGTGAAGTCGAGTCGCCGAACACCATTCCCTCGTTTCCTCTCTCTGACAACGCCCTCGATCCGGTCTCGGATCGGGGGCTTTTGTTTGTCTGTTTCCCGATTCCCTGTTTCTTCCGGAGATCCTCATGAAAGCCCTGAATTCCCCCATCCCCGACAAACCCAAACCGGCATTGCGTCTGGTGAAGACCAAGGACCTGCCGCGCGACGACTGGCTGGCTGTCCGTCAGAACGGTATCGGTAGTTCCGATGCAGCTGCTGCGGTTGGTCTGAACCCGTACAAATCCCAACTCGAACTCTGGCTCGAAAAAACCGGCCGCCAGCATCTTCTGCCCAGAGAGGATGCGAATGACGAAGAGAGCCCGATGTACTGGGGGAATCTTCTCGAACCTATCGTCGCGGCGCACTACACGAAACGTACCGGTCGTCGTGTCCGGCGTCTGAACGCCGTCCTGCAGCATCCCGACCACCGGCTCTCGTGGATGCTGGCCAATATCGACCGCGAGGTGATCGGTTGTCCTGAAGTGCAAATCCTCGAATGCAAGACCGCCGGCATCAACGGTGCACGCCTGTGGAAGGAAGGCGTGCCCGAGTATGTGGTTCTGCAGGTGCAGCATCAGCTCGCCGTCACCGGCAAGCAGGCGGCCGATGTCGCGGTACTCCTGGGGGGGCAGAAGCTGGAGATTCATCGCATCGAACGCGACGACGGACTGATCGAGCGGCTGATTGCCCTCGAACACATCTTCTGGCATGCGGTGGAGACCGATTCGCCGCCGCCGGCCGACGGCAGTGACTCGGCTGAGTTGGCGCTACGCAGTCTGTATCCCAGCGACACCGGCAGCCGTCTCGACTTCCGGGACGACCGTAACCTCTCCGCCATCTTTGCCGACCTGGTCAATGTGCGGCAGACACTGGACGAGTACGGCCAGGTCGAAGCCAAGCTGCGTCAGACCATCGAGCAGGCGATGGGTGAGGCCAGCGGTGCGCAATTCGAGACCGGCAGCGTCAGCTGGAAGAAATCCAAGGATGGCATCCAGCTGGATGTCGAGCGCCTGCTCAAGGAGCAGCCCGAACTCTTGAAGCAGTACGCAAGGATCAGGACGGGTAGCCGGCGTTTCCTCGTCTCCACCCATACCGACAATGAAAGGAGTAAATGATGCTCAAGGGACTAAGCATTACCCCGCCGGTCCTCGGGCGCATCTCGATCGGCAAGGTGATCGAGAAGAACGGCAAGCGCCTGCCGGAGAAGGATGACCAGTTCACCCTCACCAGCCAAGTGCAGAGCAAGGAAGGGTGGTTACCGCATCCGTTCGACGAAGGCATCCGCAAGGCACAGGGCGGGAAGATTCGCAGCATCCCGGTGCGCCTGCTGTTCAATGCGCCGGAGCTGAATCTGCGCGCCGACTACACGCTGTTCGACCGTACCAACGGGCGGCCACTTTGCGTCGGTAATGGCGAGAGCTGCCGGCGGCGGACGACGGAAGGGTTGCAGGTGCTGCCGTGTCCAAGTCCGGACGGTTGTCCGCTGGCGCAAGGTGGGGCGTGCAAGCCGTATGGGCGGCTCAATGTCGCCATTGGTGATGAGGATCCGCTGGGGAGTTTCATCTTCCGGACGACCGGGTATAACAGCATCCGCACCCTGTCAGCACGGCTACAGTATTTCCAGGCCTTGTCGGGTGATCGTCTGGCGTGCCTGCCGTTGGAACTTAGGCTCCGGGGAAAGTCGACGCGACAGAGTCTCGGGACGCCCATTTACTACGTCGACCTGACTGTTCGCGCCACCGTGACGCTGGAAGAGGCACTGGCGGATGCGCGGAATCTCGATGCGCAACGCCAGGCTGCCGGTTTCGATCAGGTGGCGCTCGATGTAGCAGCGCGGGCCGGCTTTGCCAATGGGGCGTTCGAAGATGCCGAGGAAGAGGGTGAGGCACTAGTGGAGGAGTTCTTCCCGGAAGCTGAGCCAAGCCCGGTGACGGGATCAGACTCGTCTGCCGAGGGGCGGCCTGAACCGCCGGCCAGACCGTCTTTGCGTGACAAGCTCGATCGGAAGGCACAACAGGCCGAACCCCTGGTGCTGGCCGAGCCGCATTTGCCGTGAAGGGGATGGCGATGGTCTCGACGTCACCAATGGAAACGCTGCTGTCGTACGCACTGGTCTTCGCGGCCGGGGTGGGTTCGGTGTTTGCGATCCGGGCCTACGGTCGGGCGCAGTGGAAGCGTGGGCGGCAACTGGCAGATAAGAAGGCAGCGGCATAACTCCCTCCACACCTCCCGGACCCTTGGGTCCGGTGGGTGGGGGGATCTCTTTTTTTTGAGGTGGCGGGCTGCTGAAATGGGTTGGTCTGGGTGCCGTGGTGGACTGCGCGCGTTAACTAAAAAATTAGTGGGGGACCGGATCGTATGCGCAGTTGCGCGACGACCAGGAGTGAACCATGAACAATCAAGCAAACGAAGCCGCTGCCCAGGAAACCGCAGGGGACATGACGCCAAGTAACGGTGTCAATATAAATCCCCTGGACATTCCGATACGGGAGTCGTATCGAAATTCAGTGAATACCCTCATGAGCTATTTTGACGCGAATGGAATTCCCTATGTTCCACGCTGCGAAGAACTCGGCATGTGCCTCATGGTGCATAGCGACATTTCACGCTGGCAGACGAGCACGCGGATTCGTCTAGGCGCCTGGACCGGCATGGCCGCCGTCTACACCTGGATGCCCCATTTCCAGATGGAATCCCAATGTGCGTGGAAGGCGAAGCGTCTGGTCGAGGCAGTCAACTCGCATTGCGAATTTGCGGAACTCGGCTACGACGAAGCGATGCGGAATGTCTATGCGCGAACGCAGATCTGGTTCGCCGATGCCGACCTGCGACCGCGTGATGTCGAGTCGGCGATGCATGCGACGGGCGCTGTGTTGCAGCAGATTATGCGTGAGTTGTTCGAAATTTCGGCGTACCGGAAACGGATTGAGGCTAGCGTCGAGGTGCTGGAGCGATGGCTGCGGGAGGAAGAAATGCGGGCTGTTGTCGAGGTACCTGAGGTAGAAATCGAAGTGGTGGATGACGTTGCTATGTGAGGAGCGGTGTTATTGGCGCGGCGATGCGGTGCAGAGGCGAAAATTGCGGCGAAAAGGCCAATGAATTTCCGTGACTCACCAGTTTAAGTTGCTGTCAGTCGATCGGGCAGCTAGAACGCACTAACTGGGGGTCTGGACTTCTGTATTTCGGCCACTGCGGACCTTGGATCTCTGGCCACAATCAGGCGGCAATGTGCCGGTTACCTGCCGGTCAGCCACTGCTGGCTGTCAATGACCGCTTGTTGGTTCAGGCTACAGCCGGACCCGACCCACAAGAGACATTGATCATTTCGGTGGCCCTGCGGCAGGTTTTTGAGCGGAGCGGTCGTACAACGCAGAGGGTGACCGAGAACTAGTCGGCCAGAGCGGACGGTGGGCCTGAAGCCCGAGAAAGTCCGCTCTGAAGTCTTGACCTGCCATTTGTTGGGGTGTTGCCTTGACTGAAACCAATTGAGCACGATCCGATCTCATCTGTCTTTTTCCGCCGCTAGAAACGACTTATTGACGTTCCACATCGGATCGATTCGGTCTACAAGCCAGCCCCCTTGGCCGCCCGCAGTTCCGCTTCAAGTTTCTTCGCCACGCTGATATCGATAAATGTGATCACCACACCATCGATCACATTGCCGTCATCATTGAAGACACCAATATTCTCGAGGTCGTGACGGCCTTCCCCCCCCCGATAGCTGATCCACCACATGTTTGTTCTCCTCCATCTTTTGAGCTCTGGACACAGAGGGTCTACATATCAATGCGAGTTACTTCATGGCATCCCCGCGCAACTCCGCAAAGCGCCTGGCGACGAGCAGCGACCACTTGTCGAAGGCCAGCTTCGCGTATTGCCACGCCTGGAAGGAACTCATGTAGCCGTTCGCCCAGGTCTGGGCTGCGCCGAGCGCGGTGCCATTGACGTCGCCGGCATACTTGCGGCCGATCTCAGTATCGCGGCACTCGGCGATGATCTGCCCGTTGGCACCGTCGCGGAACTGCATTTCCATCCCGGTTTCACCCAGGTAGGGGGTCGAACCCGCCGGGCGCCCGGTAGCCACGCCGGAGCCCGCTTCGGCGATGAAGGCGTAGGGAATGAGCGTGCCGGCCAGGCTATCGGTCACCGTCGTCGGTACCAGGTCGGTCAGCGCGATTCGGATCACCACGACGCCCGGTCCTGCCTTGTCGACCACCTGCATCTGCGGCTTCAAGGCCTTGACCAGTGAGTCGTGGAAGTAGTCGGTCAGCGTCTTGAGGTCGTTCGGGTCGATCGTCTTCGGCTCGCCCTCTTTTCCAGCCTTGGGCGGTGCCAGCGAGACGACGATGCGCGAAACCATGACCTTGTCGAATTGCTTCGCATCGAGACGCGGATCGCGCCAGCATTCGATGCCGTCGAGCGCGGCGACCGGTTTCAGGCGCACGTAATCGCTCAGGAAGCCGCTGCGGGTCAGGCGTGCCGAATCGGTCGCGGTCACGCTCGTTCCACTGCCCAGCGCCGCATCGTAGGTCTGGCAGCCGGCGAACAGGGCAGTCGCCCCGGCAATCAGGAAGATACCGAAACCACGCAAGGCAAACGCGAGGGGCTTCTTGTTGTTCATGATGGTCCTTTTCTTGTCTTGCTTGATTCGGAGAAATCCAGTTTGCCGCCTATCCGACTGTCGATACACAGCCTACTTCGGGAACATGAACTGCACCTGGGCGCGGATCTGCCAATCGGGCCCGTCATCCGGGGTAACCACGTTGTAGTAGGCCGACAACTGCGTATTCACCGGCAGCTTGCCGAGGTGGAATATCTTGCCGACGCCGCCACCGACCGGCACCGTCCACCGCTGGCTGCTCTCGGCCTTCCAGTTGGCGGTGATGAGTGGCGCGCTGGTGATGTAGAGACCACCGCCGAAGTTGTAGTTGATGAAAGGCTGGATCAGGCCGTTGTTGTAGGAGCCGCCTTGCTGGTTGCTGGACACTGACCAGACATTGTTGACCAGGGCGCCATAGACCCAGGGATCGCCATGTTCCAGATGCAGCGCGACGAACGACGGGCCGAGACCCCAATTGCGGTTGCCAAGGTCCGAATTGCTGTTGGTCGGCACCTGCACCACCGGCCCTGCACCCCAGATGATGCTGCCGGGCTTGGCCGGCGACAGGAAGGCTGTGAATACTGTGTCGCCGATGCCGTTGGTGCGATCGCCATCCGGGAGCGGCTGCGAGATGACCGGAACGATGGTGCGGGTGATGATGTTCCACTCGTCACTGACCGAAACGGGAATGACCGGCTGGATGTTGAGAATGTTCTGCGAGCGATTGTCCGGCCCGACGTTCAGATTTGTATTGTTCTGGAACGGCACGCTGATCAGGTTGCCGACCGGGTTCTGGGCCAGCTTG
>Ga0209310_1000999_pt1 | contig 24271 bp, 21 predicted proteins | sample AD_UKC030_MetaG_FD_184415 | JGI IMG/M metagenome (GOLD analysis project Ga0209310, IMG submission 184415) | Active sludge microbial communities of municipal wastewater-treating anaerobic digesters from USA - AD_UKC030_MetaG (SPAdes) (version 2) | ecosystem: Engineered > Bioreactor > Anaerobic >...
GCGCCTGGAAGTAAGAAAGATTCAGTACCTGGGATGCCACCATCGCGAACAGTGCAGTGCACAGCACGAAGCCGGCCGCGGCCATCGCGATTGCGCCGTAAACCAGCTTGAACTGTTCCCGGCGCAACTTGATGTCGAGCGCACCTTCGAGAACGATCAGGACCAGGCCGATGGTGCCGATGATCGGCACCGTCACATCGAGACCGTCGAGGGTAAGCCCCATGGCGGCGAACAGCGGCCGGGCGACAAGGCCGACGACGACCATGACGATCACGGCCGGCAAACCGGTGACGCGGCCGACGCGCTCGATGGCGAAAGCCAGGAGCAGGACGACTGAAGCAATTAGAATGGCATGATAGGTCATCTGGAAATCAGGTACGAAAGCTGGGCCATACGGGTCTCTCGGTGGCGGCTGGGCCAAAATCGCCGTTGGGGAATCCGGCGGGTTATCGAAGGACGGGATACGCGATGACTGACGAATCGGGTCTGCTTGACCCCGCTGTGACTCGTTGCCGCCCAGGATGCGGGGCGTGCTGCATTGCGCCTTCGATCACTTCGCTGAGCAAACCGGCGGGCGTGGCGTGCGCTTATCTTGACGAAGGTCGGCACTGTACCATTTTTGGGCTTCCACAGCGTCCAGCCTGTTGTTCCGGGTTGCAACCGTCGTTCGAGATGTGTGGCGCGTCGCGCGAGTATGCACTGAGCTGGCTGAGCGATCTTGAGGCGCGCACCCGGCCGGGATAGTAGAATGCGGCCTCGCATTCTAGGCTGCATACCATGGACCCGATTCTCCTGCTCAAGGCCCTCATCCTCGGCATCGTCGAAGGGCTGACCGAGTTCCTGCCGATTTCCTCGACCGGCCATCTGATTCTTGCCGGCGACCTGCTGAACTTCAATGACGATCGCGGCAAGCTGTTCGAGATCGTCATCCAGTCGGGGGCGATCCTGGCTGTCGTCTGGGAGTATCGCGAGCGCCTCCTGACCGTGGCCCGTGGCGCCTTCAGTGACCAGGCGGCGCAGAAATTCATCCTCAACCTGTTCATCGCCTTCCTGCCGCTCGCCATTCTTGGCCTGGCCTTCGGCAAGGCGATCAAGGCCAACCTGTTCAACCCGATCGCGGTAGCGACGACCTTCATTCTCGGCGCCTTCGTCATTCTGTGGGCGGAAAAACGCGAACATCGCATTCGCGTCCAGAGTGTCGATGAAATGACGTCGGTCGATGCGCTGAAAATGGGCATCGCCCAAGCGTTTGCGCTGATCCCGGGCACCTCGCGTTCCGGCGCGACAATCATCGGCGGCCTGCTGTTCGGTTTGTCGCGCAAGGCGGCGACCGAATTTTCCTTTTTTCTTGCTATTCCGACCCTGGGTGCAGCGACGGTGTACCAGCTGTACAAGGAGCGCGCCCTGCTCAGCATCGACGATCTCGGAATGTGGGTGGTCGGCTTCGTTTCAGCCTTCATTTCCGCCTTTTTCTGCGTGCGCTGGCTGCTGCGCTTCATTTCGAGTCACGACTTCACGCCATTTGCCTGGTACCGCATATTTTTCGGCATCGTTGTGCTGTCGACCGCACACTTCGGCTGGGTCGAGTGGACCGCGCATTGAACACGCCGCAAATCATCTATCTGCATGGCTTCTGTTCGTCGCCGGCCTCAGCCAAATCAAGGTTGCTCGGCGACTACATGGCCGGACACGGGCTGGCCGACAGCTTCGTCTGTCCGCAACTGTCGACAGTGCCCGACGAGGTGATCGCCGACATCAGCGTCTTGATCGAAGCGGCCGACGGCCCGCTGACCCTGGTCGGTTCCTCGCTGGGCGGACATTACGCGACTTGCCTGGCGGAAAAATATGGACTGAATGCCGTGCTGACCAACCCGGCCGTGGTCAACGGTCTGGACCCGGCCGCCTTCGTCGGCGAGCACGCCAATTTCCACACCGGCGAGCGTTTCATGTTTACCGCGCAGCACGCGGAGCAACTGGCGGCCCAGGTTCGTCGTCCGACGCCCGGGCGCTACTGGCTACTATGTGAGACCGGCGACGAGGTGCTCGACTGGCGCCAGGCGGCCGAATTCTATGCCGGCTGTCGTCAGACAGTGCTGCCAGGGGGCGACCATAGCTTCACGCGGTTTGCCGAGTTTATGCCGCAAATCATTGAATTCTCGGGGTTATAATCCACCGATGAATGTATTGTTCGAAGAAGATGGCGGCTTCAAGGCCGGCAGCATCATGGCCGACAATGAAAGCTCGTTGCAGGTCGAAATGCCGACCGGCAAGCGCAGCAAGATCAAGGCTGCCACGGTATTGCTGCGTTTCGACAAGCCGGCGGCGGGTCATTTGCTGGAACAGGCGACGCCGCTCGCCGAAGAGATCGAGCCGGATTTCCTGTGGGAATGCGTCAATGACGGTGAGTTCTCGTTTCTCGATTTCGCACGCGATTACTACGGCCACGATCCGGCGCCGGTCGAAGCAACCGCGGTGCTGCTCGCCGTGCACGCTGCGCCCGTCTATTTTCACCGCAAAGGCAAAGGCCGCTTCCGCAAGGCACCACCCGAGATTCTCGCGGCGGCGCTGGCCAGCCAGGAAAAGAAGCGCCAGCAGGCGCTGGCCATGGAAGCCTGGGTCGCCGAACTCAAGGAATTTCGCTTGCCGCCGGAAATCGGCGCGCTGACCGATGCCCTGCTCTATGCGCCGGACCGCAACAAACCCGAAACCAAGGCCTTCGAGACGGCCTGTGGCGAAACGGGTCTGACCGCGGCGCAACTGCTGTTCAAATGCGCTGCCATCAAGTCGGCCTATCATCTGCATTACCGGCGCTTTCTGCACGAGCAGTTTCCCAAGGGCATTGGCTTTCCACCGCTCGAAGCGCCGCCGCTGCCGGACGATCTGCCGCGCGCCGATGTGCGCGCCTTTTCGATCGACGACGCCAACACCACCGAAATCGACGATGCACTGTCGGTCGTCAAGCTGCCCGGCATCGGCTCGCGGATCGGCATCCACATCGCGGCGCCCGGCCTTGCCATCGAACACGGCTCGCCGCTCGACGGCGTCGCCCGCGCCCGGCTGTCGACGGTTTACATGCCTGGCAACAAGATCACCATGCTGCCCGATGCCGTGGTGCAGAACTACACGCTGGCCGGCGGCGTCGATTGCCCTGCAGTGTCGCTCTATCTCACGGTCAACGACGTTTTTGAGCTGATTTCGCACGAGTCGCGGCTGGAGATGGTGCATATCGCCACCAACCTGCGCCATCATGAGGTCGAGCCCTGGTTCAACGCCGAGACGATCAACGGGCCACTACCCGAGAGGCCGTTCAAGGACGAACTGGTACACCTCTGGCATTTTGCCAACGCCTGCGAAGGCCGACGCGGCAAGCCGTCGGCGACGCAGGGCATCAATGACTACAACTTCGAGATCATTGGCGACCTGGCCGATCCCGATGCCTGCACGGTCGAGATCAGCGAACGCAAGCGCGGTAGCCCGCTCGACAAGCTGGTTTCCGAATTGATGATCGTCGCCAACTCGATTTGGGGTGGCCTGCTCGCCGATAAGAACATCGCCTGCCTGTATCGCGCCCAGACGCAGGGCAAGGCGCGCATGACCACTTCGCCGCTGCCGCACGAAGGTCTTGGTGTACCGCAATACGCGTGGATGACCTCGCCGCTGCGCCGCTATTGCGATTTGGTCAATCAATGGCAGTTGGTTGCCTGCCTGAAGGGTGAAACGCCGCCCTTTGCCCAGAAGTCGGCCGAACTGTTCGGCGCGATGCGCGATTTCGAGACGACTTATGGTGCCTATGCCGATTTCCAGCGCCTGATGGAGCGTTACTGGTGCCTGCGCTGGTTGCAACAGCACGGTATCAGCGAAATTGACGCGACGGTGCGCCGCGAGCAACTGGTCAAGCTCGACCATTTGCCGCTGCTGCTGCGCGTGCCGTCGCTGCCGGCCGATATCGGTCAAGGCCGGCGGGTTCGCCTGGCGGTCGAAGCGATCGACCTGCTTGGCCCGGAGCTCACTTGTCGTTATCTTTCCGTCATGGACGATCCGGCGCCCGTACTGGACGAGGAGGAGGAAGTGCAGTGAGTGTTGCGCCTCTGCCTCGGCCATCCGCTATGCCCGATGATCGCCGCTTGTGGCTGGCGATCGGCATTTCACTGGCCGTGCACGGTTTGCTGATGACGTTGCACTTCAGTTTTCCCGATGCCTCGAAGGCGGTGCGTGACAAGGCGCTCGACATCATACTGGTCAATGCGCGGTCGGAAAGGAAGCCCAGCGAGGCGCAGGCATTGGCGCAGGCGAATCTCGAAGGTGGCGGCAATACCGACGAAAACCGCCGGATCAAAACGCCGCTGCCGCCAAAGCCGCAACAGGTAAAGGGTAGCGAAATCGAACGCATGCAGCGCAGGGTTCAGGAAATCCAGGTTGCTCAACAGAAGATGCTTACCGAGGCCAAGACGGCGCGGGCCGTCGCTGCCGCGCGCAATGCCGCCGAGCAGCCGACGCCGGTGACCAGCCTCAGCGGACTCGATCTCGCCGAATCGGCACGGGCGATGGCGCGCCTCGAAGGCGAGATCAACAAGAGTATCGACGACTACAACAAGCGGCCGCGCACCAAGTTCATCGGGGCGCGCACCAAGGAATACCGCTTTGCCCAGTATATCGAGAGCTGGCGCCAGAAGGTCGAGCGCATCGGTACGCTGAACTATCCCGAAGAAGCGCGCGGAAAATTGTACGGTTCGCTGGTGTTGACTGCATCGATCAACCATGACGGCAGTCTCAACCGCGTCGATATCAACCGTTCTTCCGGTTACAAGGTGCTCGATGAGGCGGCCAAACGCATCGTCCGCATGGCCGCGCCCTACGCCGATTTTCCGCCCGACATCCGGCGCGATACCGACATTCTGGAAATCACCCGGACCTGGTATTTCACCCAGGGCGACCAGGTTTCGTCGAAATGACCGATCGCTATTGCGTGCTGGGCAATCCGGTGGCCCACTCGCGGTCGCCGGCCATTCATGCCCGTTTTGCCGCACAGTGTGGCCAGGACATTACCTACGAAGCCATGCTGGCCCCGCTCGACGGCTTTGCCGAAACTGTTCGCCGGTTCATCGCCGGGGGTGGCAAGGGGGCGAATGTCACCGTGCCGTTCAAGGAAGAAGCGTTTCGCCTGTGTACGCGGCGTAGCACCCGTGCCGAGCGCGCCGGGGCGGTCAATACGCTGGCTTTCGTTGGTGACGAAATTTTCGGCGACAACACCGATGGCGCCGGTCTGGTGCGCGATATTGAGATCAATCTTGGACTGGCGCTGCCCGGCAAGCGTATCCTGCTGCTCGGGGCCGGCGGTGCCGCGCGTGGTGTCATCGCGCCTCTGCTTGTCGGCCGGCCGGCTGGTTTGTTCATTGCCAACCGCAGCGCCGACAAGGCGGAAGCGCTGGCTCGCCAGTTTGCTGACAATGGTACGGTCGACGCCGGAAACTTCGCAAAAATTGCCGGCCTCCAGTTCGATATTGTCATCAACGCCACCTCGGCCAGCCTTGCTGGCGACAGCCTGCCCTTGCCCGACGGAATTTTTGCGCCGGGCAGTCTGGCCTACGACATGATGTACGGCAAGGGCGAAACACCGTTTCTCGCGCGGGCACGCGCGCAGGGCGCCGGACGCCTTGCCGATGGTCTGGGGATGCTGGTCGAACAGGCGGCCGAAGCCTTTCTGGTCTGGCGCGGCATGCGCCCGGAAACCACGCCGGTACTTGCCGAACTGCGCTTGCAACTGGCCTGACTTCATGAAACGTCCGGGCCGCTGGCTCAACTGGTTCCTGCTTGCGCTGCTTGGGATTTTCTTCGCCTGGCAGTTCTGGCTGCTGGGCTGGGTCCTGTTCTGGAAGTGGGTCGATCCCGGAACGACGCGCTTCATGGATATCCGTCTCAGCGAATTGCGCGAAAAGAATCCCGATGCACGGTTGCAGATGCAGTGGGTGTCCTACGAGCGTATTTCCCCCTACCTGAAACGCGCCATCATTGCTTCCGAGGATGCCAGGTTCGTCGATCATGAAGGCTTCGACTGGGAAGGTATCCAGAAGGCGATGGAGAAAAACCAGAAGCGCGGACGGACCGTCGCCGGCGGCTCGACGATCAGCCAGCAACTGGCGAAAAACCTGTTCCTGACCCCGAACCGTTCGTATTTTCGCAAGGCCGAGGAAGCGGCCATCACCTTGATGCTTGAAGCGCTGTGGAGCAAGCGGCGGATTTTCGAGGTCTATCTGAACGTGATCGAATGGGGTAACGGTGTTTTTGGCGCCGAAGCGGCGGCGCGCCATTATTTTGGCATCCCCGCCGCCCAGCTCGGTCCGGAACAGGCGGCGAAACTGGCCGGCATGGTGCCGAATCCGCGGCTTTACGATCGTAATCGCAATGCGCCGGGGCTGGCGAAGAAGACGGCGATCATTTTGTCGCGCATGTCGGCGGCGGAAATCCCCTGATTTTATAGAAACCCGGCAATTCGCCCGGTGCTAGAATGACATCCCGTTTGCGGCACCGCACCATGAGCGAAGAAACCCAGCTGGCCGACACCGAAGAACTGCAGGAACGCCTCGCCGAGGTGCAGATCCTGCTCGCCCGGCACAAGCTGGTCGAGGGGCTGGTGCATCGCCAGGAAGGGCCGCGTCACGAACTGGTCGAGGACCTCGTCCACAAGCAGAACCTGAGCGAACTGCGGGCCAAGCTCGATCCGATGCACCCGGCGGATATCGCCTATATTCTCGAGGCGCTGCCGCTCGATGAGCGTTTGATCGCCTGGGATCTGGTCAAGGCCGAGCGCGACGGCGATATCCTGCTCGAAGTTTCCGACGCGGTTCGCGAAACGCTGATCGACTCGATGGAGCGCACCGAGCTGGTGGCCGCGGCCGAGACGCTCGATACCGACGAACTGGCCGACCTGGCCCCCGACCTGCCGCGCGAGGTCATCGAGGATGTTTTCCACCGCCTGCCGACCGAAGAGCGCGAGCAACTGCGCGCTGCGATGTCCTATCCGGAAGAGTCGGTCGGCTCGATCATGGATTTCGACATCGTCACCGTGCGCGAGGACGTTTCGCTCGGAGTCGTCCTCCGTTATCTCCGCCGTTTCGATGAGCTTCCTGACCATACCGATCAGCTTTTCGTCATCGACGATGACGAGCGCCTGAAAGGCGTCCTGCCGCTCAACATCCTTCTGGTCAATGACGTCGATGTCAAGGTCGGTACGTTGATGCAGACCGACCATGTCGAACTGGAACCGGATGACTGGGCCGAGGACGCCGCCAAGGCCTTCGAGCGCTACGATCTGGTGTCGGCGCCGGTAGTGGCCAATGACCACCGGCTGCTTGGTCGCGTCACGGTCAATAACGTGGTCGACTTCATCCGCGAAGAGGCCGAGAGCGAACAACTGGCGCATGCCGGTCTGCGCGAGGAAGAAGATATTTTCGCATCGGTTTGGGATTCGGTGAAAAACCGCTGGGCCTGGCTGGCGGTCAATCTGGTCACTGCATTTGTCGCGTCGCGGGTGATCGGCGCCTTCGAGGGGTCGATCGAGAAACTGGTCGCGCTGGCCGCCTTGATGCCGATCGTCGCCGGTATTGGCGGCAATTCCGGCAATCAGACGATTACGATGATCGTTCGCGCCATTGCCATGGGGCAGGTTAAGCCTGATGCGATGCGCCGCTTGCTGCTTAAGGAGCTGGGCGTGGCCGTGATCAATGGCCTGATCTGGGGTGGGCTGCTTGGTGTTGCCGCCTGGTGGCTGTACGGCAATGCCCTGCTCGGCGTGGTGATGACCCTGGCGATGACGCTGAACCTGTTGCTGGCGGCTACCGCCGGTGTCGGCATCCCGCTGCTGCGCGAAAAATTCGGCGCCGACCCGGCGATCGGCGGCTCGGTGATGATCACGGCCCTCACCGATTCCGGCGGCTTTTTCATTTTTCTCGGGCTGGCGACGCTGCTTCTAATGTAAGTCCGGCGTCAGCAGCTTGAGACCGACGATACCGGCGACGATCAGGCCGATACTGACCAGCCGCGCGACTTCGCGCGATTCGCCGAACAGGAAAATGCCGAGAATGGCGGTGCCGACGGCGCCAATGCCGGTCCATACCGCGTAAGCCGTTCCCAGCGGCAAGGTCTTGAGCGACCAGCCGAGCAGAACGACGCTGGCGACCATCGCGACTACCGTGGCCACCGATGGCCACAGGCGGCTAAAACCTTCGGTGTATTTCAGGCCGACCGCCCAGCCGATCTCGCAGAGACCGGCAAAAAAGAGAACGAGCCAGGCGCTGCCGCTGCTCACTTCAGGCTGGCGAAATAGGCATCTGCGGCGGTGACAGTCGCCGCGATGTCGGCAGTGGAATGCGCGGCCGAGACGAAACCGGCTTCGAAGGCTGACGGCGCGAAATAATGGCCGGCTTCGAGCATGGCGTGGAAGAAGCGGTTGAAGGCTTCCTTGTCGCAGGCCAGCACTTCGTCGTAGGTGGCCGGGCATTTTTCAGCGAAATAAAGGCCGAACATGCCGCCGATGTTCTGTGCGGCAAAGGCGACGCCATGTTTGTTGGCAGCGGCGACCAGACCATCGCACAAGGTCTTGGTCCTGGTGGTCAGATTTTCATAGAAGCCGGGTGCCTGAATGAGCTTGAGCGTGGCCAGCCCGGCAGCCGTGGCGACCGGATTGCCGGACAGCGTGCCGGCCTGGTAAACCGGGCCGAGCGGGGCGATCTGTTCCATGATTTCGCGCTTGCCGCCGAAGGCGCCGAGCGGCATGCCGCCGCCGACCACCTTGCCGAAGGTGGACAGGTCAGGCGTGATGCCGAACAGCCCTTGGGCGCTCTTGAGGCCGACGCGGAAGCCGGTCATCACTTCGTCGAAAATCAGCACTGCGCCGTGCTTGGCGGTCAACTCGCGCATGGCGGTCAAAAAGGCCTGGGTCGGGGCGATCAGGTTCATGTTGCCGACCACCGGCTCGACGATGACGGCGGCGATCTTGTCGCCGTGTTGCGCAAAGGCATCGGCCAGTTGCTGCGGATCGTTGTAGGCCAGCACCATGGTGTGCTGCGCCAGATCGGCCGGCACACCGCCCGACGACGGGTTGCCGAAGGTCAGCGCGCCGGAACCGGCTTTGACCAGCAGACTGTCGGAATGGCCATGATAGCAGCCCTCGAACTTGATCAACACGTCGCGGCCGGTATGGCCGCGCGCCAGGCGAATGGCGCTCATCGTCGCCTCGGTGCCGGACGAGACCAAACGCACCATGTCCATTGACGGTACCAGTTCACAGAGCAGGTCGGCGATCTCGACTTCCTTTTCGGTCGGCGCGCCGAAGGTCAGGCCATCGACGACGGCGGCCTGGACGGCGGCGATCACTTCAGGGTGGGCATGGCCGAGGATCAGCGGACCCCAGGAACCCACGTAATCGGTGTACCACTTGCCGTCGGCATCCTGCACCTTTGCGCCGCTGCCTTTCTGGAAGAAACAGGGGGTGCCGCCGACCGAACGGAAAGCGCGCACCGGCGAATTGACGCCGCCGGGAATGTGGCGCTGGGCGCGTGCGAAAAGCTGCTCGTTGCGTGTGGTCATGGTAGTGCTTCCTCGAATAGGCGTTGATAGGCAGCGGCGCGGGCCGTGATGTCGGGTGCGCCGAACAGATCGCTGATGACGGAAACCATGTCGGCGCCGGCGGCAATCAGCGGTGGCGTGTTGGCGAGTGTGATGCCGCCGATGGCACAGCTTGGTGTGGACAACCCGGATTTTGCGCGAAAAAACAGGTCGACCGCAGCAATTGGTGCGTACGGCTTGGTTGGCGACGGATAGGCGGCGCCGAAAGCGACATAATCGGCACCGGCCGCAGCGGCCTTTTGGGCGGTGGCAAAGTCGGCGTAGCAGGAGGCACCAAGGATGCGTCCGGGGCCGAGAATGGCGCGGGCGGCGGCAAGGTTGCCATCTTGCGCACCGAGATGGACGCCGTCGGCCTTGACCAGAAAGGCCAGCGCCAAGTCGTCATTGATGATCAGGGTCGCGGCGCAGGACTGAGTCAGGCGGCGCAAGGCATGTGCCCGGGCAACCCGTTCCGCCGCCGGGCTGGTCTTGTCGCGAAACTGGACGATGCGGCAACCGCCGGCCAGCGCCGCTTCGACATCGGCCAGCAGGTGCGCGCCGTCCGGGGTTTCCGGTGTGATGGCGTAGAGGCCGCGCAGTCTATTTGGCATCGGGCTTGTCTTCGCTTGCCACGGCTGCGTCGTCGCCGCGTGCCCAAAAGAAACGATCCGGGATGAACTGCCCCATGCCGGGGCGAAAACCGTTGGCCAGCGTTTGCCAAGTGTAATCCTGCGCGTCGCGCACGGCATCTTCGATACTGGCGCCGCCGGCGATGCAGCCGGCAATTGCCGAGGCAAGTGTACAACCTGAACCGTGATAGCTTCCTGGCAGCCGTTCCCAGCGGTCGCGGCGCAGCACGCCGTCGGCGTTGTACAAGGTGTTGATTACCTCTGGTGTATTTTCGTGAGTGCCGGTGATCAGGACGTATTGGGCGCCCATCTCGATCAGGCGCTGGGCGCAGAGGTCGATGTCCGGCTCGTTCTCGTCGTCTTCGTGTTCCGCCAAACGTCTCGCCTCGGGTGCATTCGGTGTCAGTATCGTGGTCTGCGGCAACAGTAGTTCGCGCATCGCCGAAATGATTTCTTCGCCGGAGAAATCGTCGCCACGCCCGGACGTCAACACCGGGTCGAACACCACGGGAATGTCGGGGTAGTCGGAAATGATTTCAGCGACGGCGACGACGTTTTCGACACTGCCGAGAACACCGAACTTGAAGGAGGCGACCTGCATGTCTTCGAGCAAGGTACGCGCCTGGCGCTCGAGAATTTCGGCGCCGACCGGATGCACGCTGTCGACGCCGACGGTGTCCTGGACGGTGATTGCGGTGAGTGCCGACAGGGGGTGACAACCAAGACTGGCCAGCGTCAACAGGTCCGCCTGAATGCCGGCACCGGCGGTCGGATCGCTGGCGGCAAATACGAGAACCAGCGGCGGCGGCGGAGTTTTAGTGTTCATCAAGTGCTGCAGGCGTGGTATATCTACCAACGATTGGGTAAGATTGAACGAATTTTATCCGAAACCAGCTTGCGGCAACGCTCAGGATATGAACGACAAAGTAATATACAAAACATGGATGTGTCTGATCTGCGGCTTCATCTACGATGAGCGGGCAGGTCTTCCGGCTGAGGGGATTGCGCCGGGCACGCGCTGGGAGGATATTCCGATGGATTGGGTTTGCCCCGAGTGCGGTGCGCACAAGACAGATTTTGAAATGGTGGAATTTTGAGGTCTGCGTAGTATGATGCGGCGCTCGATTAGCCCGCCGACGAGGGGGGGAGGGACATAATTGGCTGACTTATCAAAGTTGCGCGACGTCAAGGTAATGGTCATTGACGACAGCAATACGATCCGGCGAAGCGCGGAGATATTTCTCGTGCAGGCGGGGTGTCAGGTCGTGCTTGCAGAAGACGGCTTCGACGCACTGGCGAAAATCGCCGATCATCAGCCGAAGGTAATCTTTTGCGACATCATGATGCCGCGTCTCGACGGTTACCAGACCTGCTCCCTGATCAAGAAGAATCCACGTTTCAAATCGACGCCGGTCATCATGCTGTCGTCCAAGGATGGTCTGTTCGACCGCGCACGGGGGCGCATGGTCGGTTCAGATCAGTACCTGACCAAACCTTTTTCCAAGGACAGTCTGCTTCAGACCGTCGCCATGTTTGCGGCGCCGCAGGTGTCCGAACTTTCTTAGCGGTTAATGGAGCAAAGCACCAATGCCCATCAAAAACATACTCGTTGTTGACGATTCCCCAACGGAACGTTTCTTTTCCGTTGATTTGCTGACCAAGGCCGGTTATCAGGTGAGCACTGCCGAAAACGGCGAAGAAGGAATCGCCAAGGCCAAGGCCACCAAGCCCGACTTGATCCTGATGGATGTCGTGATGCCCGGGCTCAATGGCTATCAGGCGACGCGTACGCTGACGCGCGATGAAGAGACCAAGAATATTCCGGTGATCGTCTGCACGTCGAAGGGGCAGGAAACCGACAAGATCTGGGGGCTTCGCCAGGGGGCGGCGGATTACATCGTCAAGCCGGTGAATCCCGAAGAATTGCTTAAAAAAATTGCGGCGCTGCCCTGACCTGAATGGCCAAGAAAACCAGCCTTCGCGATTTTCAGGAATACCTTGCGGGGCGCCTTCTGGGTGCTGCCCAAGGCCGTGGGACTTCGTCCTGGCTTGGCGTACAGGCGGGTGACGACAACTGGCTGATCGATCTGTCGGACAGCGGCGAGATCGTTCAGGCGCCGAAACTGACGGTGGTGCCGTTGACCCGGCCATGGTTTGCCGGAATCGCCAATATTCGCGGCAGCCTGTTTGCCGTCGCCGATTTTTCGGTGTTTTGCGGCGGGGCGCCAACGCCACGCAACAACAACACGCGCCTGTTGCTAGTGGGCGGCAAGCATGGCGCCAATGCGGCTTTGCTGGTCACGCGCATGCTCGGCCTGAAGAATCCGGATGACTTCACCGCTGCAGTTGCGGATGCGGCAGACCCGGTGTGGGGCGCAGTACGCTATAAGGATAGCCAGGGCGGAGTCTGGCGAAAACTCTCGGTGCGCGACTTGCTCGCTGATAATGATTTCATGAATATCGGAGTCTGATTCATTCGGACCCTGAGTGGAGGATAAGCATGGCGTTTGGCTTGAAGAATTTTGGCATGGGCGGCATTCATGCACCGATGACGGTTGTGGATGGAGGGTCGGCGACCTCGGGCAGTGGAGGCTCATCGTTTTTGCCGGCGTTTTTTGCGCAACAACCCGTCATCAAGCAGATGAAGACCTTGGGCAGTATTTTCGTGATTCTGCTGCTCGCGATTGCCACACTGGTTTTCGTCAATACCCGTGACACTACTCATGGAACGGCCTATGTCGCGGCGGCGGGCCAGATGGAAATGCTTTCGCAACGCCTGGGCAAGGCCTCGACGCTGGCGCTACAGGGTAATCCTGCCGCTTTCGCGCAACTGAAGGATTCGCGCGAAACTTTCAATCATTTGCTTGAAATGCTGACTTCCGGGGGCGATATCGACGGTACTGAAGTTCCTGCATCGCCGGCTGATGTCCGGCCCCAGCTTGAGGCATTGACCGCCTTGTGGACGGAAGCCGACAATGACGCCAAGGTCGTTATCGGGCAGGAGGAAAATCTGCTTGCCCTCGGCAAAAACGTGGCGACGATTGATAACGAAAATTCGACAATGCTGGAATTGTCGGAGCAGGTTGCCGCGCTCAAGCTGCAATCGGGTGCCGGTAACAAGGAAATTGCTGCGGCGAACCAGATGGTGATGCTGACGCAACGGATCGCCAAGAATGCCTCGGCCCTGCTGGTCGGCAATGAAATCAACCCTGAAGTGGCTTTCCTGCTGGGCAAGGATACCAACAACTTCCGGGACATCCTGCTGGGTTTGAGCAAGGGGGCGACCGACGCCGACACGCGCGAAAAACTCGGCGAGCTCGATGCTGCGTTCAAGACCTATCAGGCGGCTATCAGCAGCATCCTCGGCAACATGCAGCCGCTTGTTCTTTCCAAGCAGGCCGGTGCCAGCATTTTCCGCGACAGTGAAGATTTGCTGAAAGCGACGGACAATCTCGCCCTTGGCTACAAGCAGGTCCTGGCCCAGAGCGGGCGCTTCGTGATTTTTCTGATCAGCCTCGCAGTGCTTGCGGTTGCCGTTCTTGCGCTGCTGGCTAAGGTCTATCTCGATGATACGCGGCGCCGTGCCGAAGATGCCGAGACGCAGCGTCAGGCTTCGGAAGTGACCAATCGTGAAAACCAGGAGGCCATTCTCCAGTTGATGAACGAATTGGGCGATCTGGCTGATGGCGACCTGACGTCGACCGCGACGGTCAGCGAAAACATCACCGGTGCGATTGCCGATTCGATCAACTATACGATCGAAGAACTTCGCCTGCTGGTCGGTCGCATCAACGATGCGGCGAACCGGGTTACGGCGGCGACCGAAATTGCCCGTCAGAACTCCGCCGAACTGCTGAGTGCTGCCGAGCGTCAGTCGCAAGAAATTCAGGATGCCGGCCAGTCGGCGCTCGAAATGGCGCGCTCAATGAGCGAAGTTTCTGGCAACGCGACCCAGTCCGCCCAGGTTGCCCGCCAGTCGCTGGCAGCCGCCGAGAAGGGTACGCAGGCGGTGGAGGATTCGATCAAGGGCATGAACGAAATTCGCAACCAGATCCAGGAGACCTCGAAGCGAATCAAGCGTCTTGGCGAAAGCTCGCAGGAGATCGGTGAAATCGTCGAACTGATTTCGGACATTACCGAACAGACCAACGTACTGGCGCTCAACGCCGCCATTCAGGCCGCTTCCGCCGGCGATGCGGGGCGCGGCTTCACGGTGGTTGCGGAAGAAGTGCAGCGACTGGCCGAACGTTCCGCCGAGGCGACGAAGCAGATCGCCGCCATTGTGAAGACGATTCAGACCGATACGAAGGATGCGGTATCAGCCATGGAGCAATCGACGCAAGGTGTGGTCGAGGGCGCCAAGCTGTCCGACGCGGCAGGTCAGGCGCTGGCAGAGATCGGACAGGTTTCGCGCAACCTTTCTGACCTGATTGAAAACATCTCGACCTCGACCCAGGGGCAGGCCAATTCGGCGACCCAGGTGGCCAACCTGATGCAGGACATTCTGAATGTTACCGAACAGACGACCGCCGGTACGCAGCGTACTGCCGAGGCGGTTGACGAACTGAATGCCCTGGCTTCCGAACTCAAGGGTTCGGTTGCTGGTTTCAAGGTCGATTGAGCGGGATACGCGAGAGATTATGAGCGCGGCAACCGAATTTGATCTGGGCCCATTGACTTGGGTCAAGGGCGAGATCGACCTGGCACTTACACGTGCTGTGGAAGCGCTAGTCCAGTACGAACTGGCCGGCGATGCGACACAGATCCGGTTTTGCCGCACCCATATTCATCAAGTCCATGGCGCCCTCTCCATTGTCGGGCTGGATGGGATGACGCAAGTTACGGAATCCCTTGAGGATTTGCTCGAAGCGCTCGAATCGCAGCGCCTGCAATTCACTGCAGAGATTTCCATAACGCTCAGCCAGGCGATGGCGGCGATTCGGAAATACATCGAAGATCTCATTGCCGGAGAACCCAACCAGCCCTTGCGCCTCTATCTTGTCTATTCGGTATTGGCACATGCACGTGGCTTGGAGAAGAAGTGTAGTCCGGCCGATCTGTTTTTTCCTGATTTGTCGCGGCGTCCGCCGAAACGACAGGTTCCGGTAGCGCCGCTTTCTGCCGGGCAGTTGCACACTCTGTTCAAGTCGGAAAGGGCGCGGTTTCAGAAGGGGTTGCTTTCCTGGCTCAGGCATACGACCGCGCCGCATGCCGCGCTCGAGGACATGCGGCGGGCACTGGAAAATATCGAGGCGACGCAGGAGTCGTCATCGGCCCGTTCATTCTGGTGGGTCGCGCTGGCTTTCGTCGAATCCTTGTTTGATCTACAGGGCGAACCGGATGCCGATTCACGCCAGCTGCTGGCCCGAATCGATACCCAGATGCGCCGCTTGCTGGAAGGGTCGCACAACATTCCCGAACGCCTGATGCGCGACGTGCTGTATGCCGTTGCCCAGGCGCCGGCAAATTCGAGCATGTTGGTGGCCGAGGTTCAGTCGACATTCAACCTGCCGGCATTGCTGCCGGGGGATATGGTCGATCATGAAAGCAACCTGCCGCAGGAGGTGAGCTTGCGGCGTCTGCGTGACACGCTCGCTGCTGCCGAAGAAGCATGGAATAAATTCTGTACCGGTAGTGCGGCGGCGTTGGCCGTGTTCGATCAAAACGCGCAGACCTGTGTCGAGCTGACCGGCGAAATTGGCCATACCGATCTGAAGCGTCTCGGACAGAGTTTTGGTGCCCTGGCCAGCTGGCTTTCCGAAGACCCCAAGCGCCACAATGATTCGGTGGCGATGGAGGTGGCGACCGCAATTCTTCTGTTGCAGAACGCTCAGGAAAACTTCCGGCGTCTGGGAACGGATTTCGCTCAGCAGGTCGACCTGATGGTCGCTCGCCTTCACGCCTGCATTGCTGGCAAACCGGCGGGCGGCAATGAAAATCTGCCGTTGCTCGACGAAATGACGCGGCGCGCTCAGGAGCGTCTGCTGGTCGGCCAGGTCGCCCGCGAAATCCAGAACAATCTGGGTCAGGTCGAACAGGTGCTCGACGCGTTTTTCCGCAATCCGGGCAAGAGTCACGATCTGGCGCTGCTTGCTGGTCCGGTAAAACAGATTGCCGGTGCATTGGCCATGCTGGGGCATTTTTCTGCAGTTTCGATGTTGCAGGCGTGTGGTGCGCGTATCCAGGAGTTTGCCCAAACGGGATATGTCCCGGTCGCCGCAGACTTCGAGTCCGTCGCCCAGCAACTGTCCATGCTCGGTTTCTTCATCGATTCCCTGCATCATGGCGAAAGCGATTTCGACGCCTTCGTTCATCGTCTGCAAGGTGGTGAAAAGCCGACGGATGAAGGGGCGGCCAGTGACGAACCGTCGGCAGCTCCTGGCAGCGAATTCTCCGGCGGACAGGCCGAGCCGGAAGCAGCACCGCTATTCGCCGGATTCGGGGAAGCGCCCGCCAGCAAGCAGCAAGTACAGCCCACTGATTCCGGGCTGCCAGCCGATTTTGATATTGGCGCGCCCGATACGCTTCTCGACAGCCTTGAATCCGTAGCCGTTTTCCAGTCCGAGGCCGATCTTGCCGATTCGTCGGTTGCCCGGCCGGTGGCCGAGTCGCCCTCGCCTTCCGCAGAGACGATCGAACTGGCCCAAGCCGGCCATGAGGCGATCGATGCAGAGTTGCTCGAAATCTTCCTCGAAGAGGCCAAAGAGGTTCTGGCCAGCATGGCCGAACAGTCTGCACTGCTGGCTGCCGACCCGCTCAACGTCGAAGCTTTGACCACGTTGCGGCGCTCGGCGCATACGCTGAAGGGCAGCGGGCGCATGGTCGGCCTCGTCGATATGGGTGAGGCTGCCTGGGCCCTGGAGCAGACCTTCAACATGTGGCTGCGCCAGGACATGGCGGTGACGCCGGCGCTACAGACGCTAATCGGTGACGCGCAAGAGCTATTTACACGTTGGGTCGCTGCGCTTGAACAAGGCAGCATGGAAATTCCTGATCCGTCGGCAATGGTTGCGCTGGCCGAGTCGCTACGTGGAGATCAACCGGCTGTACCGGCAGCGGGGCTTGATACCGTCGCAGTTGTGCAGAGCGTCGAATTGCCGGCTGCGGAAGTTGATGAATCACCCGCCGTCACGGTCGACCTGCCAATTGTGCTGGATTTGACACCCGAACCCGAACCCGAACCCGAAACGGTTGAAACCATCGAGTCCGAACCGCTGTTCGCGCCTGAATTCGAGCAGGCCCCTGAGATTACGCAGGTTGTCGAAGAGCCAAGGCAGGAATCGAGCGAAGATCTGGAAATATTTGCCGACTTTTCCGTTCCGGATGACGTTTCAGCCGGGGCGGAGATCGAGGTTGTCGAAATCCCGTCGTTCGAGCCGGTTGAACCCGTTGCTCAGGTGGCACCGACGCTCTATGACATTTTCCGTGAAGAGGCGCGCGGCCACCTTGAAACCCTTGTTGCCGGCTACGCTGAACTAGAAGCCAATCCGGTGGCGCCGACCTCGTTTGCGATTACCCGTGCGGCGCATACCCTGGGTGGAATTGCGGCAACCGTCGGGCTGATGCCGCTCCACCATCTGGCCATTGCGCTCGAGCATGCATTGTTGCGACGTGATAGTTCCGGTCGTCCGGATAGCATCGGCGGCCTCGAAACCGTTCGCCAGTCCATTATTACCCTCGAGCAAATGTTCGCCGGACTGGCGCGCCAGGAAGCTCCGGAATACCAGGTTCAACTGATTGCTGCGCTCGAAGACATCTTTTTCGTCGAGGCACCGGGTGTGCAAACTGTCGTCGAATCTCCAGAAGTCGAGGAGATTTTCGAGGCGCCCGAGCCATCAAGCGAGCCGGTCGTCGAGTCAACGGTGCCAGTTGCCGTCACACCGGGTTCGCGGCTGCAGGATGACCTTGACGAACAATTACTCCCCATCTTCCTCGAAGAGGCACAGGATCAACTGCGCGAACTGACCGTGCAGTTGCGTCTGTGGCGCGGTGACCTGGACAGTGACGCGCAACCGCATGCCATCGCACGGCTGCTGCATACCTTCAAGGGCAATGCCCGCATGGCCGGTGCGATGAATCTCGGCGAATTCACCCACCTGCTTGAAGCGCGCGTCGAAGATGTCCTGCGCGCTGGAGCGGCAACCCCGGCGTTCATCGACGAAATCGAAAGTGGTTGTGACACTCTTGATCAGGCAACCGAGCGTCTGCGCAATGGTGAAACTGCAATCATCGAGCCGCTGGCGACCGGCTCGGGTGAGGACGGAACTGCAGCGCTGTCGGCAGTATCGTTCCATCTCGATTCAGATCATGATCATCACGATGCCGAAGCTGGCGCGCAACGTGCGTCGCTGCGCGTCAGGGCGGACCTGATCGACCGCCTGGTCAACGAGGCAGGTGAATTGTCTATCGCGCGGGCGCGAATCGAAGGCGAAATGCGCAGCCTCAAGAGTTCGCTGCTCGACTTGACGGAAAACGTCATTCGTCTGCGTCGCCAGTTGCGCGAAATCGAGATTCAGGCGGAAGGCCAGATTCAGGCGCGCGTCGCCCAGACGCATGACGGGCAGGCCGATTTCGATCCGCTCGAACTTGACCGCTTCACCCGCTTCCAGGAGCTGACGCGCTTCATGGCCGAGTCGGTCAATGACGTGGCGACGGTACAGCAGAACCTGCTTAAGAACCTTGACGATGCCAACGCCGCCATCGTCGCCCAGGCCCGCCTCAATCGCGGCCTGCAGCAGGAGCTGATGGGCGTCCGTATGATGCCGTTCGCCAGCCAGGCTGAGCGCCTGTTCCGCATTGTCCGCCAGACTTCCAAGGAACTCGGCAAGCGCGCCAACTTCGACATCATCGGCGGTCAGGTCGAACTCGACCGCTCGGTGCTCGACAAGATGATGGCGCCGCTTGAGCACATGTTGCGCAATGCCGTTGCCCACGGTGTCGAATCTCGTGCCGATCGCGTTGCGGCCGGCAAGTCGGAAATCGGCGAAATCACCGTCTCGCTGGCCCATGAGGGCAACGAAATCATTTTGTCGATGGCCGATGATGGCCGCGGCCTCGATCGCGAACGCATTGCCGCCCGCGCCGAGGAAATGGGTTTGCTCGAACCCGGCGCTGTGGTCGATGATTCCCAGCTTTTCGACTTCATCTTCCGTCCCGGATTTTCAACGGCCGGCGAAGTCAGCCAGCTTGCCGGCCGCGGCGTCGGCATGGATGTGGTCAAGACTGAAGTCGGCGAGTTGGGCGGGCGCATCGAAATTCTCTCCCAGCCAGGTCAGGGAACGACCTTCCGGGTCTACCTGCCGCTGACGCTGGCGGTTACCCAGACCCTGCTGCTGCGTGTCGGCTTGAATACCTATGCCGTGCCGTCGACGATGATCGAGCAGGTCGTCGAACTCAAGGAGGATGCACTATCAGAGATACGGCAGCGTGGCGAGGTCGAGTGGCAGGGAAATCGCTATTCACTCCAGTTTTTGCCGCATCTCCTTGGTGATATGGAAGCGGTGCCCGAGGTGCAACGTCGCAACTGGGTTTTGCTGCTGCGTTCCGGTTCACAGCGCGTTGCCGTTCAGGTCGACGAACTCAGGGGTAACCAGGAAGTCGTCGTCAAGAACATCGGCGCCCAGCTTTCGCGGGTGGTCGGTATCGCCGGTGCGACAGTGCTCGGCGACGGCCAGGTGGTGCTGATCCTCAATCCGGTCGCGCTGGCCAGCCGTGCGCCGCTGGTCAGTATTCAGGGGGTGGCGCCGACTCGCGCTGTGCCGGTCGAGGCGCCTACAGTAACGCTGCCGACCGTCATGGTGGTCGACGATTCGCTGACCGTGCGCAAGATCACCAGCCGCCTGCTGACCCGCGAAGGTTATCAGGTGGTGCTGGCCAAGGACGGTGTCGATGCGCTGGAACAGCTGCTCGAAGTGACGCCCGACGTGATCATTTCCGACATCGAAATGCCGCGCATGGATGGTTTCGACCTGGTGCGCAACATTCGCGCCGACAAGCGCCTGGGCACCCTGCCGGTGATCATGATCACGTCACGAACGGCCGAGAAGCACCGCAACTACGCGCTAGAGATCGGCGCCAGCAATTACCTCGGCAAGCCTTACGACGAAGACGAGCTGCTGGCGCTGATCGCCGGCTACGTCAAGGAAATGCGGGCCTCCTGACGACTGCGTAACGGGCCAGGGTTTTTTCCCTGGCTCGTGCGTGATCGATGACCGGCAGCGGATAGTCGCGACCGATCACCACGCCTAGCGCTTCCTGCTCGGCTTGACTCATTCGCCACGGCGCGTGAATGTACTTGTCCGGCAGTTTCGCCAGTTCAGGCACGTAGCGCCTGATGAATCGACCTTCGCGATCGAATTTCTCCGACTGGGTGACCGGGTTGAAGATGCGGAAATAAGGTTGTGCGTCGCAGCCGCTGGAAGCGGCCCACTGCCAGCCGCCGTTGTTCGCCGAGAGATCGAAATCGTTGAGTTGATCGGCAAAATGGCGCTCGCCGAGACGCCAGTCGATACCCAGGTCTTTCGTCAGAAACGAGGCAGTTACCATGCGCAGGCGGTTGTGCATCCAGCCGCTATGCATTAACTGGCGCATCGCGGCATCGACCAGCGGGTAGCCGGTGCGCCCGGCGCACCATGCCGCGAACCCTTCGGGCCAGTGATCCCAGGCGATGGCGTCGTATTCGGGTTTGAAAGCGCGGCTGGCGACGTGCGGGTAGTGGTCGAGAATCATGAAGTAGAAATCGCGCCAGATCAGCTCGCCGAGCCAGGCGTCGGCTTCGTCCGCGACCGCCGCGCGGATCAGCTCGCGGATCGAAATGGTGCCGAAGCGCAGGTGCACCGACAGGTAGGAAACGCCTTTGATGGCGGGGAAATCGCGCAGAGCGCCATAGCGATTGATGCGTTTGGCACGGAAGTCGTCCCACAAACCGCGTGCGCCGGACATGCCGGCAACGATGCCGAGTTCGGTGAGGTCGGTCGCTGCGAAGCCGATGGCGCCAAGCTCGGGAACGCCGGCCAGTTCGTTGCCGGCCAGTCGCCCGTTACAGGGGTGGGCCGCCCACGCCGTTGCGGTCAACCGCTTTTTCCAGGCATTTTTGTAAGGCGTGAATACCGAAAATGGACGTGTCGCCTGCGTCAAAATCTCGTTGCCGTCGAAAATCGCCTGATCCTTGAAGTCGTGAAAGGCAATGCCCTGGGCGGCGAGTTTTGCCGCAACCTCACCGTCCCGTTCCTTGGCTGCCGGCTCGTAATCGCGGTTGGCGAACACAGCCGACACGCCAAGTTCACTCGCCAGCCTCGGGATTTCTTCGCTCGCCTGGCCGTGGCGGACGATCAACCCGCCGCCACTCCGGCGCAGTGCGGCATCCAGTTCGAGCAGCGAACCGTGGATGAAATGCACGCGACGATCATGTTTCGTCGGCAAAGCATCGAGTATTCGCGTGTCGAAAACAAAGCAGCAATAAACTGCGTTTCCGCTAGCAAGCGCTGCACTCAGGGCGGCGTGGTCATGGTCGCGCAGGTCACGGCGAAACCAGACGAGGGCTTTTTGTTGTGGCATGGTTGGTTTGTACCCTGCCGGAGATTAAAATTCCACTATGAACAACGTCAACCTGACCGACAATTTCCTGATCGCCATGCCGGCGCTCGAGGATCCCTACTTCTCGAATACCCTCGTCTATATCTGCGAGCACAACGAGAACGGCGCGCTCGGCATCATCGTCAACCGCCCGGTCGACATGAACCTGGCCGGCCTGCTGGAAAAGATCGACATCAAGCTGGAGGTCGAGGAACTCGCCAACCTGCCGGTCTATTTCGGCGGGCCGGTGCAGCTCGATCGTGGATTCGTTCTGCATCGCCCACTCGGGGCGTGGCAATCGACCCTGACCGTCAATGACGAAGTCGGCCTGACCAGTTCGCGCGATGTGCTGACGGCAGTCGGCAAGGAAGGACTTCCCGCTGAAATCATCGTTACCCTGGGGTACTCGGGCTGGGAAGCAGGCCAACTGGAAAACGAATTGAGTCAAAATTCTTGGTTGACCGTACCGGCCCAGGCAAGCGTCCTGTTCGACTTGCCGCCGGAGGAACGCCTGCCGGCCGCGATGCAAAATCTCGGCATCAGCTTTACCCAGCTCTCCGACGTTGCCGGACATGCCTGACGGCACCGTGCTGGCGTTCGATTTCGGTGCCAAGCGCATCGGCGTCGCGACCGGCGAGACCCTGCTCGGCAGCGCCCATCCACTGACTGTTATCGACGCCGAATCGAACGACGATCGTTTCGCCGCGATCGGCAAGCTGGTCGCCGAGTGGCAGCCGGTGCAACTGGTGGTCGGCCTGCCGACCCATGCCGATGGCACGCCGCATGAGATGACGCGGCTGGCGACCAAATTCGGCGAACGCCTGCAGCGCCGCTTCAAGCTGCCAGTCGGTTTTGCCGATGAACGCCTGACCTCATGCGACGCCGAAGCCAGGCTGCGCGAAACCGGCCGCAACAGCAAGACCGCCAGACCGGTGCTCGACGCCGTCGCCGCCCAGCTCATCCTCGAAACCTGGTTTGAAAGCACACCCCATGTCACCTCTGCCCAATCCCCTGCCTGACGCCGAGGCCCAGTGCCGCCAGTTGGCCGACCTGATTCGTCCTTATCTGCATCACCGACCGGCGCTGGTCGGTATTTTCAGTGGTGGCGCCTGGATTGCCGAGCGGTTGAAGGAACTCCTCGAGTTGCCTGAGGAAATCGGGATGATCGATGTCTCGTTCTACCGCGACGACTTCGCCGAAAAAGGATTGCGCCCGCAGGTCAAGCCGACCGCAATTCCTTTCGATGTCGAGGGGCGTCACCTGATCCTGGTCGATGACGTGCTCTATACCGGCCGCACGACGCGCGCAGCAATCAACGAACTCTTCGACTACGGCCGTCCGGCGTCGATCGAACTGGCCGTACTGGCCGACCGTGGCGAACGCGAACTGCCGGTGGCGCCGACCTACTGCGTCTGGGATCTCGCCCTGGGCGACAGCGACAAACTCGTTCTGGCAAGGCAGGACGACGGTCAACTCGCCTGGAGGCTCGAAAATGCATAACCCGCAGCTGAACAAGGATGGCGAGCTGACCCATCTGTTGTCGATCGAGGGCTTGCCGCAACGCATCCTGACGCAGATACTCGACACCGCCGAATCGTTCATGGAGGTTTCGGCGCGCGATGTGAAAAAGGTGCCGCTGCTGCGCGGCAAGAGCGTCTTCAACCTGTTCTTCGAGAACTCGACGCGCACCCGGACAACCTTCGAGATCGCCGCCAAGCGCCTGTCGGCCGACGTCATCAACCTCGACATCAACAAATCGTCGGCGAGCAAGGGCGAGACCCTGCTCGACACCATCGACAACCTGTGCGCCATGCACGCTAACCTGTTCGTCGTGCGTCATGCCTCTTCGGGCGCGCCCTTCCTGATTGCCGAGCACCTGCAGCGGATCGGCCTCGACGATGTGCACGTGGTCAATGCCGGCGACGGACGCCATGCCCATCCGACGCAGGGGCTGCTCGACATGTACACGATCCGCCACTACAAGAAGGATTTCACGCAACTGCGCGTCGCCATCGTCGGCGACATTCTGCATTCGCGGGTGGCGCGTTCAGACATCCATGCACTGACCACGCTCGGCGTGCCGGAAGTCCGCGCCATCGGGCCGGAAACCCTTTTGCCCAAGCATCTCGACAAGCTCGGCGTGCATGTCTTCCACGACATGGAAGAAGGACTCAAGGATTGCGATGTGGTCATCATGTTGCGGCTGCAGAACGAGCGGATGAACGGCGCGTTGCTGCCCTCGGCCGGCGAATACTTCCGCCACTACGGGCTGACGCCGCAAAAGCTGGCGCTCGCCAGGCTGGACGCCATCGTCATGCATCCCGGCCCGATGAACCGCGGCGTCGAAATCCACTCGGCGGTGGCCGACGGGCCGCAGGCCGTCATCCTGCCTCAGGTCACCTTCGGCATTGCCGTGCGCATGGCCGTCATGAGCATCGTTGCGGGGAACTGACATGAACATTGTT
>Ga0209310_1001003_pt1 | contig 24153 bp, 19 predicted proteins | sample AD_UKC030_MetaG_FD_184415 | JGI IMG/M metagenome (GOLD analysis project Ga0209310, IMG submission 184415) | Active sludge microbial communities of municipal wastewater-treating anaerobic digesters from USA - AD_UKC030_MetaG (SPAdes) (version 2) | ecosystem: Engineered > Bioreactor > Anaerobic >...
GATTGTAGATCCACTTCCAGATCACCGAGACGACGACGAGGGAGAGGATCTGGGGCGCGAAGAAGAGGATCTCGAAGAACTTGCCGCCCCGGAGATCCTTCATGCTGACGATGGCGGCCAGGAAGAGGCCGATGGCACCCGGCAGCGCGAGGAGGTAGAGCACGAGGGCAAGGTTATGCGAAAGCGAGCCGTAGAAGCGCCCGTCGCGCAGGAGCTCCGCGTAGTTCGCCGCCCCCACGAAGGTCCTGGGCGAGAGCCCGTCCCACTCGAAGAAGCTGAAGGCCAAGGTCCGCGCCACGGGGACCAGCACGAAAAGGGCGTAGACCGCCAAGCCCGGGAGGAGGTAGGCGAGGCCCTTCGGGATAGAATCGTAGGCGCTCCGGTGCGGCTTCATGGGCGCCTCATCGAAGGTAGGCGAGAGCCTCGCCCTGGGCGGCGAGGATCGCGTCGAAGAGCCGCGCGGCCTTCCCCGCGCCGACGAGGGGATTCTCGGCCAGGGCCTTGGCGGCGAGGGCCCGATCGCCCGCGGCCGCGGCCCGCGCGAGGTCCCGCTCGTAGGCCTTGACCCCGCGGACGAGCTCGACGAGGCGCCCGGGCAGCTCGGGCGCCCTCCCGATCGGGCGCATGCCCTCGGGCCCGATCTCGCAGGAGACCTCGATCACGTCCTCCTTCTCCAGCCAGGGGCAGAAGGAGCCGTTGCGCACGTTGACCGGCAGGACCGTCCGCTCTATTCCCGCGAGCGCCTTGATGACCATGATCGCCACGTCATCGTAGCCCATCCCGCCGTCCTTATGGAAGAGCGAGACCTTCTTGGGCTCGCGGGCCGCTCCCGACTCCTTGGCCATGTAGCCGTCCTCGCGGCTCTGCAGATACTGCTCGTAGCGCTCCACGGGATCCGCGGAGGGCTCGGCGAGGCCGGCGAGGAGCTCGGCGTTGCGCCTCCGGACGAACTCGCCCCGCGTCTCGCCTCCGGCCAGGAGCTTGGCGACGATATCGGCGCTATGGAGGTAGAAGAGGAGGTACTCGTTCGGGACGAGGCCCGTCTCGCGCATGTGGCCGACCAGGGAGCGGTAGAGGGGCTCGGCCTCGGCGAACTCGCGCGCCCTCGCGACCGCGAGGTCCCGGAGCCTCTCCTCGCCGCGGATGCGGAGGGAGTAGGCCCAGCCCAAATGGTTCAGGCCGAAGTACGAGAGCTCGGCCTCCTCCGGCCGCGCTCCGTAGAGCGCCGCGGCGATCCGCATGATGGCGACGGGCGCGTCGCAGATGCCGACCACGCGGGGATTCGGCGAGCTGCTCAGGAGGGCTTGGGAGATGATGCCCGAGGGGTTCGTGAAGTTGACGTACCAGGCCTGCGGGCAGGTTCGCGCCGCGAGCTCGGCGTAGGCCAGGCTGGGAGGCACGCTCCGCAGGGCCATCGAGAAGCCGCCGGGGCCCACCGTCTCCTGCCCGAGCTCCCCGAGGGAGAGGGGCACCCGCTCGTCCAGGACTCGCGCGTCGTCCCCGCCGGGGCGGAAGCTCGAGAAGATGTAGTCAGCGCCGCGGAGCGCCCCCTCCGGGCTCTCGGCGAAGGAGACCCGCGTCCGGGGGCGATACGCCTCCTCGAGCCGCGCGATGACCCTGCCCATGAGCTTGAGCTTGGCGGAGTCGGTGTCGTACAGCGCCACCTCCTCGAGGCCGAGCTCCTCGGCCAGGAAGAGCGAGCGGAGGAGGAGGGGAGTCCGGACCGAACCGCCGCCGAGGACCGCTATCTTCATCGGGAACCTCCTGTCCGAGCCGCGGCCCGCCCGCGCGCCGTATCGAAGAGGGCCGGCGAGACGCCGCCGGGCACCGAGCCCGGGGACTCCACGGCCAGGGCGCCCACCTCCACCGCGAGCGCGGCCGCCTCGCGCCGGCCCAGGCCGCGGCCCAGGCCGCAGATGAAGGCCGCCGCGAAGCTGTCGCCGGCTCCGCAGGCGTTGACCGCGCGGGCCGGGCGGGCCGCCGCGCGGAAGCTCCCGCCTCCCTCGTCTATGGACGCGCAGCCCTCGCCGCCGAGGGTGAGGACGGGCAGGGCCGTCCTCCTCCGGAGCAGGGCGAGGCAGCGCTCGACATCGCCCTCGCCGCAGATCATCGCGGCCTCGGACTCGTTGAGGAAAAGCGTATCGACGCCCGCTACGATCTCCCAGGACAGCTCGTCCCAGCGCGCCGCCTCCTCGTAGCCGACGCTGACGGAGATCGAGGCCCCGCCCGCCCGCGCCGCCGCGCAGGCCCGGCGCACGGCCGGGTCCCGCAGGAGCTCTATATCGACGTGCACGCGATCGACGCCGTCGGAGCAGGCCTCGGCCACGGCTCCGGCCGTGAAGCCTGCCAGGCCCGCGTCGCGGCGAGCCGCGGTGAGGAAGGAGCGGTCGCCCCCGTAGGCGAAGACCAGGCTCGCGGCCGTGGCCCCCTCGGAGACGCGGAGGTAGCGGCGCCCGACGCCGAGCCGCGCCAGCTCGCCCTCGAGGAAGGCCCCGGCCTCGTCGTCGCCGCGGGAGGCGGCGAGCTCGACCCCTTCGCCCAGGAGGGCGAGCACGGCGGCGACGATCGCCTGCCCCCCGGGCGAGAAGGAGATGGACTCGACGTAGCGCTCGGTCCCCTTGTCGGGAAAGCCCGAAAAGCCGTTCGGAATGATATCCATGAAAATCGGACCGGCGACGAGGAACCGCGGCATCTATCGTCCATCTCCTTCCGATTCCGGCTTTACTTGGCGCCGACGAACTTCTGGTAGTCGGCGTCGAGGGCCTTCACGAAATCCTGGGGCGTGATCTCGAGGGCCATGAGCTTCTGCACCGAGGAGGAGCAGGTGTCGTAGAAGGTCGGCGAGACCCAGTCGATGTAGTAGCCGACGCCGTTGCCCTCCACGGCGCCCTTATAGGCGCGCAGGATATCCTTGAACAGGGGATCGGCGCCCTCGACGTCGGACTCGTCCACGGCGACGGCGGGCAGCATCGCGAGCTTAGCCCAGAGCTTGGCGTTGTCCTTCCGCGAGAGGAAGTCGAGGAATTTGATCGCCGCATCCTTGTTCTTCGTCTTCGCGGAGACGCAGAAAGGGATGCCGGGGCCGCCGATGGCCTTGCGCAGCTCGCTCTTCGCGGCGGGCATGGGGAAGAAGCCGACCTTGAGGTCGGGGGACTTGAGGAACTCGCCCATGAGCCAGTTGCCCGTGAACATGAGGGCGGAGTCGCCCCGCATGAAGGCGGAGGCCGAGTCGTCGTAGCCGATGGCGCTGAAGCTCTTCGAGTAGTAGCCGGCCTTCACCCAGGCCTGGAGCTTCTCGGCGGCCTTCACGTTCGCGTCGGCGAGCCAGAACTTTCCGGGCTTGTCGCTCATCATGTCGTCGAGCTCGCGGCGCGTCGTGTAGACGTGCTGGAGGCCGGACCACTCGTGGATGCCCGCCCAGGCGTCGAGGTTGCCGAAGTTGATCGGCGTGAGCCCGGCCTGCTTGACCTTGGCGAGGAGGGCCTCGAGCTCGGCGAAGGTCTGGGGAGCCTTGAGCCCGAGCTTCTCGAAGACGGCCTTATTGTAGTAGAAGCCGACGATCTCGGCCGTCGTCGAGACCCCGTAGACCTTGCCGCGGTAACCCATGGATTTGAGGGCGCCCTCGGAGAAGGACTGGTTCCACTTCTTCGCCTTGGCGGCGTCCGTGAGGTCGACGAGGAGGCCGGCCTTGACGAAGGAGCCCATGTCCGCCTCGCCCTGGTTGACCTGCATGATATCGGGGCCCTTGCCCGACTCCACGGACATTTTAAGGACCAGCTTGAGATCGTCGAGGGTCTTGGTCGTCCGCTCGATGACGATCCCCGGATTCTCCGCCTGGAACCTGGCGACGATCGTGTTCATCGCCTCGCTCTCGGCCTCGCGATAGTACTGGTCCCACAGGACGAGCTTCGTCTGAGCCAGGCCCAGGGAACAGCAAACCGCGAGCATGATGACCGCACTTCCTACACGCTTCATAGTGCCTCCTTGAAGACATGAACCAAAGAGAAGCTCAGCGTAAAGGGAAAACGTTTTCCCGTCAAGGGGAAAACGTTGTCCCGTTATCCTTTCCATCTCTTGCGCATCGTCAGGCGATGGGGTAGAAACAGACCGATGGACATTCGCGGCATTGCGAAGGAGGCCGGGGTCTCGATATCGACCGTCTCGCGGGTGCTCAACGGCACGAAGCGGGTGAGCCCCGAGGTGGCCGAACGGGTCCGCGCTGTCGTGGAGCGTTACGAATACAGCCCCGACCCGAGCGCCCGCGCCATGGTCCTCGGCACGACGGAGGCCGTGGGCCTGGTCGTGCCCGCCGTCTCCTTCTCCTTCTTCAACTCGCTCTTCTCCGCCCTCGCCGGCGAGCTCGCGACCGCGGGCTACCAGGTCCTCACCTGCACGATACGCCAGAGCGAGGAGGAGGAGCTCCGCTACCTCGAGCTCCTTCGCCGCAAGCGCGTCGACGGCATCATCCTCATGCACGAGACGAGCGACGAGGCCGTCCTCGAGCGGCTTCGGCACAGCGAGGTGCCCCTCGTCCTCGCCACGGTCGACACGCCCGAGCTCGAGGTGCCGAGCATCGGGGTCGACGACTACGCGGCCGGCCGCGAGGCCACGGAATACCTCATCGGCTTCGGCCACCGGCGGATCGCCTTCATCGACGGCAACGGCGGCGGCTACTCGGAGCGGCAGCGGCTCGCGGGCTACCTCGACGCGATCTCGGCCGCGGCCCTCGCGCCCCGGCTCGAGCGGGGCGACTACTCGCCCGGCCAGGGCCAGGCCGCGGCCGCGCGGCTCCTGGCCGGGGGAGAGGCGCCGACCGCCATATTCGCGGCCAACGACGAGATGGCCATCGGCGCCATCAAGGCCGCCGAGGAGCTCGGCGTCGAGGTCCCCGCCGGACTCTCGGTCCTCGGCTTCGACGACATAGGCCTGTGCCGCTACACCCGCCCCTCGCTCAGCACCGTGCGGCAGGACATCGACGGCATCGCGAAGACCGCCGTATCGGTCCTCCTCGCGGCGATCGAGGGGAGCCGCCCCGCCGGGCGGGAGCGCATCGTCGTGCCCCACAGGATCATGCCGCGGGCCTCCTGCGCGCCGGCGAGATAATCAGGACCATCCGGGCCGGGCCGGCGGCTGCCCCTGACGCGTTAGGCGATCCTTATTGCACCAGGCCCTCGGCCCTCGCCCGGGCGGCGAACCAGCGGAAGAGGGCCTCGGCCCGGTTGCCGAAGGACTTCTCGAGCCGGGAGCGGAAGAGCTCCGGCGCCGCCGCCCCGCTTGCCGCGTAGAAGACGATGGCGTCGCTGGCCTGCAGGACCAGGAGCCGCGTCGCCAGGGCGCCGGGGGCCAGCATCGGGATGATGCCGTAGCTCAACCTGGTGAGGTTGTTCGACGCGAGGCTCACCGCCCCCGCCGAGCTCGCGAAGGAGTAGCGGTAGTAGTTGCCGCCGAAGGTGGTATCCCGCTGGAAGACGTAGACCTCCTCCGCGGGCGGGAGGGCCCCGGGTCCCGGGGCCGGGGGATCGGCCAGGCGGCGCTTGGTCTCGGGCCCGTCGACCCGGTAGGACTCCTCGTAGAAGACCTTCCAGCCTCCCTTGCTCACCGACCAGTACTCGATGCCCTCGAGGGAGCCGAAGGAGCCCAGGAGGCCGTAGATCGCCCCCAGCTCGGCGGCCAGTCCCCCCTCGCCCTCGGGCGCCGGCCGGGGCAGGACGAAGGCCGCCTCGACGAGGACGGCCGGCTTCTCCGCCGCCAGGGCCGCGCGGAGAGCCTCCGCGGAGGGGTGGGCGGGGAGGAGTACCGGCTTCCCTCCCTCGCTCGCCCGCAGGGCCTTGCCCTCGGCCGATGCCAGGCGGAAGGCCTCGGTCCCGAGGAGCTCGGCCGCCGGGCGCGGGGCGAGGCCCTGGGCGGAGAGGGTCGCGAGCCGGGGCCCGCCGAGGAGTGAAAACGTTGACAGGGCGGCGCAGGCCGCGAAAACGCGCTGTATCGTGCTCATCGCCATGAAATATACCTCGGCCCACCTTCCCAGGTCCTCGAAATTTTAGTAAAAGAGCGTATCCACATTCCCGCGCCCCGCCCGGAGGCTGGCATGCAGCTACTCGCCATGGTTTTCGAGCTCGTCGGCGGCCTCGCCATGTTCATGTACGGCATGGAGCTGACGAGCGAAGGTATCCAGCGGGCCGCGGGCGACCGGCTCCAGCGCGTCGTCAACTTCATGACCATGAACCGGGTCGTGGCCGTCCTCACCGGCGCCCTCGTCACCATCCTCATCCAATCCTCCTCGGCCACGAGCGTCATGGTCGTCTCCTTCGTCAACGCGGGGCTCCTCTCCCTCGTACAAGCCATCGGCGTCATCATGGGCGCCAACATCGGCACCACCCTCACCGGCTGGATCATCGCGGCCGTCGGCGTCCAGAAGTTCAGCATCGCCGCCATCGCGGTGCCCGCTTTCGGCATCGGCTTCTTCATGACCGTCATGAAGAAGCGCTCGGACTCCTTCCGCAGCTACGGCCAGGCCCTCATGGGCTTCGCCATGATCTTCCTCGGCCTGGGCTTCCTCTCCAAGGCCATCCCCAAGCCTTCGGGCGAGTTCCTCTACTTCCTGCAGAACCTCTCCAGCAGGGGCTTCCTCTCCGTGATCGCCGCCGTCCTCGTCGGCGCGGTCTTCACCATCCTCGTCAACGCCTCGAGCGCGACCCAGGCCATCGTCATCGCCCTGTCGGCCCAGGGCATCCTCGACTTCCGCATGGCCGCGGCCATCACCCTGGGCGCCAACATCGGCACCACCTTCGACGCCTTCCTCGCCTCGATTTCGCCCAACGCGAACACGAACGCCAAGCGCTCGGGCTGGGCCCACATACTCTTCAACGTCTCAGGCTCGCTCTGGGTCCTCCTCGTCTTCGAGCCCTTCCTCGCCCTCGTCGACCTCTGCGTCCCCGGCCCGATCACGGCCGCCAGCGCCGGCGCCCACCTCGCCATGTTCCACACCCTCTTCAATACGGCCAACACCCTCGTGCTCCTGCCCTTCGTCCGGCAGTACGCCGCCCTCCTCGAGCGCCTGTTCAAGGAGCGGCCCGAGGAGGCCGAGGCGAGGGCCAAGCTGAGCTACCTCCCGATCCCCCTCATGGACACCCCCGAGCTCTCCCTCCTCCACGCGCGCAAGGAGCTCGGCGACATGGCCGCGGTGGCCCGCTCCATGTTCTCCCGCTTCCGCGGCGACCTCAAGGCCTGCCCCGACGACCTCGCCGCCGAGGTCGAGTGGTTCCGCCGCTACGAGACCTACGCCGACGAGATGCAGGAGGAGCTCGCCACCTTCCTCCTCGAGATCACCCGCCAGGACGTCCGCGAGAAGACCCAGGCCAACATCGCCCAGCTCCTCCGCGTCGTCGACGAGCTCGAGAACGTCACCGACTCCTGCATGAGCCTATCCCTCCTCCTCGAGCGCTGCGACAAGAAGGGCCTCTCGCTCGAGAAGGCCGAGCTCGAGGCCATGGCCCCCTACACCCTCCTCGTGGAGGAGTTCCTCCGCTTCGTCGGCGACCAGGTCGGCGGCCCCATGGACGAGGCCTCGCTCCAGCTCGCCGCCGAGTTCGAGGACCGGGTCGACGCCTTCCGCAAGGAGCTCAAGAAGATCGCGCGCAAAAGGCTCAAGGCCGGCGCCGACGTCAAGACGGAGCTCGTCTTCATCGACATGGTCCGGCACATCGAGAAGATCGGCGACTACGCCTACTCGATCGCCGAGGCGCTCAGGGAGATGAAGTAAGGGGGGAGCACCGGCGACTAACGCGACGCTCGCGCCGGTCCCCCAAGATGCTCGTCTTCGTTCCTAGCGATGGGGCCCCGCTATCGATGGGCAGGGGGCCGGCAGTCCTCGCTCCGTGGCCCGACGTGCTGCGGATAGCCGGCGCCCCTGCCCTTCGAGCGCCCCATCTCGCCGAACGAAGACGCCATATCGCATATAACAGCGCGAGCGTAACCACACCTAACGCGGCTCCCCCGCGCTTCGCCCTCCAAACGCTTCGCTATGCCTGCGGCTCGCCATGGCGCGTTAGTCGACGTGATCGCGAGCGGACCCTGGGGCGCCATGGCTGCGGTGGGCTGGGCTGCCCCCGCTCCCTATAGTCCCTCCAGCGCCTCGAGCACTTCCTCGGCGTGGCCCTCGGGCTTCACCTTGGGGAAGACCTTCGCGACGATCCCGTCGGGCCCGATCACGAAGGTCGAGCGGATGACGCCCTCGACCTCCTTGCCGTACATCGTCTTCTTCCCGAAGGCCCCGTAGGCCTTGAGGACGGCCCGATCCGGGTCGGCGAGGAGGGAGAAGGGCAGCTCGTGCTTGGCCTTGAACTTCCCGTGCCGCTCGGGGCCGTCGGGGCTGAGGCCGAGGACGACGACGCCGCGCGCGCGGAGGGCGGCCCAGGAGTCGCGGAAGGAGCAGGCCTCCTTGGTGCAGCCCGGCTTGTCGTCTTTCGGATAGCAGTAGAGCACCACGGTCTTCCCGCGGAGCGAGGAGAGGCGGAGCGGCTCGCCGCCTTCGGTCGGGAGCTCGAAATCGGGGGCCCTGTCGCCCGGCTTCAGCATGCGTTCCTCCCTCGAGGCTCGGCCTCGATACCGCAGAAGCTACTGAGGCGCCGCGGCCCCGGCAAGGCGGCGCGCGGCCGCGGACGGGCTCGGCTTGCGCGCCCGCCCCGGAGCCCCTATCCTGTCGCCTAAGGGGGCCCGCATGGAAAGCTTCGACGTCCTCGTCGTGGGCGGGGGTACGACGGGATCCTTCCTCGCGCGGCGCCTGGCCGAGCGGGGCCTGCGGGTCCTCGTCGCCGAGAAGGAAGGCGAGGGAGCGATCGGCTCCTCCTACGACATCTTCCACCTCGGGACGAAGGACATAGCGCGTTGGGCGCTTCCGACGCCGCGGCGTGGCGACGGGGCCTGGGCCTTCGAGTTCTCGGGGAGCGCGGCCTACTCGGCCTTGGGGCGCCACCCCAAGCCGAGCTCAGGCGCCGTCGTCGGCCTCCACAAGCGCGAGTACACGGTCGCGATGCGGCGCCGGGCCGGGGAGGCGGGGGCCGCCTTCGCCTACGGCGCGGAGTTCCGCGGCTTCCTCTTCGAGGGCGGCAGGATCGCCGGGGCGCGCCTGGAAAGCGCCGAGGGGAGCCGCGAGCTCCGCTGCCGCCTCGTCGCGGACTGCTCCGGCATCCCCTCGGCCGCGCGGACCACCCTGCCCGAGGGCTACGGGGTCGAGACCTTCGCCCTCGGCCCGCGGGATCTCTTCTACGTCGTCCTGCGCTACGTCGCCTATCCCGAGGGCGGGACCCCGGTGACCGGCACCCGCTCCTGGCCCTTCTACAAGACCTGGGAGGCCCCCCAGGCCGACCCGAAGGGCGCCATCCTCGGCGTGGGGGCCAGCCTCGGCTACGACCGGGCCGAGCGGGCCTTCGAGCTCTTCTCGCGGGCCATCGAACTGCCGCCCTACGAGCTGCGAAGGATCGAGCGCGGGACGACCCCCTACCGACGCCCTCCCTACTCCTTCGTCGCCGACGGCTTCGCCGTCCTGGGAGACGCGGCCTGCCTGACCAGGCCCGGCTCGGGCGAGGGCTGCGCCTCGGCCCTGGTCCAGGCCGAGATCGTCGCGGAGGTCGCCCAGGCCGCGCTGCGGGGGGGCGCCTATCCGAGCCGCGAGCTCCTCTGGCCGATCAACGGGCGCTATATCGAGGCCCAGGGCCGGGAGTACGCCGGCCTCCTCGCCACTTTGGTGGGGGCGACGGCGGGGAGCGCGGAGGAGAACGAGTATCTTTTCGCGCGCGACATCGTCTTCAGCCGCAAGACCTTCGCGAGCCTCGACGGGGGCGTCTCCTTCACGGCGGCCGAGCTCCTGCGCATGGGGCTCTTCCTGGGCCTCGGCTTCCTCGGGGGCAAGCTCCGCGCCTCGACGATAGGCGCCCTGATCGGCGCGGCGAAGAAGGCCGAGCTCCTCAAGGAGCACTACGCCGCCTTCCCCGCGAGCCCCCGGGGCTACGAGGCCTGGGCCGATGAAGCCGAGGGGCTCTGGGCCTCGGCAGGCTCCATGGCCGACCAGGTCCTCTAGAATCCGAAGCCGTAGTCGCAGGAGGCGGTGAAGGTCGCGGGATAGCCCGACGCGCTGACGCGGAGGTAGAACTTGCTCCCCTCGCCCTCCTCGTCGCAGTTCCAGGTCACCGCGTTCGCGCTTCCGATCGAGTGGAGCTCGTCGAGGGACTCGTAGGGATAGAAGGCGACGCTGCCCGTCGCCGAGAAGGCGAAGCGATACGAGAAGCCCTCCTGGAGCATAGTCTCGTACCACCGCTCGCCGCTTATCGTGTAGCTCGAGCCTCCTGAGGCCCAGACCAGCTTCTCCGCGTCCATGGCGAAGCCCGAGTCGCTGGCCGAGCCCGTTTCGCCGGTATCGAGGTGGGCGGCGACGGTGACATAGTATTCCTCGGCCTCGGCGACCGACGAGATCGTATAACTCGTCGAGTAGAGGTGGCTCGAGCTGCCCGATCCGCCCTCCCAGCTCCACTCGACCTCGTAGTAGGATACCTCGGCCCCATCCCAGCTCTCGTCGGAAAGGTCCGGCGCCGACCAAGATACGGAAATGCGGTCGGGGTAGTCCCCGTCGCTCGCCTCGACCCCGACCGGCGCCGGGGAATGGAGGATGGCGTTGAACAGGTCCTGGCAGCCGCCGAGGCTGAGGGAGGCGAGGCAGGAAGCCGCGAGGAAGGCGGCTCGGCGGGCTCGCCTCATAGCCTCGCCCCCACGAAGGCCAGGAGGTTGCCCGAGCGCTCCACGTAGCCGAAGCCGTAGCGCCCGAGATCATCGGCCAGGCCGGAGAAGGAGTCGACGATGAAGAGGTACTCGAGCCCGAGGCGCCAGAAGCGGCCGGGCCGATACTCGAGCCCGAGGCGCAGCGAAAGGCCGAGGTAGGCCTCGAAGTCCTTCTTGAAGAGGGCGTAGGCCTCGGCGAGGCCGGGATAGTAGTCCGCGGCGTCGTTGGCGACGAGGAAGGAGAAGGCCGGCCCGGCCCCGACCCGGAGGGCGAGGGGGAGCTCGAAGCGGTCCAGAGGCGCAAGGTACCAGAGCTGAGGCGCGAGGAAATGCCTCGTGTGGTAGAAGATCCAGGAGCTCCGCATCCCCTCGTAGCGCTCGGGCATGGAGCTCCAGGGCACCGGACCGGCCCAGGAATCGCCCTGGGCGTCCTCCGGGTAGTAGTAGCCTACGTCCATAAAGGCGTAATCGAGGCTCAGCTCGAGGTTGGGAGAGACGATGTAGCGGAGGCTCGCGCCGAAGAAGACGGAACGGAAGGCGTCGCCGAATGCCGAGGGGGTTCCGACGAAGGCGTCGATCCCGAAGCGCGGGCCGCCGCCTCCCGGCCGGGGCTCGGGCTCGGCCGCGGTGGGAGGAGCTCCCGCGAGGGCGGCGAAGAGGAGGGCCCCCGCGAGCGCGAGGGCTCGGGAAGGCCTCGTAGCGAGCTGCGGCATGGCTTTCAGTATAGCGCGGAGGCCCGGCGCCTGCCCGCTTCCGAGCACGGCCCCTCGGGCGCCTGCCGAACGATTCCCGATCGGGTCCCGAAGGGACCCGATCGGGCCGCTTCAGCCTTTTTGCGGGTATGCCCGAGCGATGACGCGAGGTACCCCGCCCACCCAGGCGCAATAGTAGGAGTCGCCTTCGGAATCGGAGATCTGCCCGATGAAGGCCGCCTGGCCGTGGGCGTTCTGGGCATCGACCAGGCGGGATTCCGACGAGGAGCCGGCCGGGGCCTCCAGGATCTCCGGCGCGCCGTTCTTCCAGTAGCAATAATCGAAGCTTCGGAGCGACACGCGCGCCACGGTGGCGACGTTCTCGTTCGTCCCGTAGCCGCCGATGTAGAGCTCGTCGCCGACGAAGACGGCGGCGGAGACCCACGCCCTGGTCAAGCCGGGGGGAAGGCTCAGATCGGTCCGAGCTCCGCTTTCGTCCCAGAGGCAGGGAACGCTCCCCGTCTCGAGGAAATAGTAGCCGACATAGCGGACGGCGCTCCCCGATACGGCGATATCCTTCACGTAGCCGCCATCGGAGCCATCGGGGAGGGCGAGCTTCACCTCGGCTCCTCCATCCTTGACCGCGAACAGGGAGCTCACATCCTCCTCGTCCCAATACCTGCCCGCCCGGTACAGCGACCCGTCCTGGGCCGCCAGCGCCGTGTGCTCCCCCCCGACCATGCCCGCGGGCAGGTCGAAGGCCTCGAGCTCCCGGTTCTTCCAGAGGGCCGGGAAGTGCCCATCGGCGGTCGCCACGTAGCCCGCGGCGTAGACCGCGCCGCCATCCGCCGCGACGCGGCTCGCGGAGCCCCCGGTGGCCTCGGCGCCGACCGGCAGGGCGTAGGCCTCGGAACCCTCCCATTGGCGCGGTTCGTAATCATAGGTCTGGCTGTTGTAGTAGTATCCCGCCGCCACCGCCGAGGATCCGGAACGAGCGATCGAGGCGACGAAGTTGTTGCGCGCCAGCCCGATCGTCCCCAGGGGAACCGCGGTCGTCGATCCATCCCAATAGCAGGGGCTGCCGTCTTCCTGCTCCCCGAAGCAGAGCACCCCGCTCAGGGAAACCTCCTCGTCCTCGCTCGAGGACGAGGGATTCGAGCAGGCGCCGAGCGAGAGCGCGATGACGATAGCGATAGCCGCGAGCGGCGGCGCCGCCTTCCCCGGATTCGTGTTCATAGAAGAGACCTCCCTGCGATCTGCGATGCGTCGCCAGGCTAGCCTCTCGGCGCGCCGAGGGAGGAGGGCTTCGAGCCCCTCGATCGGGTGGTTTTTGGGTAGTAGGGCGATGGAAGCGGGGTATCCCTACTCGGCGCCGCGGATCTCGATGAGCCGGTCGACCAGCTCGGCCCTGTTCTGCGTCCCGGTCTTGCGGTAGACGTTGACCAGGTGGAACTTCACGGTATTCGCGGAAATCCCCAGACGGGAAGCGATCTCCTTGTTCGAGAGCTTGCGGGCGAGCAGCTCGACCACACGAAGCTCGCCTAGGGAGAGCACCGGGCTCTCCCTCCCCCCCGCCGCCGCCTCGCCCCGCTCCCTGATCTCGTAGTGCCAGCGGGTCTCCGCGCCCAGCTCCTGCGGGATCGGGTGCCGCTCGATCTCGTAGCGGGATCCGAGCTGCTCGAGCAGGGGGGCCGCGGGGCTGCCCAGGAGGACGGCGTCGGATTTCCCCAGCATCGCGCAGGCGGTCTGGTTGAGGTCGATGATGCTGCCCTTCGAATCCACCACGAGCATCCCATGCGAGAGGTACTCGACCACCGTCTGCCGCGAGATGGGGACCACGGCGAAGAGGCGGTGCCGCAGGCTCGCGATCGCGAAGCAGAGGCTGCAGAAGGAGATCGCGATCGCCGAGTAGTCCTTCTCCCAGCCGGGGACGATCCGCGCGACGTAGGCGGCGCTCGTGAGGGCCGCCGCCGCGACGCCGAAGAGCATCCACCGCGTCTGCCGCCGGTACAGGCTGTGCCCGCTCAGGGTGAACCAGGCGATGACCCAGGCTCCGACGAAGGTAAGGGAATAGGCCTGGAAGAACATGAGCCGCGCCAGGAGGCCGTAGCCGGAGTTGCGCGCAACGAGGATCCAGGCATGCGGCTCGAAGCGCAGCTCCTTCCAGATCAATGCGTGCGCGGGCGAGATGGCGGCGACGAAGCAGAGCGCCGGGAGGATCATGAGGGCCGGCTCCCAGGCCTTCATGCGCCTGAGGAAGCCGGTGTACTCGAGGCAGAAAAGGAAGAACAGCGAGGTGCCGGCGCCGAGGAGGAGGTAGTCGCCGGCGGCGAGGCAGCGCTTGAGCTCGGGATCGCGGACGAGGAGCTCCGCCGTGTTGACGACGAGGAAGCCGAGCTGGAGGAATTGCAAGATATACAGGCGCGTGAAGCGGTAGTAGGAACGATGGAAGCGGGGCAGGAGCATGCCCACGAGGGTGCAGATGAAGGCCAGGGGGGCGAGCGCCAGGAAGATCAGGTATTGGGCCAAGGGATTCTCTCTTCGCCTGCGTGGAACGATGCGGCGAGGCTTCCGCTTCGCCGCTCACAGTATAGCGCGGGAAACGGAGCCCGCACGCGGCCTCGCGCCCGGCCCTCAGCTTCCCTTCGGCGGGGCTCCGGCGCGAGCGGCGAGCTCGGCCTCCCGCGCGGTCTCGTCGAGGAGGGAGCGGGTCTCCTCGAGGGCCGCGCCGATGGTCCCCCGGGAAGGCGCGGCGCCCTCTTTCAAAGCCGCGGCGCAGGCCGACTCGAGGGCCGCGGCCGCCTCGGCCAGGGGGCGGGCCGCGAGGGTGCTCGAGCTGCCCTTCAGGGCATGGGCCGCGCGGCGCAGGGCCTCGAGGTCCCCGGCCTCGAGAGCGGCGCGGAAGGCCTCCTCGCGCCGGGCCGCCTCGGCGGCGAAGATGCCGAGGAGCTCGCGCATGAAGGCCTCGTCGCCGCCGAGCTGGGCGAGGAGGGCGGGGCGGTCGATGCGGGTTCCGGTTCCGGTTCCGGTTCCGGTTCCGGTTCCGGCTCCCGGCGCCAGGGAACGGAGGGCCGCGGCGAGGCTGGATAGGGTGAAGGGCTTGCGCAGGAAGGAATCGGCGCCGGCGGCGAGGAACCCCTCCCGCTCCGAATCGAGGGACTGGGCGCTGAGGGCGAGGATGGGCGTCCTCGCCTGGTCCGAGGCTGCCTCGAAGGCCCGCATCGCCGCCGCCGCCTCGACCCCGCCCATGACGGGCATGTAGCCGTCGAGGATGACGAGGTCGAAGCGCTCCTCCTTGAAGCGACCCAGGGCCCGCGCACCGTCCTCGACCGTCACGGCGGTGGCGCCGAGCCTCCCGAGGAGGCGCTCGAGGAGGAGCCTGGACTCCGGCGCGTCCTCGGCGACCAGGACGCGGAGGGGCAGGGAGGGAAGCCCGGCCGCGGCGGGCGAGGGCTCCCCGCGGGACGGCTCGGCCGCGGCCAGGGGAAGGAGGATGGAGAAGCGGAAGCAGCTGCCCTTGCCGATCTCGCTCTCGACCTCGATCCTGCCGCCCATGAGGGCCACGAGGCGCGAGCTGATCGACAGGCCGAGCCCGGTCCCGCCGAAGCGGCGCGCGATGGAGGGGTCGGCCTGGGTGAAGGCCTCGAAGATCGAGTCCTGGCGCCCGCGCTCGATGCCGATCCCGGTGTCCGCGACCTCGAAGCCCAGCCGCGCGCGCCCTCCTTCCTCCGCGGCGCGGAGGCCGATCGTCACGCGCCCCCCCGCGGGGGTGAACTTGATCGCGTTCCCGACGAGGTTCATGAGGACCTGGCCGAGGCGCAGGGGATCCCCGAGGCAGGCCGGCGGGGGCGCGGGGCAGGAGAGCTCGAGGCGCAGCCCCTTCTCGGCGGCCTTCGCCTCGAAGAGCTTCGCGACCCGGGCCGCCGCGTCGGCCGGGTCGAAGGCTATGGCGTCGAGCTCCATCATCCCCCGCTCGATCTTCGCGTAGTCCAGGAGGTCGTTCACGTAGGCGAGGAGGCTCTTCGCGCTCGAGTCGACGATCGAGAGCTCCTCCTTCTGCCGCTCGTCCAGGGAGCCGAGGGCCATGAGCTCGAGGAAGCCGAGGATGCCCTGGAGGGGGGTGCGGATCTCGTGGCTCACGGCGGCCAGGAAATCGCCCTTGGCGCGGTTGGCCCGCTCCGCCTCGAGCTTGGCCGCGGCGAGCGCCTCGGTCAGGGCGTGCCGGCGCCGGTACCAGATGATGAGGAGGACGCAGCTCGCCGCGTAGCAGAGGGATACGACGACGCAGTAGCCGTAGCCGAAGCGGGCGAAGTCGTCGACGCCGTAGTACTCGAAAATCTCCTTTTCGGGCGTCGAGAGGCCGACCGTCCAGGCCCTTCCCCCCGCGCCGACCGACTTCCAGACCGCCCACTCGCGGCCCTTCTCGGGGAGCCAGACGTACCAATCCTCGCCGGAGCCGGCTCCGAGCACGCCCTCCACCAGGCTCTCGTAGTGGGAGGCGCCGAGCTCGGCCTGCGCGCGGAAGATCTCGTCGATCGGCTTGCCCCGGTACGCGGCGGGGAAGTCGGAGCTCTCGTCGTAGATGACGTAGTCGCGGGTGTAGATCCAGGCGTCGCCCGAGCGCAGCACGCGTATCGGGTCGATGAACTGGACGAAGAACTCGTTCTCGCGCTCGGGCAGGGAGCGCCCCTCGGGGCCGGAGCGGAACCAGATGTCGGCCGTGGCGGCGATCCGGTCCACGACGGCCCGCTCGAGGTCGAGGTAGGAGCCGATCACGAGGCGCCGCTGCTCCTCGTTGTTCGCCGCCTGGAGGACGAAAAGGGAGAGGCAGAGCGAGGCCGTCACGATGACGGCCGCCGCCGGGAAGCGCCGGCCCGAAGATAGCCCCCTGAAGACGCTCACGGGCGCATGCCCCCTCCCCGGCGCGCCTCGCGCGGGGAGCTCGGCGCGGGCCCCGCCTCGAGGAAGCCGGGAAGCCCGTACAGGTCCTCGACGCCCTCGACGAGGATGGCGCCCATGCCCAGGCCCAGGGCGGGGGCCAGGTCCACCTCGAGGCGGTCCCCGACCGAGACGCAGGAGATGGCCGGGACGCCGAGGAGGCGGGCGGCGAGGAGGAAGGGCTCGGGGGCGGGCTTGGATTCCATGGTGTCGTCGAGCCCGACCAGGGCGCGGAAGCGCCGGGCGACGCCGAGGGCCTCGAGGCCCTTCGCGCCGACCGAGCGCGGGTTGTTGGTCACGAGGGCGAGGGCGTAGCGCGCCTCGAGCCTGGCAAGGGCCTCGTCGAGGCGCCCGTCCGGCCCGAGCCAGCGCCCGGGCTCGATGAGCTGTTCGCGCCAGAGGGCGCTCGTCTGGATCGACACCCCGAGCTCGGCGAAGAGCCGGCCGAGGGAGGTCTTCCCGAGCCCGGCCGCCTCGCGCTCGGCGCGCATGCGCGCGAGCCGGGCCCGGGTCGCGGCGGCCTCCTCCCCGAGCTCGCGGGCGAGGCGCCCCACGAGGACCTCCTCCTGGAAGGCGGCGTAGCCGGGATTCGAGTAGAGGGTGCCGTCGAAATCGAGGATGAGGGCCCGCGCCTCCGCGGGCAGGGCGAGGACCCTCACCGCTCCTCGGCGGGACCGTGGGGGAGGGGCTCGGCGGGGGGAAGTGACTGGCCGCGATCGCCCGCCTTGTCGGGGGAGGGCTCCTTGGCGGGGGGGCGGCCGCCCGGGCCGCGGCTCATCGCCTCGCGCGCGGCCATGCGGTCGAGCTGCTTCTTGATGCGCTTCGCCACGAGGTCGCGGTTATCGAGCATCGAGGAGACCGAGCGGTTGTGGTGGACGAGGCTGATGATCTGGGCGAAGAGGCCGGTCACGTCGCTCTGGACGTACCACTCCTTCTGGAGCAGCTCCTTGTGGTAGACGGCGTTGGTCCCGATGATGCGGTAGAACAGGCCCTGCTTGAAGGCCGCGTCGAAGTCCTCGATGGCGCTGCCCGAGAAGAAGGGCAGGGAGACGGCGCAGATGATCTTCTCGACCCCCATGTCCTTGAGGTTCTTCATGCCCTTGATGAGGGTGCCGCCGGTCCCGATCATGTCGTCGGCCATGAAGACGGTCTTGCCCCGGACGTCGCCTAAGAGCTTCATCTCGGAGATGTTGGACTCGGCGGCGCTCTTGGAGACCTTGGAGTAGTCGCGCTCCTTGTACAGGAGGGCCAAGGGCTTGCCGAGGGAGTTCGCGTAGAACTTGTTCCGGTCGATCGCCCCCGTGTCGGGCGAGAGGATGACCAGGTCCTCGCTCGAGATGTCGGCCACGCCGATGAGCTTCTCGATGATCTGGAGCGATGCGTGGAGGTTCTCGAGCCGGAGGCGGTTGAAGCAGTTCTCGATCTCGCGGCTGTGGATGTCGAGGGTGATGATGCGCGAGACGCCGAGGTTCTCGAGGATCTGCCCGACCCGGGCGGCGGTGAGCCCCTCGCGGCCCTTCTTCTTGTGCTGGCGGCTGTAGGGATAGGCGGGCAGGACGAGGTTGACGCGCTCGGCCCCCGCCTGCATCGCCGCGTCGATCGTCACGAAGAGGGAGAAGAGGTGGTCGTTGACCGAGAGGTAGCGGTGCACGCTGCCCTCGTTGAAGGGGATGGGCTGGTGGTTCTCGATGTCCTGGAAGATGTAGACGTCCTTGCCGCGGACCGAGTCGAGGATCTCCGTCTTCACCTCGCCGTTGGCGAAGTAGGTGTGCCGCGCGTTGATCTTGAAGCGGGGCGGGCGGTAGAGGTTCACGTTCCCGGGGATGTACAGGAGGCTGGACTGGATGTCGTTGTCGAAGTTGATCTTGCGCGTGCACAGCTCCTGGGAGATGTGGTAGCGCGAGGCGAGGGCCGCCGTCTTCCGGTCGAAGCGGCGCTTGTAGATGCCGGCGAGGCGCCGGATGACCTGGTTCGCGAAGGACTCGGCCCCGGGGCAGGCCAGGATCCCGAGCTTCGTAGGGTCGGAATAGCTCATTGCGGAGTACCTTCGATCGATGGGGCTTGGCTCGAAGGCTATACTCTCGCCGCCCCTCTGTCAATCCCGGCCGGAGGCCGCGGCCTTTACCTCGCGGGGCAGCGGGTGCTATTGTCCTCCCATGAAGCGCACGGTGCTCCGCATGATCGACGAGGCCGCCCTCGCCTGGGCGGAGGATCCCTACGCCCTGCGCAAGACCGACTCAGGCTATATCCCCCTCACCTTCGAGCAGGCCCGCGAGCGCTCCCGCGAATTCGCCGCATGGCTCCTCTCCCGCGGCTGGGGCAGGGGCGACAACCTCGCCATTCTCGCCGAGGGCAGCCCCGAGTGGATCGTCGGCGAGTGCGGCATGCTCATGGCCGGCTGCGTCTCCGTGCCCCTCTCCATCAAGCTCCTCGGCGAGGAGCTGCCCTTCCGCCTCAACCACTCCGAGGCCCGGGCCATCCTGACCACTAGGAACCAGCTCGAGAAGGTCCTCGGCTCCTTCAAGGAGGTCGCGGACAAGTCCATCCTCGTGGTCTACCTCGACGAGGAGCTCGACGAGGCCCGCCTCGCGGCCGCCAAGCTCGGGATCGGGGCCGAGCGGGTCGTCGGCTTCGCCGAGGCCCTCGCCGCGGGCCGGGCCGCCCTGGCCGCCCCGGGCTCGGCCCTCGGCGCCCGCCTGGACTCCATCGCCGCCGCCTGCGACGAGGACGACGTCGCGACCATCTGCTACACCTCGGGCACGACGGGCAATCCCAAGGGCATCATGCTCACCCACCTGAACTACTGGACCAACTGCCACGACGCGGTAGAGCTCTTCGACAACCCGATCCGCTTCCGGACCCTCCTCGTCCTCCCCGTCGACCACTCCTTCGCGCACACCGTCGGCCTCTACACCGCCTTGGTCTGCGGCATAGCCCTGTACTTCGTCGACTCGCGGGGCGGCGGCATCGCCACCCTGCGCAACATCCCGATCAACCTCAAGGAGTCCAAGCCCATCTTCCTCTTCACCGTGCCCGCCCTCTCGGGCAACTTCATGAAGAAGATCGTCGCGGGCATCGAGGAGAAGGGCGGCTTCGTGGAGCGCCTCTTCAAGCGGGGCATCGCGGCGGGCATCGCCTACAACGGCGACGGCTACACCAGGCCCTCCCCCGCGGTCCGCGCCTCCGCCTTCCTGCCCTACAAGCTCGCGAAGGCCCTCGTCTTCGACAAGGTGCGCAAGCTGGTCTTCGGCGAGTCCCTGCGCTTCTGCGTCGGCGGCGGCGCCCTCCTCGACGTCAAGCAGCAGGAGTTCTTCGCCGCCTTCGGCCTGCCCGTGTACCAGGGCTACGGCCTCACGGAGGCCGCGCCCATCATCTCCTCCAACACGCCCCGGAAGCACAAGTTCGGCACCTCGGGCATCCTCGCCCCCTCGGTCGAGTGCCGCCTCCTCAGGCCCGACGGCAGCGAGGCGGCGGTCGGCGAGAACGGCGAGATCGTCATCCGCGGCGGCAACGTCATGAAGGGCTACTACAAGAACCCCGAGGCCACGGCCGCGGCCCTGCGCGGGGGCTGGCTCCATACCGGGGACCTCGCCCACTGGGATCGCGACGGCTTCCTCGTCGTGGTCGGCCGCGAGAAGGCCCTCCTCATCGCCGAGGACGGGGAGAAGTACAGCCCCGAGGAGATCGAGGAGGCCGTGACCTTCTCGACGGGCGTCATCGACCAGATCATGGTCTGGTGCGAGCAGCGGAAGTACGCCGCGGCCCTCGTGACCCTCGACGCGGCAAAGGTCGAGCGCCTGCTCAAGGAGCGGGGCGTCGCCGAGGCCCGCGTCGCCCTCGAGCTCCTCAAGGACGAGTTCTACGCCTTCCGCTCCGACCCCAAGGCCAAGAAGGTCCAGGCCGCCTGGATCCCCGCGGTCTTCCAGATCGTCCCCCGGCCCTTCGGCGAGAAGCAGGGGGAGGTGAACTCGACCATGAAGCTCGTCCGGCACCGCGTCGCCGAGCTCCATCGCGGCCTCATCGACTACTCCTACACGAGCGAGGGCTCCTCGACGATCAACGAGCGGAACCTCGCCGCGCTCCGGGAGCTCTTCAAGCTCGCCTGAGGCGCCGCCGCGCCGGTCCCCGGCTCCGCCCCTAGCGGAGCGAGCCCTCCCACTCCCTGACCGCCTCGTTCACGGCCTTCCGGGCCGCCTCGATCGACAGAGCGCCGGGCGCGGAAGCCGGGCCGGCCAAGGCCGCCTCGGCCGCCGCGACGAGGCGGGCCTGGATCGCGTCCCGGCGGGCCTTGAACTCCGGGTCCTGGCCGAGCCCCCCCGCCCGGGACCGGGCGATCCAAGCCCGCTGGGCCTCCCAGCGCGCGTAGGAAGCCTCGGAGCCCTCGGCGTAGTCGTAGTCGCTCCACAGCGGCACGAGCTCTCCGCCGTGGAGGAGTATAGGCTTGTAGATCGAGAGGCAGGGATAGGAGGTCCCGGTGAACCAGATCACCGCGTGCGCGGCCCCGTCGGCCGCGGGGCGGTACTCGACCGCCAGGCTCGCCGTGGTCGCGTTGTTGAGCAGGCCTCCTTGGTGCATGCAGACGCTCGTCATGTGGCGGCCCCGCGGCCGGGCGGGATCGAAGCGCCCGTGGGAGCGGAGGGCCGAGAGTACGGTCCCGAAGCCGACGGAGCCCCGGGCCGCCCCGAGGGCGGCCTCGTTCGAGGCGCGGCGCTCGTCGCCCTTGGTGAAGCGGAGCCGGAGCCGGTCCTCGACGTGGTCTCGCCAGGACTCCATCTCGCCGTGCCGCCCCGGATCGGCCTCGTCGGAGCAGGCCGCCCGCGGGTTGACCGGGGCGATCTCCTTGCGGGTCGCCGCGTCGAGCCGCTTATAGTCGCGCTCGATGCTGTAGGCGTTGGAGATGGCAGCGATGCCCTCGACCTGCTTCCAGGCCCAGCGGCGGCCCGCGGTCTCCACGACGTAGGCCTCGCGCTCGTCGGAGACGAGGTAGCTGTTGCAGTAGCACAGGCTGCCTTTGTAGGCCCCGTTCCCGCCTTGCCCCTCGGCCTCGGTGTAGCCGCAGATGGCGAGCACCGCGTCGCGGGCGCAGGCCGCCGAGGCGAGGGCGGCGCGCAGGATAGCCATGCCGAGGACCCCGTCCTTGGCCGCCTTGAAGCGCGAGAAGACGGCCTCGTTGCCGATCGCAACGCCCCGCTCGTTGATGCCCATCTCGCCGCCGGCCATCCAGGAGGGCTTCGAGAGGGCGAAGGCCAGTCCCGAGTCGCGGAAGGGCATCTCGAGCTCTCCCACGCGGACCACCGACGAGGGATCCCGCCTGCCTACGATGCAAAGGGCCTGGGGCTCGGCGGGATTGCGGTCGGAGTTCTTCGCGAACCAGGACCTCCCCTCGGCGCAAGCCGAAGCCCCGGCATACATGGTGTCGCACATCGCGTTCCTCCCTATTTATTCCGCGTCTCCGCGCCTCTGCGGTGTATCTTCAAAGAAACGCCGCTCAGGTGTTCTTCGAGAAGGTCAGTATATCCTCGCGCAGCGTCCAGCCGGCCTTGGCCCAGAAGGCCGCCCCGGCCCCGTTGCCCGCGAGGACGAAGAGGTGGCACTTGTCGATGCCCCGGGCCTTGAGGGCGGCGAGGGAGGCGGCGGCGAGCTCCGAGCCCAGGCCCCGGCGCCGGAACTCGGGATCGACGGCCAGGTGGTAGAGGAAGCCCCGCCGGCCGTCGGTGCCGCAGAGGACCGTGCCGACGAGGAGGCCGCCCGACCTCGCCGCGAAGGAGAGGCGCGGGTTGCGCTCGAGGAAGGCGCCGAGGGGCCCGCGCTCGTCGGCCGAGGACAGGCCCATGCCGGGCGTCCGCTTCCAGAGCTCCAGGGCCGCCTCGTAGTCCTCGATGCCGAAGCTCCCGATCTCGATCTCGCCTCGTCCTTCCATTGCCTCTCCCCTTTCAGGTTCTCTCGAAGAGCAGGCGCCCGCCCTCGAGCCGCGAGGCGATCTCCTTGCGTCCCGCGAGATAGGCGAGGGTGGAGCGCATCGTGGCGTCGAGGAGGACGTACTGCGTATGGTTCAGCTCGACCTCGAAGCGGCCGGCGAGGGCGACGAGGAGCTCCTCGGGGCTCGAGGGCCTGCCGCAGGCCTCGGCCAGGAAGGAGGAGACCGCCTCGATCTTGAGCCGCATGTAGCCGACCAGGGGGCGGATGTCCTCGGTCGGCGGGGCGTGGCTCGGGACGAACCAGTCGGCCTCGGCCGCCTCGAGGGCGTCGAGGCTGGCCAGCTGGGCTTCGACGTCGTAGAGGAAGAAGACGCAGTGCTTCTCGAGGATCTCCGGCGAGGCTACCGCGTCCGCAATGAAGAAGACCGAGTCGGGGCTCCGGTAGCCGGCCATGGCCAGGAAGTGGCCGGGCAGGGGTATGGCCTCGACCCCGGTATCGCCCAGGGCGCAGGGCGGGTCGAGGAGCATGGTCACCCGCGAGGCCTTGGCCATGAGGAACTTGTTCCGCAGGGGGGGCGGGGGATAGCCGCCCCAGAGGAGGCTCGGCTCGAGGAGGGGCCGCTCGATGAAGGCGGCCTCGTGCCGCGGGGCGGCGATGCCGCAGCCCGTCCGGGACTGGAGATAGGCGTTCCCGCCGCAGTGGTCCGCGTGGGAGTGGGTGTTCGCGACGAGGGCTACCGAGAAGCCGGCGGCCTCGCAGCCGCGGGCCAGGCGCTTGCCCGCCTCCTCGTCGTTGCCGGAGTCCACGAGGAGGGCGCGGCCGCCCCCGAGATCGTAAAGGCCCACGTTGGAAGGGCCGCGGGCGACGAAGGTCCGTCCCGCCAGGCGCTCGAAGCGAGCCTCGGCCACGATCCCCTCCCTACAGGGCGAAGCGGAGCCTGATCACCGCCCCGCCCTCGTTCGCGATCGACAGCTCCCCGCGGAGCTGCTCCGCGAGGGCTCCCATGAGCTGGAAGCCGAGTCCCCGCCGGGCCGCGCCCTCGGGCAGGCCTGGGCCCCGGTCCCGGACGCAGAAGAGGGCGCTCCCCCGCTCGTCGGCGCGAAGCGACAGGAAGAGCTCGGGGCTGCCGTCGGCTCCCGCGCCGTGGCGGAGGGCGTTCGAGACCGCCTCGGTGGCGAAGAGGCCGAAGGATAGGGCGATATCGGGTCCAGCCTCGAGGGGCTCGAGCTCGTAGTCCACGCAGGCCCCGCGGGGGCTGCAGCTCTCGGGCATGGTGCCCACCAGGTCGCGCAGGTAGTCGTCCAGCCTGATCCTCGCGAGGCCCTTGGCGGCGTAGAGCTGCTCGTGGACCAGGGAGAGGGAGCGGAGGCGGTTCCTGGTATCCAGGTTCTGCCGCCGTGCCTCATCCCCGCGGATGCCCTCGCTCTCGAGCTCGAGGATGCTCGCCATGACCTGGAGGTTGTTCTTGACGCGGTGGTTCACCTCGGCGAGGAGGACCTCCTTCTCGGCGAGGCTCTCGAGGAGCTCCGCCTCGAGGCGGCTCCGCCGGCCGAGCTCGCCCAGGACGAGGCTGGCCAGGAGGGCGGCGGTTACTAGGATAAAGAGCCAGCCCTTGGCGGTCGAGAGCCAGAGGAGATCCTCGGCGCTCGCCGCGAGGGGGAGGATGAGCCTGTCGGAGAAGAGGATCCAGGCCGCGCCGAAAAAGAAGTAGGGCAGGACGACGCGGAGGACCGAATTCCGGTTGGAAGACCTCGGCCGGGGCGAGCCGGCCCTCCCCGGAGCCACGCTCAGTCCCCGCCGCTGGCCGGAAAGGAGGAGGAGGAAGCGATGGCGG
>Ga0209310_1001009_pt1 | contig 24020 bp, 20 predicted proteins | sample AD_UKC030_MetaG_FD_184415 | JGI IMG/M metagenome (GOLD analysis project Ga0209310, IMG submission 184415) | Active sludge microbial communities of municipal wastewater-treating anaerobic digesters from USA - AD_UKC030_MetaG (SPAdes) (version 2) | ecosystem: Engineered > Bioreactor > Anaerobic >...
AGGGAGGGATGAAGGCGCTCATGCCCTCCCAACGCGCCTCGATTGGCTCCTTGATTGAGGGCGCAACAGGGTTCGAGGCAGTTTTACTGGATCACCGAAAAATCAGATAGCCAGATTTCCTCGATACGCCCAAGCGATAGTAGGCTGTTGAAGCAGTCGCGCAACGCGGCCTTGACGGCTCCCTCGTAGGCCGGGGCGAGCTCAGCCGCCTTCTTCCGCGAGAGGCAGGAAGCCGCCGCGGCTTTCAGCGCGGGCAGCTTGCGGCCGAGCTCCTCGGCGAAGGCGCGGTCCGCGGGATCGTAGGGGAAGGCCAGGGTCGCGACCACGACCGCCGGCTTCGGATCCGCGCTCCTGGCCCGCACCGTACCGATCGAGAGGTAGGCGGCGGGCGCCTCCCCGCCATCGGCCTCGCGCTCGAGCTTGCGTTGCCTCGTGCCCGCCGCGAGGCCGAACGCGGTCCCCGCCGCGATGACGAGGACGAGGAGGGCGGCGGCGGCGGCCAGGTACTTCTCCACGGGAGCGAGGCCGCGCTTCCCCGCCGACGCCCGATCAGCTCCGTAGCTCATCGACTCCTCCTGGCCGGCGTATGCCGGCGCCTTCCGCCGCCGCGGCCGCCGGGGAGGCAGCCTCCATGGCCGCTTGCCTCCGGCCGAGGGCCAGGGCTATCCCCCCGGCTATGAGCCCGAGGAGGGCGGAGGTCACCCAGAATACCGAGGGATAGCCGAAGGCAGTCGCGGCGAATGCGCCCAGGACCGGCCCGAGGGCGCCGCCCACGCTCGACATCGAGGAGGAGAGGCCGTAGGTCGAGCCCTGCCTGGCGGGATCGCAGAGCTGGGCGATGAGGGCGTTGACCGAGGGCATGGTGCCGCCCATGAAGATCCCCGCGCCCGCGCGAAGGGCGAGAAGGGTGTAGGGATCGCGGGCCAGGGCTTGGGGTAGGGAGAAGATGAAGGCGCCGGCGAGGCAGCCGAGGAGGGTCCTGCCGTAGCCGATCCGGCCCGAGACCCTGCCGATAAGGGCCGCCGCGATGGCCCCGGCTATCGAGGTCACGCCGATGATCAGGCCCGAGAGGGAGGCGGTGCCGGGGGCGCTCCCGGTCATGTCCCGTATGACGAGGGGCAGGATGGGCCCGGCGGTGTTCGAGGCCAGGCTCACCCCGAAAATAACGATGAGGAGGGGGGCGAGGGCGGGGGTCGCTGCGACGATCGCGAAATCGGGCAACGCGTCCCTCGGCTTGAAGCGCCCCGGCGAGCCGCTCGGGGCGAAATCCTCCTCGACGCGGCGCAGGACGACATAGGCGGCGGCGGCGAGCATGATCGCGGTCGCGAGGAAGTTGATCCGCGAGCCGACGAGGTCGGTGACGACTCCGCCGAAGAGGGGGCCGGCCGAGTTGCCGAGGTAGACGGCCATCTGCATGAGGCCGAGGTAGTAGCCGGCCTCGGCAAGGGGCACGATGCTCGCGGTCAGGACGGTCGCCGCCGCTACGGTGCCGGTGACGCAGCCCTGGAGGGTCTTGAGGACGAGGACCTGCCAGGGCGCGGTCGTGAGGGCGCAGAGCCCGACGAGGATCGAGCCCCCGACCATGGCGCGCAGGAGCATGAGCTTGCGGCCGTAGCGGTCCGCCAGGCTGCCCCAGATGGGGGCGAAGACCGCGAGGGCGATGGCGGGCGCCGTGGTGATCGCCCCGTTCCACCAGTTGAGGGCCGCCTTGTCCTCGACGCCGAGCTCGGCGAGGTAGAGGGGGAGGATGGGGTTGGAGGTGGAGAATCCCGCTATCGCGAGGAACTCGGCCGCCCAGAGGGCCGAGAAGGACTTTTTCCAGGAACGCATCCGTCCTCGATAGTACCCTTCCGGGCGGCCCCTGGGCAACGGGGCCCCGCCGGCCGCCCCGCGGCCCTAGGCCTCGCCGCTTCCGGCCTCATCGGGCTCGTCCACGAGGACGAGGTCGGCGCCGGAAGCCCCGGGGGAGTACAGGTCGCGGTAGAGCCCCGGCACGGCGATGAGGCTCTCGTGGGTGCCGCGTTGGGCTATCCCGCTCTCGTCGAGCGCCACGATCTCGTCGGCGTCGCGCACCGTCGTGAGCCGATGCGCGATCACCAGGGTGGTCCGGCCCCTGACGAGGCGGCGCAGCGCCTCCTGCACCGCGCGCTCGCTGCGCGAGTCGAGGGAGCTCGTCGCCTCGTCGAGGATCAGGATCCGCGGGTCCTTCAGGAAGGCCCGCGCGATGGCGATGCGCTGCCGCTGCCCTCCGGAGAGCTTCACTCCCTTCTCGCCCACGAGGGTCGAGTAGCCCTGGGGCAGCTCCGATACGAACAGGTGGGCGTTCGCGAGGGCGGCGGCCTCCTCGACCTCGGCGTCGGAGGCGCCGGGGCAGCCGTAGGCGATGTTCTCGCGCACGCTGCCCGCGAAGAGGAACACCTCCTGCTGGACTATACCGACGGCCCGCCTGAGGTCGGCGAGGAGGAAGGAGCGGACATCCTCCCCGTCGATGAGGATCCGGCCCGACTGGGGCTCGTAGAAGCGCGGGATGAGGTTGCAGAAGGTGGTCTTGCCCGTCCCCGAGGGCCCGACGAGGGCCACCGTCGAGCCGCCCGCGATCTCCAGGTCGAGGTCGCGGAACACGTGCCGCTCGCCCCCGTAGGAGAAGGTCACGGACTCGAAGCGGATGGAGCAGGGCCCGGAGCCGGGCAGGGGCCGGGCGCCCGGCAGGTCGCGTACCGCGCTCTCGGCGTCCATGATCTCGAAGAAGCTGCGCAGGCCGGCGGCGAGGCGCTGGATCGCCTCGACCGTACGCGTTAGGCGCTCGATCGGTTCCAGGCAGAGCCCGACGTAGGAGATGAAGGCGACAAGGGCGCCCGCGGAGAGCTCGCCCCGGAGGGCGAACAGGCCGCCCGCCGCGATGATGACGAGCCTGGCCAGGTCGCGGAGGAAGTCGACCCCGCCGAAATACCAGCCGAGGGTCCGGAGCACCGCGCGCCAGGCCTGGTAGTTCTCCTCGTTCAGGCGGCCGAAGCGCTCCGCCTCATGGCTCTCGCGGGCGAAGGACTGGACCACGCGCATGCCCGAGACGATGTCCTCCATCCGCGCGTTGATGCCGGCCACCGCGTCGTTGGCCCGCTCGAAGCCCGCGAGGATGCGGCCGCCGAGCAAGGCGGTGTAGGCCGCCATGAGGGGGATGGGGACGAGGCAGATGGCGGCGAGGGCGGGGTTGAGGGCGAACAGGAGGCCGAAGGAGCCCGCGACGGTGAAGAGCGCCAGGACGAGGTCCTCGGGCGCGTGGTTGACCGCGTCGGAGACCTTGCCGATGTCGTTCGTCATGCGGGACATGAGCTCGCCGGTCTTGCGCTCGTCGAAGAAGGAGAAGCTCATCGTCTGGAGCTTGGCGAAGAAGTCGCGGCGCATGTCCCGCTCCATGGCCACGGCCATGGCGTGCCCGGCGTAGAGGCTGTAGTAGTTCAGGCCGTACTTGAGCGCGGCGAGGGCGGCGACGATCGCCGCTATGCCGGCCATGGCGCGCGCGTCGCGGGCGGGCAGGGCGGCGTCGATCATCACCTTGAGGAGCCAGGGCAGGACCAGGCCGAGGGCCGAGAGGCCCACGACGGCCAGGAGGTCGAGGAGGAGGGTGGCTTTATATGGCCGGTAATAGCGCCACAGGCGCTTGACCAGGCTTCGGAAGCCGTAGCGCTTCGCTTTCGTTGAGGGCATCGGGCACCTCGCGCTTCGACGCGCGTCGATCGTGGTTGCGCCGCGCTTCCCGCGGGCGGGAAGCGCGGCCGTGGAACGCGGCTATAGAGGGTCCGGACACACGTTCGCGGCGCGCGTCCCGGGAAGAAGGCCGCCCGAAGAGGGCTCTATTCGGCGGGGCGCGTCCAGACGATGGCCGGCAGGGGGATCACGCTGCAGCTGTGGCGCATAGGGCCTCTCCTTCGGATGCGATAGGACGTTATAGCCCCGCGGTCGCCCCGCGGTCAAGCTCGTGTAGAGGAATCGCGCTCGTGTTTCTATAAGTAATTACACTACCGTGAAATAATCGCGACTTCCCTTTGACAGGCCCCGCTCTCGAGGCTACACTCGGGACCATGGAACTGCCCTTCGCCGAGCCTTTCAGGATCAAGACGGTCGAGACCATCCGCCGCAGCACGCGCGAGGAGCGCGAGCGCGCCATCGCCGCGGCGAGGTACAACCTCTTCAACCTCCGCAGCGAGGAGGTCTTCGTCGACCTCCTCACCGACTCGGGCACGGGGGCCATGTCCTCGGCCCAGTGGGCGGAGATGATGCTCGGCGACGAGAGCTACGCGGGGGCGAGCTCGTACTACAAGCTCAAGGAGGCGGTGAAGGAGGTCATGGGCTTCGACCATTTCCTTCCCGCCCACCAGGGCCGGGCCGCCGAGAACGTCCTCATGTCGGCCCTCATCGGCCCGGGCAGCGAGGGCCGGGGCAAGCTCGTGCCGGGCAACTCGCACTTCGACACCACCAAGGGCCACATCGAGGGCCGGGGCGCCCGCGCGGTCGACTGCACGGTCGACGCGGCCTTCGACCCGACGGTCGACCTGCCCTTCAAGGGCGACGTGGACCTAGCCAAGCTCGGGAAGGTCCTCGGGGAGCGCGGCCGCGGCGAGATACCCCTGTGCATCGTCACGGTCACCTGCAACTCCTCGGGCGGCCAGCCCGTGTCCATGGCGAACATCCGCGGCGTCTCCGAGCTCTGCCGCGCCGCCGGGGTGCCCTTCTTCCTCGACGCCGCGCGCTTCGCCGAGAACGCCTACTTCATCAGGAAGCGGGAGCCCGGCTACGACGGCAAGGGCATCCGCGAGATTGCCCGCGAGATGTTCTCCTACGCCGACGGCTGCACCATGTCGAGCAAGAAGGACGGCATCGTCAACATCGGCGGCCTCATCTGCTTCCGCGACGAGGCGCTCTTCCGCCGCGCGAGCTCCTTCAACATCATGTACGAGGGCTTCAACACCTACGGCGGCATGGCCGGCCGCGATCTCGGCGCCCTCTCGGTGGGCCTCCGCGAGGCCACCGAGCTGCCCTACCTCGAGGCGAGGATAGCCCAGGTGGCCCGGCTCGGGGCCAAGCTCGAGCTTTACGGCGTGCCAGTCCTCAGGCCCTACGGAGGCCACGCCATCTTCGTCGACGCCAAGCGCTTCCTGCCCCGGGTGCCTCGGGAGGAGTTCGTCGCCCAGACCCTCGGCATCGAGGCCTACGTCGAGGGGGGCCTGCGCGGCGTCGAGATCGGCGCCCTCATGGCCGACCGCGACCCCGACAGCCGCGAGAACCGCTACCCCGAGCTCGAGCTCCTCCGGCTCGCGGTGCCCCGCCGCACCTACACCGACAACCACATGGACTACGCGGCCGCCGTCATGGGGAGCGTCCTCGAGCGCCGGGATCGCATAACGCGAGGCTACCGCATCGTCCGCGAGGCGCCCCTGCTCCGGCACTTCACGGTCGAGCTGGAGCCGGCCGGGGCCTAGGGGCCCAGTCCTGCGGAGCCGGAGAGGGCCCGGGGCTAGATTGCGCCCCGCCTGAGACCGGCGCTAGACTCCCTGGGCGTGAACCGCACCGAGCGCCTCGCTGCCATCCTCATCCGGCTCCAGGCCCGGAGCCTCGTCCGCGCGCGCGAGCTGGCCGAGGAATTCGAGGTCGGGATCCGCACCATCTACCGTGACATGGAGGCCCTCGCCGAGTCGGGCGTGCCGCTCCGGGCCGAGGCCGGCGTCGGCTACGCCCTCGAGCGGGGCTGGAAGCTGCCTCCCCTCTCGCTCGGCGCCGACGAGGCCTCCGCCCTCCTCCTGGCCTGCCGGCTCGCCGAGGGCTCGGAGGACGAGGCGACCGCCCAAGCCATGCGCTCCGCCCTCGCCAAGGTCCGCGCCGTCCTCGCCGCGAGCGAGCGCGACTACGTCGAGCGCCTGGACGAGGGGGTCGAGGCCTTCGCCTTCCTCGGCCCGAGGGAGCCGGGCAGGGGCGAGCCCGTCCGCGCGATGCGCGAGGCCCTCGCCCGGGGCCGCCTCCTCCGCCTCTCCTACCGCTCGGCCTCGGGGCAGGAGAGCGAGCGGGTCGTCGAGCCCCTGGGCCTCTTCCGGGAGCCCCGCGGCTGGCGGCTCCTGGCCTTCTGCCGGGAACGCCATGGCTACCGGCAATTCCTCGCCGCCAGGACGGCCTCCGCCAGCCTCCTGGGCGAGACCTTCGACCGCTCGAGCCATCCCTCCCTCGAGGAGCTCCTGCGCCGCATGGGAGCCTCGGTCCCGACATTCGAGGCGCGCATCCGCTGCCGCGCTTCCGCCGCCCGGGCCTTCGCGGAGCAGGCCTACGCCCTCCTCGAGGAGCGCCTCGCGGGCGATCGGGCCGAGCTCCGGCTCGTCGTCGGCGATCCGGCCTGGTTCGCCCGGGCGACATTGGGCGCGGCCGCCGAGCTCGAGTCGGTCGAGCCCGCGGCCCTGGCCGAGGCTTACCGGGAGCAGGCGGCTGCCGTCCTCGCGGCCTTCGGCCGCATGGAGCCCGTCGGCCCCTGCCTCGAAGGTTGTTGACATAACCTTGACGCAGCCCCGGAGCATCCTGCCCGAGGAGAGCGGCCCAGGAAGGGCCAGCCCCGCGGAGGTACCATGGAACGAGATGCGGCGATGGGAGCGGTCGGACGGCACTTCGAGGCCCTCATGGAGATCGGCGAGCGTCCGGTCGGCTCGGCGGCGGGGGCCAGGGCCGAGGCCTACGTCGAGGCTGCCCTGGCCGTGGCGGGCTTCGAGACGGCCAGGGCCGAGTATCCCTGCGTCGACTGGCGGCCGGGAAGCTGCCGCCTCGGCTCGGGCGGCGAGGAGCTCCCGGCGAGCGCCAATCCCTACAGCCCACCCGTCCGCGCTTCGGGCCCCGCCCTCCCCGTCTCGAGCCTCGAGGAGCTCGAGGACGCCGAGATCGAGGGCGCCATGCTCGTCCTCGGGCCCGAGCTCTGCGGCTTCCCCATCATGCCCAAGCTCTTCGAGTACTACAATCCCGAGGAGCATCGCCGCCTGGTGTCGCTCATCGAAGCGGGGAAGCCGGCGGCGGTCCTGGCCGTCTCGCCCCACGCCCGGGGGGTCTGGAACGTCTTCAACGACCCCGACCTCGGCGTAGCCTCGGCGACGGTACCCTCGACGGCGGCGCCGCGCCTCGCGCGGGGCTCGCGGCTCGAGCTCGAGATAGAGGCCGAGGCGAGGCCCTCGAGGGCGGCCACGGTCTCGGGCCTCCTGCGACGGGGCCCGGGCGTCGCGTCGGGCGGGCGCGGACGCCGACTCTTCTGCGCCCACCTCGATACGAAGCACTACAGCCCCGGCGCCCTCGACAACGGCGCCTCGGTCGCCGCCCTCCTCGCGGCGGCGGAGCTCGCGGCCTCCGCCGCCGCCCGGGGAGGCGGGGGAGCGGAGCTCGAGTTCGTTTTCTACATGGGCGAGGAGTGCATGGCGGGGGGCGAGAAGGCCTGGCTCGCGGCCCGCGGCGGCGCGGTGGGCGACATCGAGCTCGCGATGAACTGCGACGGGGCGGGGGGAAGGCCGGGACCGACCTCCCTGTGCTTCTTCAACTTCGGGGAGGAGGAGAAGGCCGCCGTCCTCGGGAAGGCGCGCTCGGTAGGCGGCTTCGACGAGATGGAGCGGTGGTACGAGAGCGACCACTACCTCTTCTGGCCGGCGGGGATACCCACGATAGCCGCGACCAGCGCAGACCCCCACCGCTTCGACCGGCTCATCCACGGGCCGGCCGACCTGCCGGGACTGGTCGAGCTCGGGCTCGTCGCCGAGCTCGCCCTCCTCGTCGCGGAGCTCGCCCGAGGCTAGGCCGCGCCCGGGCCATGCACCGGGCGCGGCTCAGTCCCGCGGGCCTTCCTTCTCGATGGCGGCGAGGGCCATGACGAGGGCGGCGTTGTCCTCCTCGTCGCGGACGGCGAAGCGCATCCAGTCGCCCCGGAGCCCCTCCTTGCCGCGCAGGTCCTTGGCGAGGATGCCGTGGTCCTGGAGGAGGCGCGCGCAGACCTCGCCGGAGGCGAAGGGCGGCTTGACCCGGCAGCTCAGGTAGTTGGCCTGGGAGCCCAGGGGCTCGAGGAAGCGGATGGCCGCGAGGCCGGCCGCGAGCTTGCCGCGCTCGAGGGCGAGGCGGTTGCAGGCTTGGCGGTAGTCGGACTTGTACTTGTCGGCTATCTGGAGGAAGAACTCGCCGAAGGAGTTGATGTTCCAGACCGGCAGGGTCTTGCGGAGGGACTCGACCAGGCCGGGCCGGGAGGAGGCGAGGACCCCGAGCCGGAGGCCCGGCACGCCGTAGCTCTTCGAGATCGACTTGACCGCGACGAGGTGGGGATTCGCGGCGAGGAGCTCGTCGTCGAGCAGCGTGTAGCGGAGGCGCTCCTCGGCGAAGTCGGCGAAGGACTCGTCCACCACGAGGACGACGCCGGCGTCCCGGCAGGCCGCGACGAGGGACAGCATCTCGGCTTTCTCGATGAAGTGGCCGGAGGGGTTGTCGGGATTGACGACGACGAGGGCGCCGAGGCCCGGGAGGGCGGGGAGGAGCTCGGGCAGGCCGTAGCCCAGGCTCTCGGGATCGGCGAGGATCTTGCGGACCCTGCCCGCGCCGGCCCGGGCGGGGTACTCGTTGAAGGCCGGGTAGACGACGCCGACCTCGCCGGGCACGAGCTCGAAGAGGTGGCGGATGAGCTCGGCGGCCCCGTTGCCGACCGCGACGCGGGAGGGATCGAGGCCGAAGGTCTTGCCCGCGAGGATGCCCAGCACGCGGGCGCCCGAGGGGTACTGCGAGAGGAGGACCTCGAAGCTCGAGCGCATCTCGCGGAGCATGGTCTTGGGCGGGTAGTAGGGATTGACGAGGTAGCAGAAGTCCTTGAGGAAGGGGAAGCGCCAGTAGCCGCCGTAGCGGGACTGGAAGCGCTCGAGCCGGTCGGCGTCGGCGGCGAAGAGGGTCTCGGCTATGTCGAGGTCCTGGGGGTCGTCGATCTCGTACCAGCGGCGCTTCTTGATCTTGAAGCCCTTGATCTTCGGCCCGTCGACGAAGGAGAGGACCTTGAGGACCTGCTCGTAGTAGTTGTTGCGGCCGAAGGAGGCGAGGTGGGCCTCCATGAAGGGCAGGTAGTACTTGGCGGAGAATTCCCTGGACAGCTTATAGATATTGACCGTCTTGTAGTACTCGCCGATCCGCTTCCACTTGAAGTCCTTCTTGTCGATGACGCTCCTGACGAAGCCCTCGGAGTCGAGGAGGGTCACGGTGCCGTCCATCCAGGACTTCCAGCGGGCGACCACCGCGGCGTTCGGCTCCTTGCTCTGGACGAGGTCCCGCAGGAGGCCCTTCTCGAAGATGAGGTCGCTCTCGATGAGGATGGTGTCGTCGGAGGCGAGGGCCTCGCGGGCGAGCCAGAGGGAGTAGATATTGTTGGTCTTGTCGTAGATGGGGTTGTCGACGAAGCGGAAGCGGAGCCCGGGATAGGAGGCCGACTCGAGGTACTTCCGGAGATTCTCGCCCTTGTAGCCGACGACGATGGTGACGTCCTTGATGCCCGCCTCGACCACGGCCTCGAGGGCGCTGTCGATGAGCTTCTTGCCGCAGACCTCCACCATGCACTTGGTGGCTTCCTTAGTCAAAGCCCCGAGGCGCTTGCCCATGCCGGCGGCCAGTATCAATGCCTGCATAACCCCTCCGAAGCGTGGAGCATAGCACGGAGCCGAATCGTGGACAATCCGATACGGAGGGGACGATTTAACGGCGCTTGAGCTCGGGGCCCCGGGGCTCTATCATCCTGGGTAGGGAGAAACGCGATGAAACACCAGATCAGCTGCTCCTGGACGGGGGGCATGGGCTTCGAGGCCGAGCTGCCGGGCGGGAAGCTCGTCATGGACGCGGACGAGGCATCGGGAGGCAGGGGGGCCGGTCCACGGCCGAAGCCCCTCCTCCTCGCCGCCCTAGCCGGCTGCACCGGCATGGACGTCGTCTCGATCCTGGCCAAGATGCGGGAGCCCCTCGGCTGGTTCGACATGGAGCTCGAAGCCGAGCTCTCCGAGGAGCATCCGAAGCGCTACACCTCGTTTTCGATCGTCTACCGCTTCAAGGCCGCGGAGGGACTCAACCCGGAAAACGTGAAGAAGGCCGTGGAGCTCTCGCAGGAGAAGTACTGCGGGGTGAGCGCCACCCTCAAGGCCGCGGGGCCGGTCAGCTGGAGGATCGAGTATCTGTAGGGGTCAAGTATTATATCCGAGCTTAAGCGTTGCGCAAGCCGAAAACTCAGGCTGGTACTTGAACCTCCTCTGCAATTTCATTATAATGCGAAGGGTACGGGGTTTTTTCGCATAAACGTGGGAAAACCGTGGATTTTTCAAGGGCACAAGCCCCCGCCCCCCTGGACAGCTTAGCACTACGCGACGGGCACAGACTGAAACTGGAGAGGTACGAGACCGACATGTCCATCGACATTCACCAGATGAGGAACATCGGCATCAGCGCCCACATCGACTCGGGCAAGACCACGCTTTCGGAGCGCATCCTCTTCTATTGCCAGAAGATCCACGCGATCCACGAGGTCCACGGCAAGGACGGGGTCGGGGCCACCATGGACTCCATGGACCTCGAGCGCGAGCGGGGCATCACTATCCAGTCCGCCGCCACGAACGTCTCGTGGAAGGACATCACGATCAACCTGATCGACACCCCCGGCCACGTCGACTTCACCATCGAGGTCGAGCGCTCCCTCCGGGTCCTCGACGGGGCCATCCTCGTGCTCTGCGCGGTCGGCGGCGTCCAGTCCCAGTCCATCACCGTGGACCGCCAGCTCAAGCGCTACCACGTTCCCCGGCTCGCCTTCATCAACAAGTGCGACCGCACCGGCGCCAATCCCTTCCGGGTCAAGGCCCAGCTCGCCGAGAAGCTCGGCCTCAATCCCGTCTTCATGACCATCCCCATCGGCCTCGAGGACAAGCTCGAGGGCGTGATCGACCTCCTCGAGATGAAGGCGGTCTACTTCGACGGCGACGGCGGCACCGAGCTGCGCTACGCCGAGATCCCCGGCCACCTCGTCGCCGACGCCGAGCGCTACCGCGAGGAGCTCATCGAGGCCGCGTCCATGTTCGACGACGAGCTCATGGAGGCCGCCCTCGAGGGCAACGCCACCGTCGATCAGATCCTGGCCGCCGTGCGCTCGGGCTGCGTCGCCGAGAAGCTCGTCCCCGTCTTCGTGGGCTCGGCCTACAAGAACAAGGGCGTCCAGCTCCTACTCGACGGGGTCCAGCGCTACCTCCCCGACCCCACCGAGGTCCGCAACGTCGCCCTCGACCTGGACAACGCCGAGGCCGAGGTCGAGCTCAAGGCCGACCCGAACGCCAAGACCGTCGCCCTCGGCTTCAAGCTCGAGGACGGCCAGTACGGCCAGCTCACCTACGTCCGCATCTACCAGGGCGAGATCAAGAAGGGGACCGAGCTCTACAACACCCGCTCCCGCAAGAAATTCAAGGTCGGGCGCCTGGTGCGCATGCACGCCAACAACATGGAAGACATCAACGAGGGCTACAACGGCGATATCGTCGCCCTCTTCGGCGTCGACTGCGCCTCGGGGGACACCTTCTGCGACCCCGACCTGAACTACGCCATGACCTCCATGTTCGTGCCCGAGCCGGTCATCTCCCTGGCCATCGAGCCAAAGGACAAGAAGTCCGGCGACCAGATGGGCAAGGCCCTCAACCGCTTCACCAAGGAAGATCCCACCTTCCAGACCTACGTCGACCCCGAGTCCAACCAGACCATCATCAAGGGCATGGGCGAGCTCCACCTCGAGGTCTACATCGAGCGCATGCGCCGCGAGTACAAGTGCGAGGTGACCACGGGCATGCCCCAGGTCGCCTACCGCGAGGCCATCACCCAGCGGGCCGACTTCAACTACACCCACAAGAAGCAGACCGGCGGCTCGGGCCAGTACGGCCGCGTCGCGGGCTTCATCGAGCCCTGCGAGACCGCCAACTACGAGTTCGTCGACCAGGTCAAGGGCGGAGCCATCCCCCGCGAGTTCATCCCCAGCTGCGACAAGGGCTTCAAGGAGTCCATCAAGCGCGGCTCGGTCATCGGCTTCCCCATCGTCAACACCAAGGTGACGATCAACGACGGCCAGTCCCACGCGGTCGACTCCTCCGACATCGCCTTCCAGCTCGCGGCCATCGGCGGCTTCCGCGAGGCCTACGAGAAGGCCAAGCCGGTGATCCTCGAGCCGATCATGCGCGTCTCCGTCGAGGGCCCGACCGAGTTCCAGGGCAACATCTTCGGCTCCATCAACCAGCGCCGCGGCATGATCACCTCCTCCACCGAGGACGGGGCCTTCTGCAAGGTCGAGGCCGAGGTGCCCCTTTCGGAGATGTTCGGCTACTCCACGGTCCTCCGCTCCATGTCCCAGGGCAAGGCCGAGTTCACCATGGAGTTCCAGAAGTACGGCAAGGTCCCGACGAACGTCTCCGAGCAGCTTCGCAAGGAGTACCTGGAAAAGCGCAAGGCCGAGCAGGGCAAATAGCCTGCGCGAAGGCCGAGCAGGGGAGATACGGGGATAAAAAACGCCGAGACACAGAGGGGATGTGAGAGAGGAGATAGCGACGATTGTGCTTGGTCTTCTCAGCCTGCATTCCTCTCTTCCTTCCTCTGTGCCTCTGCGCCTCTCTTCCCTTCCTGTATGCGGCTTCCGCAAGTGTGTTTTGCCTGATTGGCCAAATAGGGTTATACTGAAAACCGGAAAGGAGGAGGCCGCGTGACCCTTCGTCTTCCCGCCCGTCCCTTCGACAGCCCTCCCTCCTTCGCCCACCACCACCGACCAAAGGAGTCCCTATGCTGAAAGAGGAGCTCATCGCCAAGAGCCCGGTGCGCCTCCTGGAGAAATCCATCGAAGGAGGCCTGAAGCCCGGCAACATCGGCGTCATCGCGAGCCGTAAGGGCATCGGCAAGACCTCGGTGCTCGTGCAGCTCGCCCTCGACAAGCTTCTCCAAGGCGAGAAGGTCATCCACGTATCCTTCACCGCCCACACGAGCTACGTCATATCCTGGTACGAGAACATCTTCGGCGAGCTGGCCAAGCGAAAGAGCCTCGAGAAGCTGGGCGAGGTCAAGGACGAGCTGGTGAAGAACCGGGTCATCATGAACTTCGCGCAGGAGGGGGTCTCGATCGAGCAGATCCTCCGCTCCCTCAAGGCCATGGTCGTCGACGGCGGCTTCAAGGCCTCCACTCTGATCGTCGACGGCTTCGACTTCACCCGGGCCACCAAGGACCAGCTGGCCAAGGTCAAGCAGTTCGCCGCCGAGATGGGCCTCGAGGTCTGGTACTCCTGCACCCTCATCGGCGAGGAGCCCCTGGTAGACAAGAACAACGTCCCGGTCATCCTCCGCGAGTACCTCGAGAGCATCGCCGTCCTCATCCTCCTCGAGCCCAAGGCCGAGTACATCCACTTCACGGTGGTGAAAGACCACGGCCGGATGAATCCGCAGGACCTGAAGCTGAAGCTCGACGCGAAGACGCTCCTGATAGCTGAGACCTGAGCTCGGCGGAACGCCGAGGCAATTCGGGCCTAAAATCCCGTCGGCCGTGAGGCCAGGGATGGCCGGATCGTGACTCGCCGAAGCGTCGCTAGTGCGCCGCTTCGGCGATGTCGTTTTTCGCCCCGGATGGCGAAAAATGACCGAGGGCCGCGGCGCCCAAGGCCCCCGAGTCCCCGCCGAGGCCGGCGGGGAGGATGCGGAGGGAGCCGGAGACGGCCTTCGAGCAGCGGCTCCGCACGGCGAGCCGGACGGCCTCGAAGAGCCGCTCCCCCGAGCGGCACAGGCCCCCGCCGATGACGATGATCTCGGGATCGAAGATGGTGGCGAGATTGGCGACGCAGATGCCGAGGTAGGCGAGGGCCTCGGAGGCGATGAGCTCCGCCACGGCGTCGCCGCGGCCGGCCTCGCGGAAGACCTCCTCGGCCCCGAGGCGGGGGCAGGAGGAGAGCGAGGTGGGCCTCCCGCCCGAGCGGGCCGCCAGGACGGCCTCCTCGGCCCGGGCCGCGATGGCGGTACCCGAGGCGAGGGCCTCGGCGCAGCCCCGGTTCCCGCACTTGCAGGCCGGCCCATCGGGCAGGAGGGTCATGTGCCCCACCTCGAGGGCGTTCGAGCCGCGGCCGCGGAGGGGCCGGCCCCCGATGACGGCGCCGCCGCCGATCCCGGTGCTCGCCGTCACGTAGACCAGGGGATCCGCTCCTCGCCCCGCCCCGTAGAGGTACTCGCCCATGGCCGCGGCGCAGCCGTCGTTGTCGAGCTTCACCGGGAGCCCGAGGCGGGCCTCGAGGGAGGGCCCGAGGGGGAAGTCGACGAAGGGGAGGTTCTCCGTCACGAGGATGATGCCGCGCTCGGCGTCGAGGGGGCCCGGGGCCCCGACCCCGACGGACCGGGGGAGGCGACCGGCCGCCCTGCCCTCCTCGACGAGGGAGGCCGCGATCGAGGCCAGGGTCTCGAAGACCGCCTCGCTCCCCCTGCCCGCCCCGGTCGGCTCGAGGCGGGAGGCCAGGATCCGGCCCTCGCCGTCGGCGAGGATGCCCCTGATCTTCGTGCCCCCGAGATCGATGCCGACGAAGCCCTCGGCGCCGCTCATCCGAGGAGGGCCTTCCAGGCGGAGGCGAGCTCGTCCTCGGCCGAGGCTATCCGCCCGTCGCGGGCCCGGAGGGAGGCATCGATCCCCGCGAGCCGCGACTCGAGGGCCGCATAGGCCCCCGCCATGCCCTCGGGGGCCGGCCCGCCCTCCGTCCTCCGCGCCGCGACGAAGCGCTCGGGGGAGAGGATGTCCTCGATCCGCGCGTCGTCGAAGGGGAGCTCCCTCCCGACCCGCTCGGAGAAGGCCGAGCGGAGGGCGCCGTGCTCGTTGCCCGAGCGCACGAAGGCCGCGCAGATCTCGTGGGCGGTCCGGAAGCCGATCCCGGCGCTCCTGACCATCTCGTCGGCGAGCTCGGTCGTCGTGACCCCGTAGCGGAGGGCGATCTCGCGGGCCCGGGCCTGGTTGGAGCTCACCTTGGCCGCTATCTCCGCGACGAGGGCCAGGGCGGACTCCGCTATGCCGAGGGTCCCGAGGAAGGCGCTCACCGGGGCGTCCGCCGCCTCGTTGACGTCCTGGTAGGGCACGTTGCGGTACAGGTCCTCGAGGGCGGCGCAGCCGCCCGCGGCCTGTGAGGCATGGATCCGCGCGTGCTCGAGGATGACGGGGTTCCGCTTCTGGGGCATGATGCTGCTCTTCTGGACGAGGGAGTCGGGGAAGTCGACGAGGCCGACCTCGCAGCTCGCCTTGTGCAGGAGGTCGGCCGCGAGGCGGCCGCAGTCGCCCATGAGCGCGCGCGTCGCGGCGGCGGGCCGCGTCAGCCAGTGCGAGGTCGAGATGGCCTGGTAGCTGTTCTCGACGAGGCCGGCGAAGCCCAGGAGGGAGGCGACCCTCCGGCGGTCGAGGGGGAAGCCCGTGCCCGTGATGGCGCAGGCCCCCATCGTCGAGCGGTCGACGGCGCCCAGGGCCGCGACGAGGTCCTCGACGTCCTCGGCCAGGTCGGCGGCGAAGGCCTCGAGGTAGTGCCCCATCGTCGAGACGTTGGCCGGCTGCCCGTGGGTGTACAGGACCGTCAGCTCGGCCGAGCCCGCGCGCGCCCGGGACGCGGCGGCTCGGGCCGTCCCGAGGGCCGAGCGCGCCAGGGCCGCGAGGGCCCGGCGGAGGGCCATGCGGAACACGGTCGTGTCCATGTCGTTGCGGCTGCGCGCCGTGTGGAGGTAGGCGGCCCGCTCCGCGCCGACGCGCTCGCCCAGCTCGCGCTCGAAGACGAAGTACAGGTCCTCGACCCCCTCGGGGATGCGCTCGGGGTAGCGGAACTCGCGGCCGATGGCGTCGACGGCCCGCGCTATGGCCGCCGCGGTACCCCGCTCCACGATGCCCCGCTCGGCGAGGCCGACCAGGTGGGCGCGGTGCACCGCCATCGCGTCCTCGGCGTAGAGGGCCTTCCAGTTGCCGTAGGCCGGCTCGAGGACCCGCTCGGTGTAGACGGCAGAGAACATGCTCGCTCCTTGGGGCGCCGGGAGCCGCCCCGCGGCCCCTCAGATGCCGAGGAGGCCCGCTATGTTGCGGTACAGGACCGCGTCGACCTCGTCCGCGCTGTATCCGTTGTCCGTCATCTCCCGCACCTGGACGTCGAGGTAGGCGTCGGCGAAGCCCCGGGGGAACCAGCTCGAGTCCGTGCCGAAGATGATGCGCGTGGCCCCGATGGTCTCGCGGTACTTGCGGAAGAGCGAGGCGAGGCTGACCTCGTAGGGCATCCAGCGCATCCACTGGTTCGAGCCCGAGGTGTCGACGTAGACGTTGGGGCAGGCCCAGCAGAGCTGGAGGGTCTCGAAGACGTAGCCGCAGCCGAAGTGGGGCACGATGATCGGCAAGGAGGGGAAGCGCTTGGCCACGTCGTGGATGACGATGGGATTGATGTTGACGTGGTTCGCGATCCCCCCCGCCCCTCCCATGATGCCGAAGTGGATGAGGACGGGCGCGTTATGCGCGCTCGCGATCTCCCACAGGGGGTAGAAGGAGGGGTCGTCGAGGCGGCGGTCGATCTTGGGGCCGAGCAGCTTGTAGCCGCGCAGGCCCTGCCCCGCGAGGGCCCGCTCGAGGCGCTCGGGGGCGTCGGGCAGGAGGGGGTCGTGGTGGGCGTAGCCGTAGAAGGCCCCGGGGTGGCGGGCGGCGAGCTCCCCGGCGAGCTCGTTCGAGCCCGCGGTGACGAAGACCACGGCCTTCAGGTGCTCGCGCCCGTCCACCTCGGCCCGCCACAGGCGCTCGCCCTCCTCGAGACCGACGGCGGCGGCGGCGGGGAAGCGCCACGCGGCCTCCCACCTCGCCTTCTCGGCCTCGAGCCAGGGATGGGAGGGGGCCTTCGCCGCCGCCCCGGGGGCGGGGCGTCCGCTCGTGTAGCCGACGCCGCCCGAGCCGGCCGCGCCGCGGGGCCTCCCGTCGTCGATGATCCGGTCCTCGGGGAAGTGCACGTGCGAATCGATGACGCGCATGGTCCGCCTATCCTTTCAGCCCGGTCATGGCGATGCCCCGGACTATCTGCTTCTGGAACGCCAGGAAGACGAGGACGAGGGGGAGCATGGAGACGGTCGCCCCCGTCATGATGAGGTGCCAGTCCGAGCCGGCCTCGCCGGAGAAGTTGGCGAGCCCCACCGGCAGGGTGAACATGCGCGGCTTCGAGGCCGCGATGAGGGGCCAGAGGAAGGCGTTCCAGTTGCCGATGAAGTTGAAGATGGCGAGGGTGGCGAGGGCCGGCGTGACGAGGGGGAGGATCACGCGCAGGAAGATGCGCAGCTCCCCCTGGCCGTCGACGCGGGCCGCGTCCACGAAGTCGTCGGGGATCGTGCCCATGAACTGCCGCATGAGGAAGACGCCGAAGGCGCTGATCATGCCGGGGAACATGATGCCCCAGTAGCTGTTGACCCACTTCAGGGAGCGGGCCATCGCGTACCAGGGGATCACCAGCATCTCGGTGGGGATCATGAGGGTGCTGATGATCAGGAGGAAGATAAGCTTCTTCCCCGGGAAGCGGAACTTCGAGAGGGTGTAGCCCACGAGCGAGTCGAAGAAGAGGACCGAGAGCGTCGTGCAGACGGCCATGATCGCGCTGTTCAGGAACCACTGGGGGAAGCGGGAGCTGCGCGACAGGAAGATGTAGGCGTAGTTGCCCAGGGTCGGCTTAGCGGGCAGGAGCCGCATCTGGAAGATCTGCGTCGCGTCCTTCAGGCTGGACATCAGCATCCAGAAGAAGGGGAAGAGCATCGTGACCGAGAAGAGGGTCAGGATGGCGTAGGCGGCCGCGACGCCGGCCTTTCGAACCTTCATCGCCGGCCTCCTAGTAGTTGAGCTTCTTGTCGAGGACCCTGATCTGCACCAGGGTCACGGCCATGATGATCGCGAAGAGCACCAGGCTCGCCGCCGAGGCCATGCCCATCTCGAAGTTGACGAAGGCCTTCTGGTAGATGAAGAGGGCCGCCGACTTCGTGGAGTTCAGGGGGCCGCCCGTGGCCTGCATGGACATGTTGTAGACCTGGGTGAAGATGCGCAGGAACTGGATGCCCTCCATCACCGCCAGGAAGAAGGTGACGGGCGCGAGGAGGGGGAGGACGATCTTGCGCAGGACCTGGCGGGCCGAGGCCCCGTCGATTCGGGCCGCCTCCACGACCTCGGAGGGGATGGTCTGGATCCCCGCGAGGAAGACGGTCGTGCAGTAGCCGAGCTCGACCCAGACGTTGACCGCGAGGATCGAGGGCAGGGCCTGCCGGGGGCTGTTCAGGAACTCCTGGGCGGGCAGGCCCAGGGCCGCGAGGCCGGCGTTGACCACGCCGAGGGGCGGGGACTGGAACATCCAGCGCCAGACCCAGCTCACCGCCACGATCGGCGTGATGTAGGGCAGGACGTAGATGAGGCGGTAGGCGCCCTTGCCCCTGGGCACGAGGTCGAGGAGGAGGGCGATGCCCAGGCTCAGGGCGATGACCGCCGGCGCGCCGAAGACGGCGTACTTGGCCGTGTTCGAGAGGGACTGGAGGAAGACCGGGTCGGCGAGGATCTCGCGGAAGTTGCCGAGCCCCACGAAGGAGGAAGTCTTGCGCAGCAGGCCCCAGCTCGTGAGGCTCCTGCCCATCATGTAGAGCATGGGCCCGAAGCGGACAGCGAGGAAGAAGGCGAGGGGGAGCGCGAGGAAGGCGTAGGCGGTCATCGCGCGCTTGGTCGCAAGGGTCATGGCTTTCCTTTTGGGCCGGCGCGGGGCGGCCTCCCGCCCCGCGCCGGCCCGTATGCGTGTCACTTCCAGAAATCGTCGATGAGCTTCTGCTCCTTGGCGGCCGCGGCCTTGAGGACGGCCGCGGGATCGCCGCCCTTCAGGTTGACCTCGTCGACGGCGTCGACGAGGATCGCGCGCTGGCCGGCCTCGTCCACGTAGGAGGTGGCGTGCGCGGGCCCGAGCCCGTTCAGGAAGACGCTGATCACCGGGTCGGCCTTGTACTTGGCGGAGAGGCTCGGCGTGGCGGGGAGCTCGCCGACCTTCTGGAGCCAGAGCTCCTGGACCTCGGCGCTCGTGATGTACTTGAGGAACTTGACCGAGGCCTCGAGCTTCTTACCCTCGACCCCGCTCGCGATCGAGTGGGTCCAGAAGGAGGCGAAGTTGGACTTGACGCCCTTGTAGCTCGGCAGCTCGGCGACGCCCCACTCGAGGTCCTTGACCGCGTTGAGGGTGGCGATGCGGAAGGAGCCGTCGACGTTCATCGCCCCGACCTGGGCCTTGAAGGCGGTGACGTCGTCGGTGGAGAAGTTCGGGTAGCCGACCTTGTCCTTGGTGACGAGGTCCGTGTACCACTTGAAGGCCTGGGCGCCCTTGGCGTCCGCGTAGGTCACCTTGCGGCCGTCGGCGCTGTAGGGGGTCGCCCCGAACTGGCGGAAGAGAACCTCGCGGATCCAGACGTGGCCCTGGCCGTTGGGCTGCATGAGCAGGCCGGCCTGGACCAGGTTGCCCTTGGCGTCGTACTTGGAGAGCTTCTTCGCGTAGGCGGCGAGCTCCTCGAGGGTCTTGGGCGGCTTGGCCGGGTCGAGCCCCGCCTCGCGGAAGAGCCTCTTGTTGTAGATCAGGGCGAGGGTGCGCACGGCGGTGGGCACGGAGTAGTTCTTGCCCCCGAAGTTCACGGACTCGGCGACGAAGGGATAGAAGCCCTTCTTGAAGTAGTCGGCGCTGAAGTCTGACTGGGGCAGGGCCTGGATGTAGCCGGACTTGACCCAGAGCGGGAGCCAGCCGTAGAAGAGGTTGACGACGTCGGGGCCCTCGCCGGCCGGGATCGCGGCCGCGACCTTCTGCTGGTAGCTCTCGTAGGGGAAGGTCACCTGCTCGACGTCGATGTCGGGGTTCGCCTTCTCGAAGTTCTCGATGAGCTGGTTCATGAGGTCGACCTTGGACTGGTAGAAGTACTGCCAGTAGGTGATCGACACCTTCTCGGCGAAGGCCGGGAAGGCGGACAGGGCCAGGAGCGCGATGAGCGCCGCTGCGATGGGGCGGAAGCGATTCATGCTATTCCTCCTCTCGAAGAGCGAAACGGCGGGACCGACCGGGCCGATGGCCGGAGCGCGGTCCTCGCCGGGGAACGACGGCGGGCCTAGCCCGCGAAGGCCTCCTTGAGCCACGCGGCCGCGGCGAGGGAGGCGGCGCCCCGCACGCCCGGCTCGGGCTCGAGCGGGGCCTCGCAGCTGACCTCGAGGGGGCAGAGCCGCCCGAGCTCGGCGCGGAGCCGCGAAAGGAGCTCCTCACCGAAGCTCTCCTCCCCCGCCCTCCCCACGACGACGCGGCCGAGGTCGAGGGCCGAGCAGATGTTCGCGAGGGCCAGGGCGAGGAGGGACGTTACGCGATCGAGGGAGGCGCCGGAAGGCGAGCCCGAGCGCTCGACCTCGTCCCAGAAGCCCCCCAGGTCCATGCGCTCCTCGAGCCAGCCGGCCCGGGCCGAGGCGCCCCGGGCGCCCTCCCCGAGGACGAGGTAGCCGATCTCCCCGGCCCCGTGGCGGGGCCCCGCGCGGAGCCGGCCGTCGAGCACGAGGCCCGCGCCGAGGCCCCGCCCGAGCTCCACGAAGACCAGGTCGCCGCCCTCCCCGGCGCCCGAGGCCGCGGGGGCGCGGGCCGCCCCGGAGGCGCGGGCCGCGAGCTCGCCGAGGGCGGCGGCGTTCGCGTCGTTCTCGAGGAGGGCGGGGAAGCCGAGCTCCCGCTCGAGAGCGTCGAGGAGGGGGCCGCAGTCCTCCGACTCCTCGACGCCGACCAAGGGCGCCTGGCGGAGCGAGCGCCGCGCGGGATCGACGACGCCGGGCACGCCGATGCCGATGCCCTTGATGCAGGAGCGCTCGATCCCGGCATCCGCGATCAGTGCCTCGGCCTCGCGCGCGAGGCGGGAGCCGAGGAGCTCGCGGAGGTCGGGCGGCGCGACCGAGCGGCGGATGCCGCGCAGGGCGCCGGCGAGGTCGACGAGGCCGACGCTCAGGTGGACGCCGTCGTACTCGGCGCCGACGGCGAGGGCCGAGCCCGGCTCGAAGCGGAGGAGCTGGGGCTTGCGTCCGAGGCTGGAGACGCCCTCCCCCGCCTCGCTCAAGATCCCGAGGGAGCGGAAGTAGTCGACGATCTTGATGACGGTGGGAGCGCTGATCCCGCTCAGGCGGGAGAGCCCGGCCTTGGAGATCTCGCCCTCGGCGCGGATGAGGCTATAGATGGCCGAGCGGTTCAGCTCCTTGAGGTCGGAAGCGATGTGCGCCCTCATCGTCGGCAGGCCCCCACTTAATAAACTAACTTAGTTTATTAAGTGTGCGGTTTCCCAGAACTGTCAAGAAAAATGTAGACAGTACTCCGTAAATCTTTTTCACTGCCTCGAAGCTTGTGGAGCCTATTCCTCGGCCCCGAAGGCGACCGGGAAGTGCTTCATCGAGCCCTCTTTGGAAGGGAGGGGCGCGGGGAGGGGCCCCTCGTCGCTCTCCCAACATGCTTCGAGGCACCGAATACATCAAATTTCTAAATATTTATTTGACATAGTACTATTCGATATAGTAGTACAAGGCATCAGAGCAGCTTATAGGAGATCCAAATGGAAAAACGAGCGTTCGAGGAAATGGCGAAGGGCATCTTGGAGCGGGCGGACATGCTCTGCCTCGGGACCAGGGGAAAGGAGCCCTACCCCTACCTCCGGGCCCTCTTCAACCTCCGCAACAAAGCCCAGTTCCCGGGCCTTGCCGGCTTTTTTGCCGACAAGGGGCTCGCGCTCTACCTCGGCACCAACAGCTCCTCGCTCAAGATGGCCCAGCTCGGCGCAGAGGAGTGGGTGAGCCTCTACTACATGATCCCCGGCGAGTTCCTGGGCCTCTGCCTCTCCGGCAGGGCCCGCAGCGTTCCCGAGGCGCGGGCGGAGCTCTGGGTGGAGGGCTGGGAGCGCTACTACCCCGCGGGGCCGGGGGATCCGGATTACTCGGTCCTCCGCGTCGAGCCCGAGCGGGCCCGGGGCTGGTGCGGGGCCAGGCCCTTCGACCTCGCCCTATGAGCGGAGGAAGGCCTGCGAGCCCTCCCTCGGCTGGAGGCTTCCTCCTGGCGAAGGTCCACCAGGTCTCGGGCCGGGTCTTCGCGCGGCTCCTCAGGGAGGCGGGGGACTTCCCTATAAACCCCGCCCAGGGGCGGATCCTCTTCGCCCTCTGGCGAGCCGGCCGGCCCCTTCCGATGGGCGAGCTCGCCGCCGAGACGGCCCTCGAGCCCTCGACCCTGACGAGCATGCTCGATCGCCTCGAGGCGGCGGGCTTGGCGCGGCGCTCTCCCTCGCCGAGCGACCGCCGCGTGGTGCTCGTCGAGCGCGGCGAGGCCGACCGGGCCCTCGAGGAGCGGTATGCGGAGCTCTCCGCGCGGATGACGGGGCTCTTCTACGGGGATCTGGGCGAGGCCGAGGTGGCCGCCTTCGAGGCCAGCCTCGAGCGCATCCTCGCGAATCTCGAGAAGGCGGAGCGGGAGCTCAGGGCCTAAGCGGCCTAGCCCTGGCGCTTCTTCCAGCCCGAGCGGTCCGGGCCGAGGGGCCGCGCGGGCCGGGGCGGGCCGCGGCGGGCGCCGGGCTCGGGGCCCTCGCCCCGTCGGGGAGCCTTCCAGCCGGGAAGGTCGGGCCCGATCCAGGGCCGCCGCGGGGTCCGGGAACCCGCGGACCCGCGCGCCCCGCCGGGGCTCCGCTCTCCGCGAGAGGCCCGCGGCGCTCCGGGCCGCTTCGCCCGGGGCGAGGGCTCGACGGGGCCGCGGGAGGCGCCGCCCTGCCCGACTTCGCGCTCATCGGCGGCGAAGGAGTAGCCGGGCGGGAACCAGGAGAACCACTGCTCCTCGGCGCCGTTGACGATCTTGTGCTGCTTGGGCGCCTGGAAGCCGAAGAAGTCCCCGAAGTCGGGGCGGTTCACGATGAAGCCCAGGCCCCAGCCGGAGAAGCGCTCGGCCGCCTCGCCCAGGCGGCCGTAGAGGGCCTCGGCCTCCGGGATCGAGCCGAGGCGCTCGCCGTAGGGGGGATTGGCCAGGAGGTAGCCCCGCTCGTAGGTCGGCGTGGCCTCCTCGGCCTTGGCCTTCCTGAGCTCGAGGCCGGCTGCCACGCCGGCCAGGGCGGCGTTGGCCCGCGCCGCCTCGAGGGCCCGCGGGTCGAGGTCGGAGCCGAGGATGCGGAACTCGGCGTCGCGGCGCACCCGGGCCTTGGCCGCCTCGATCTCGGCGCCGAGGGCCGCGGCCCCCGCGAAGGGCATGCCCTCGAGGGCGAAGGCCCGCCCCAGGCCGGGGGCCCGGTCCATGGCGTAGAGGGCGGCCTCGACGAGGATGGTGCCCGAGCCGCAGAAGGGATCGAGGAGGGGGATTCGGCGGTTCCAGCCCGAGAGGAACAGGAGGCCCGCCGCCACCGTTTCCTTGAGGGGAGCCTCGCTCGTCGCGCGGCGGTAGCCCCGCTTATGGAGGGCCTCGCCCGAGCTGTCCAGGCCGAGGAGGCACTGGTCCGCCTCGATGTAGATCCGCATCGAGCGAGCGGCCCCGGACTCGGGCAGGCGGCGCAGGTTGAAAACCCCGCCCAGGCGCTCGTAGATCGCCTTGTGCGCGATGGACTGGACCGAGGTCTGGGCCGCGAGCTTGGAGTCGCGCAGCCGCACCCGCTCGATGAGCAGGCGGTCGTCGCGGCGGAAGTAGAGCTCCCAGGGCAGGTTGCGGACCTGCTCGAAGAGCTCGTCAAAGTTCTCGGCGTGGAAGCGCCCCGCCTCGATGAGGATGCGCTCGGCCGTGCGGAGGCAGAGGTTGGCGCGCATGAGCTCGGCGTCGGGCTTGGCCCCGAGCTCGAAGCGGACCCGGCCGGCCTCGCGGCCCGCCGGCTTGAGGCCGATGCGCTCGATCTCGGACTGGAGGACTTTCTCGAGGCCGAGGGCGCAGAGCGCGACGGCGTGGCTGGCGGTGTTCACGCCTCAAGTATCGCCC